>PPYE01433338.1_pt1 | contig 14596 bp, 12 predicted proteins | sample 1559881 | NCBI WGS metagenome assembly PPYE01 (sample SAMN08240022, study PRJNA423297) | Human gut metagenome, whole genome shotgun sequencing project.
GGGGATATGTATAAATCCATTAAAAGCACCGGAGCGCAGCGCTCACAAAACGGATATTACCTGTGCGTGAGACCTACAGGGAAAAGCACCAAAAAAACGAAGAAATCCGGGAAGGGGAAAAGGGAAGAACCGGTAAGGAACATGGACAAGCTGGCATACTTGGAATACGGTACCCAGCATGAACCGGCAAGACCGGTCCTTTCCAAAGCGACCCGTGCAGCAGAGCAACCGGTACTTGAGAAAATGCAGGAGGTATTTGACCGGGAGGTAAGATGACAGAATTTGAAAAAATCATAAAAGCAATCACCCCTTTCGGATTTCCGTATGCGCCGGATGTATATACCGGAGAGGCAGAGAGGTATTTTGTGTACAACTACGCAGATGAAAGGGGCGTCATTTATGGGGACGATGTGCCCCTGGAAACAGTGGCAAGTGTGCAGGTACACCTTTACCTGCCGTGGAAGGAAGATTTCATTTCATTGAAAAACAAGGTCAGAAAATCCTTATTGCGGCAGGGATTCACATATCCAGAAGTTACGAATATAAAAGACGAAGATAAACGGCACATCATTTTTGAGTGTGAGATTGAAGAAGAATTGGAGGAATAGAGATGGCATATATTGGTCTTAGGAAACCCATTGTAGGAAAGAGAAAAGGTTATGGATCCTACGAAGCACCTTTTGCTTTCGGAAAAGCAATCGGAATTAACGTAACACCAAACTATGCGGAAGGATCCCTGTATGGGGATGACGTACAGTGTGAGTACGACAAGGAATTTACTTTCTCAGAAGTAACTATGAACACGGACACGATTCCGATTATGGCATATGAACATGTATTCGGACATAAGATCGAGGAGGAAGAGATTGCATTCGGTGCAGACGATGAGAATGGATACGTCGGCATGGGATGGGTCAGCGTGGAGAAAATCAACGGGAAGAGAAAATTTACAGGTAATTTCCTTCCGAAGGCGAAATTCTCAGAGCCAAATGAGGAGTATACGACCAAAGGTGAAAATATTGAATACAAGACGCCTTCCATTACCGGACGTGCCCTGGCAGAGGAAGAAGACATGCGCTGGAAGTATGTAAAATCTTTTGAAACCGCAGAGGAGGCTTTAAAGTATGTATACGGGAAGTTCGGTGCAACTGTAGCGCAGCTTACCGTAAAAAGTGAAGCTGGAACCACCACAGGAAAAACAAAGATCACAGTAACACCGGCAAAAGAAGGAACGAATGGCTATGTATATAAAATTGGGAGTGAAGTAACAGCACCGTCTTATGATGAAGTGTGCTTAAGCGGGTATACCACTTGGGATGGTACATCAGAGATTACAGCAACCAGCGGTCAGAAAATCCTTGTGGTAGAGACCACAGAGGATAAAAAAGCCAGAAAAGCAGGAATCGCTACAGTCACAACAAAGACTTCATAAGGAGAAAATATGTTTGAAGGATTAAATTACGTAGAACTTTCCGGAGAAAAATACCCGATCAAGTGCGACCTGCTGGTGCTGGAAGCCATACAGGAGAAGTTCGGCAGCATTGATAAGTTTGAAGACGGGATCATGCCGTGGGAACCTAAGCTTGATAAAAACGGAGAGCCGGTCATGGAGGATGGAGAAAAAGTCATGCAGGGAAAAATCCCGGATATGAAAGCGTTAAATGAAGGGCTCTACCTGATGGCAAAGGAAGGCGAAGCAATTAGGGCAGAAGAGACAGGGGAGGCTCCAAAGGAGATCATTAGGGAAAAGATTGCAAGGAAGGTAGATATGAGCCCCAGAATCCTGGCACAGTTACTGCATGATGAATTTTACAGGTGCTTCTACATAAAAAACGGGAAGACCACGCAGAATCAGAAGAAGCCGAAGGTGGAGGACAAATAGATTTTGCGTGGATAACCTTTATCGGGATGCAGATCGGGTACACAGAGAAAGAAATCTCCAGGATGTATTACGGAAAATGGTATGAAATGTTCCGACATTTCAGGTGGTATCACAATTTTAAAACCCGCCGATGCATTTTCGAAGACAGAAAAGAAACATCACTGCTGGATTTGTAAGAAAAACCATGGTATAATCAGGAAAAAGGAGGGAAGCAGATGAAGAAAAAACAGATATTAAAGACAATCTTTTATTTAGTATTACTGGCGTTGATCATCTGGATTCCCATGTCCAGCGTGATCATAGGCATAGGACTATTTGGAGGATTTATCTGGAAAAAGATCAAAGATAAGCCGGCGCTGACATATAAGATAAAAAGAAGGTAGAGAACCACTTGCTGAGGCAGGTGGTTTTCTTATGCTTATTTTTAAGGAGAGATGGTATGAAAACAATTGAATACCGGGGAGAAGTCCTGTCAGGGTATGCTCCTGACCTCCCTGAACAGCCGTAGGGCGTAGCGAAATGCTACGTCCTATTTTAATACATAAAATTCAACGGAAAGGATTAAAAATTATGAAACTAAAACTTGTGAAACAGGGGAAATTTTTAGGGACGATATGTGATTTTTATGTAGATGAGGAAAATAACATCTATATGAGCAGGACGCAGATTGGGTATGCATTGCAGTATAAACAACCACAAAACGCCATTACAATTATACATAAACGTTATCCAGAGTTATTAGGTAGGGAAAGTGTAGAAATTGACCGTGTCAATATGACACCCCCTATAAAGAACCACAGAAATAACGAAAAAATATTTATGTATAATGAGAAGGGGATTTATACAATTGTTAGAAAGTCAAATCAGCCAGTGGCGGATGAATATTTCGACTGGGTATATGAAACAATCCAATCAATCAAAAAGAATGGTTACTACATAGCTTCTGAAAAAGATGATAAATGGCTTGGTATCCGAGAAGAAGCGAAGCAGGCAAGAAAATATGAAACAGACCAGATAAATTTCTTTGTTGAGTATGCAAAGAAGCAGGGAAGTAAAAACGCAGATAGATATTATATGGTTTTTACTAAGTTGATAAATACTAAATTAGGGATTCAAGGCGGTCAGCGGGATAATATATCACAGGAAACGCTCATGGAACTGAAAGCATTGGAAACCCTTGTGAAAATGCGGATTAAAAAACTTATGGAAAATAAAATGCCGTATAAAGAAATTTACCAGGATGTGAAGAAAACAGTGGAAGAACTTTAGAGAGTATTGATCAATATTTACACAATTAGAAAATTTATAAAGATAATCAGGGCATCTATCGAAAGGTAGGTGCTCTTTTTATGCAGATTTTAGGGAGGCGGGCACATGGCAGCAAAAAAGATAGGGGCGATTATAGCCCTGGATGGAGAAAAAGAGTTTCGGCAGAATGTGACAAGCTGCAATAAGGCTCTTAACTCCTTAAAGTCAGAGATGAAGCTTGTAGGTGCAGAAACAGAAGGACAGGCAAATTCTCTTGAAACACTGACAAAGAAAAACGAAATCTATACAAAGATTTTGGATGAACAGAAGAAAAAAGAAGAAGAGACCAGGAAAGGGCTTGCACACGCAAGGGAAGAATATGGCAAGGTGTCAGACGGACTCAAAACCTTGAATGTGCAGCAGGATACCCACCAGAAAAAGCTGGATGAATTGCAAAAAAGCTACAAAGAAGCTACGGACCGGCTGGAAAGAATGGAGAAAGCCGGAAATTCTTCTGAAAAATCTATTGCAAAGCAGAAAGCAACAATAGAAAACCTGAATAATTCCATGGACAAGGAAATACTTGCCCTGGAAGAAGTGAATGCTGCAATCGCAAAGGGAGAAAAGAACTACCGGACAGCAGCCAATAGGATCAGCGACTGGGAAACAAAGTTAAATACAGCGCGCGCCCAAACAGTGAAAGCCAACCGGGAATTGAACAGAAATGCTGCTTACATGAAGGAAGCGGAAAACTCCACAGACAAATGCGCAACGTCCATAGATGAGTTTGGACGAGAGGTTAAGAAAGCAGAAGAGGTTACAGTCTCATTTGGCACAGTGATCAAATCAAACCTGTACAATACGGTTACAGACCTGGCGAAGAATGCCATATCAAATGCTGTCGGGGCTACCTTAGATATGGAATCTGCCCAGAATCAGCTCCAGGCAAGTACGGGAGCTACAAAGTCGGAAATGACCCAGTATAAGAAGGTCATGGACGACCTGCATAAAAACAACTACGGGGAAGATATCAACGATGTGGCAGAATCTATGGCGCTGGTAAAGCAGTACATGGGAGACATGGATCCGTCTGTGCTAAAAGAAATCACAGAAGATGGCATTGCCATGCGCGATGTATTTCAGATGGATTTGGGAGAAACCATCCGTGGAGTAGATGTCCTGATTGATAAAATGGGTCTGACCTCAGAGGAAGCCTTTGACCTTATGGCAAAGGGAGCACAAAACGGGCTTAACAAGACTGGGGAACTGGGTGACAATATCGCAGAATATGGACCTTTGTGGGCACAGGCAGGATTCAGCGCAAAGGAAATGTTCTCCATTATGCAGAACGGCCTGGACTCTGGAGCTTACAGCCTGGACAAGGTCAATGATTTCGTGAAGGAATTTGGAAATTCCCTTGCGGACGGAAGAATTGAAGATAGCCTGGAATCTTTCTCATTTGAAACCCAGAATATTTTTAAGGAGTGGAAAGCGGGAAAAGCTACTACAAAAGATGTGTTTAATTCTGTGATCCATGACCTGGATACTGCCACAAATAAGCAGGAAATGCTCACACTTGCAAGTAATACTTGGAGTGCGCTGGGTGAAGATAATGCCATGGACATGATCACATCCCTGGCGGATGTCAACAGTGCTTATGAGAGTGTACAGGGGACCATGGAGGAGATCAAGCAGATCAAATATGATGATCTCCAGTCACGGTTTAAGACCCTGGGGAAGAAATTCCAGACAGACGTTGCCATGCCCATCGCCGAAAAGGCGCTGCCTGCTATTGAAGAAGGACTTGACTTTGTGATTGAGAACATGGACGCACTGGCAGTAGGCATTGGCGGTGTGGCAGCTGGAGTAGTGACGTTCAAGACTGTCTCCGGTGCAATCAGTACCCTGACAACGACAACAGAGGGTGCAGCTGCAGCGCAGGGGGCTCTGAACCTTGCCATGAATGCGAATCCAATCATTGCGGTAACAACCGCAATCGCGGCAGCAGGAACAGCCCTGGTACTGTATACAGAGCTTGCCGGGGAAGCCACACAAGAAGTCCAAAAGATGGCAGAAGCAAACGAAAAAGTAGCGGAGTCAGCCAACAAAGTTTCAGAAGAAGCCCAGGAACTGACAGTAAATTATGCGGAGACCACTGCGGAAATGCAGGCACAGGGGGAATATGCAGAGGCACTGGCAGAAAAAATCCAGAACTTAGCAGACAAGGAAAGCCTGAGCAATGCGGAAAAATCGGTCATGCAGCAGTATATTGCGGAACTGAATAACCTGGTTCCGGGGTTAAACGTTGCGTACGATGAACAGTCCCAGAAACTGAACTTGACCAACACAGAGATAGAGAAATATCTGGAAAACAGTCAAAAACAGATAGAACTACAGGCGGCGCAGGAACATGCCATAGAGCTTCTACAAAAGAAATCTGAGCTTGAAATCGAAGCAATTAAGCTGGAAAACCAAAAAGCGGAGATTATGGGCGAGAACGGGGAAGCGGAGATTACCCTGAAGGATAAAATTTTCGCCCTGACCACTGGACTGACAAGCGGGAACATGGACTACTATCAGAGTGTTAAGTCTGTTTCGGAAGCGCAAAAGGAAAATTCTGAAGCGCTGGAAGAAAACCGGGCGCAGCAGGAAAGCATAAATGAAGGCATCACAGCGACTTCTGAGTACCTGGCGCAGTTCGGAATCAACTGGTCAGATGTAACCGCGAAAGTAAATGAAAATTCCGAAGCTACCCAGAATAATGCAAATACTCAGTCTCAAGCTGCAGAAGCTAGTATCCTGGCGGCTCAGACCATTGCGGAAAATTATGCAGGAATCCAACAGCAGGTATCTGAAGTACTGGAATCCCAGATGAATATGTTTGAGGAGTTTAACGCAGGGACAGAAATTTCCAGCCAGCAGCTTCTTGATAATATGCAGTCACAGATCAATGGTGTTACAAATTGGGCGGACAACTTGGCAATCTTGGCAGACCGCGGGATCAACAAGGGAATCCTGCAGGAATTATCTGAAATGGGACCGGAGGGGTCCTCTTATGTGCAGGCGTTTGCCAATATGACAGATGATCAGCTAAAAAGAGCCAGTGAAATGTGGGAAGAATCCCTGGATATGAAGCAGGGTGTCAATGATAGCGTAGAGGGCATGATCGAATCTTATACTACCGCGCTGAGCGGAGGGAAAGAACGTGTCAGCCAGGCAATGAAGGACTTAGGGTATGATTCAATCCAAGGATTAGTACAGGGCGTATCTGCAAACCTGAAAGATGCGGAAGAGTCAGGTGGAAATATTGGGGATACGGTAAAAGATGGCGCAAAAGATGCGCTAAAATCACATTCCCCGTCAAAGGTCTTTGAGGATATTGGAAAAGATGTTATTTCAGGGCTTGTGAACGGAATCTCTGGGGCGAAAAGAAAAGCTGTATCAGAAGCAAGATCTATGGCAGATGACATCGTAGATACAGTAGAACGCCAGCTAAAGGGAAGAAAATTTGATAAAGCTGGAAAGAATGTGGCAGAAGGTATCGCTGATGGAATCAAAGGAGCTAGATGGAAAGTAAAGGAATCCATAAGGGATGTATGCGAACAGGTGGAAGATTCCATATATCTGAACGAATACACCCTGTATAGTGAGGGGCTAAATGTTTCCTATGGCCTGGCAAATGGAATTTCGGACGGAGAATCCAGTGTGATCAATGCGGTTGCGCGGGTATGCCAGAATGCAGTATACACAGCAAGAAACAGGCTTGGAATTCATTCGCCATCTACAGTATTCGCACAGCTGGGAGGGTATACAGCGGAAGGATTTGCAAAAGGATATGAGAAGAAGATGCCAGAGATCAACCGCATGATCCGGGATAGTGTAGAGATTCCGGAGAGACGGGACCTGGATCCGCAAGGGACAGCCACTGCGCCATTGATGGGCGGACAGAAAATCATCGTAGAGCTACCGATCTACACAGGAAAAACTTACACTAAGACAGAAATCCTTGAGATCTCAAGGGAAGGGATTGCAAGGAGCCAGACGAACAGAATTCGATACAAGGGGATGAGAGCAAATGCAGTTCGCTTTTGAATTTAATGGAGAGTCATCACGGTCCTACGGGATATATGTTGAAAAGCGACCAGAGATACCGGGAAGGACTAGAAAGACGGAATATGCGGAAGTTTCCGGACGGGATGAGCCGCTAACTATACAGGATGGTGGATATGGGAACATTACAATCCCGATTGTCTGTGGGTATCGGGTACTGCCAGAGAGGTGGCATGAAAAGAGAAGGGAAGTCACAAACTGGCTTTCCGGGAGCGGGAAGCTGGTCTTTTCCGATTCGGCAGATACTTTTTTCAAAGTAAAGGACATAACTATTGACAGATTTGAACGTACAATCAAAAAGTACGCCAGATTCCAGGCAAATTTTGTTTGTTCCCCTTTTGAGTATCTGATAGACGGAATAGAAGAAAGAACTGCTGATGAAGTAGAATGGAATCCTTATTCAGAAACAAGACCAATATACATCATCACCGGAAGCGGGAAATGTACCCTGAAGATTAATGGGAAACCTATGGAAGCTACTGTAGGGCACAAACTGTATATAGATGCAGAGATGATGATGAGCTATGAAGAGGATGGGACGTTACAGAATACTACTGTAAAGGGAAATTACGAAGACTTAATGCTGAAGCATGGAGAAAATACGATTACGGTATCATCTGGATTTGGCTTAAAAGTAATACCGAACTGGAGGTATTAAATTGATACAGATCTATAAAGCAGGAAATGAGAATTTTGAACAGAATGGACATATGGTTTTAATGCCGGAACGGGCAGATGTATCAGTAAAATTAAACCAGGAGTGGGAACTGCAGCTAAGCCATCCCATAGACCCGGAAGGGCGCTGGAAATACATTGAGGATGAGGCAGTGATAAAACTCCCGTCTTTTAATGGGGAGCAGCTCTTCCGTATAAAAGACAAGGTAAAAACAGAGCATGGCATAGAAGCAATCGCAGAACCGATCTTCATGGACGCCCGTGACGACTGCTTTCTGACAGATATCCGCCCGACAGAAAAGACTGGGCAGCAGGCATTGAATCTTATGACTGCACCAAATAAAAAATATTCTGCACGGTCCGATATTACCAGGAAGACAACTGCATATTACCAGTACAAGAACCTCATAGAAGCCATAAACGGAGATGATGACAATTCCTTCATCAACCGCTGGGGCGGTGAGGTCCTTTTTGATAATTACACAGTTGTGGTGAATAACAGAGTAGGCGGAGACTATGGCGTGCAGGTCCTCTATGGGAAGAATATCCGGAAGGACGGGATTGAAGAAGAAGTGGATTTCCGGGAAGTGATCACCAGGATTTATCCGAAAGCATTCAATGGGCATAGCATGTCCGGGAAAGGATACGTGGATTCTCCCCTGGTAAACAATTATGCTACAGTAAAAGCCCGCACTATGGCATTTGAGGACATAAAACTGTATGAGGACGCCCAGGAGGGTGATGAAGAAAACGGCATTACCGTATGTAAGACTCAGGCAGAGTTAGACAAAGCCCTGGAACAAAAATGTAAAGACCAATTTGACACTGGCATCGACAAGCCTGCAGTGACCATTTCTGTGGACATGGTGCTCTTACAGAACACAGTGGAATACAGAGAGTATAAGAATCTGGAGACAGTATCCATAGGAGATACGGTCCACTGCAGGCACAGCAAGCTTGGCATCACTACAGACGCCAGGGTGATAGAGCTTACTTATGATGCCATTAGGAAAAAGGTCACAGCGGTTGTGATCGGGGATTTTTCTTATGACTATTTTAATAATGTCTCAAGCACGGTGAACCGGTCGGAGATTGCGATTCGACCAGACGGAACCGTTATCGGGCAGCAGATCCAGGGAATAATAAATATGGCGCTGTCACAGTTAAAGCTCCAGAACACGGTTGCAAAGCGCGTAAACATCCTGGCAATTCTGTTTGAGGACCTGGATCCGGAAAGCGATCTGTTCGGAGCGATGGGGATTGGGACACAGGGATTTGCCATTGCAAATGAACGCACAGAGGACGGCAGGGACTGGAAATGGAAGACCTTCGGGACTGCCAATGGGTTCTGGGCAGACCTAATCGTTGCCGGGACTATGCTGTATGACCGCTGCCGTGGAGGCACTGCAGAACTGGGAGGGCTTAACAATACCTCCGGCGTGCTGCGGATACTGGATGCAGCAGCAAAAGAAATCGGGAAGTGGGACAAAGACGGGATCCTGGTAAAGACCGGGGAGATCAATGGACCCACAGTAGTCGTAGGAGGAAGCGCAGATGGCATCCTGAAGATTCTGAATGGATCCGGAAAAGAAATAGGGCGCTGGGACAAGAATGGGATTAAGGCGACTGAGGGAGAAATCAATGGTCCAGAGATTGTTGTTGGAGGCAAAAATGACGGCATACTCCGTATCCTGGATGCATCCGGAAATCTAATCGGCGTGTGGAGTAAGACGGGGATTGATGTTAAAAAAGGCAGCATTAACGGTCCATCCATAACCGTAGGAGGTAGCGCCAATGGCACACTTGTGATTTTGGACGCATCCGGAAAGGAAATTGGTCGCTGGGATAAAAATGGAATCAAAGCGACAAAAGGGTCCATAAACGGTCCAAAAATCACGGTAGGGGGTAGTGCGTCGGGGGAACTGATTATTCAAAATAGCAGTGGAAAGGAAATAGGGCGCTGGGATAAGAGCGGAATTAAGGCGACTGCGGGTATTATAAATGGTCCAAAGATCACGGTAGGGGGTAGTGCGTCGGGGGAACTGGTCATCTTGAATAGCAGCGGAAAAGAGATAGGCCGTTGGGATAAGAATGGAATCGTTATAACAGATGGAGATATCATTGCGAATGCGATTAAAGGCGGCACTCTTTCCCTGGGAGGAAAAAATAACGGCAATGGGCTGCTTCAGATTTACGATTCCTCTGGCAAGAGTATCGGTCACATCAGTAATACCGGAGTGTACTTCAATGAAGGTCAAATCGTAGCGGACCTAATTAGGGGCGGGTATTTGAAACTTGGAGGCTCATCCAATGCCAATGGCGTCCTAAGCATCATGAATGCTTCCGGGAAAGAAATAGGACGCTGGGACAAAGACGGTATTACGATAACAAGGGGAAGGATTGAAGATGGTACTGAGAGATCTTACTGGAATCTTACGACAGGAGAAATGCAGATTAGCGGAAGGATTGTCCAGTACCATGACAGCAAAGACTTATTAAGCCTTATAATCGAACGTGGCTATGTCAGACTTTACAGTTTTAACAGGAAGGATAGGCTGGTAGGGGCACTGTCCACGGCGGTAGGAACTGATACAGGATCGGAATTTCTGGAGTTATACCACGAAGAGGACTGCAAGTTGAGATTAGGCTACATACAGAAAACAAACGGGGATGGCAGCCATATCATCAAACCATATATAACATTTGGTATAACGCAAGAAAAACCTATTCAATTACATTATATGCCCAAAATTCCAAATACACTCAGCGGTCGTGCAGAGTTTTCTGACGGTACTTATCTGGAATTTGACAATGGGCTTTTAGTGGGTGGCAATGCAAAGGCAGGTGGCTTTTGATGTCATGGACGATTGGAAATTGTTATCTAACAGAAACACAGATGCAGGGAAATGCCTATGAGGTGTTTTCCTTTTTTTCTGCCCGGGGATGGAGCCTGAATGCGATTGCCGGTATGTGCGGGAACATGCAGAGCGAATCCAATATCAACCCTGGCTTATGGCAGAGCCTTCAGGAAGGAAATTATTCTGGGGGATTTGGGCTGGTGCAGTGGACACCGGCAACCAAATATACGAATTGGGCATCTGCAAACGGATACAACATTGATGATCCACAGGGACAGATGACCTGGATTGATGAAATGATGGAGCCATCTGGGGAGTGGATCCCCACCAGCAGTTACCCGATATCTTTCGGGGAGTTTAAGACAAGCGGGGAATCTCCGGAATACTTGGCATCTGTATTCCTGAAAAATTTTGAACGCGCCGGAGTAGAAGTGGAGGAAACCCGCCGGCAAAACGCCAGGTACTGGTACACTTACCTTTCCCAGTTTGGGAGCAGCGTGATCGAAGATGCTGTTGCCTGGGCACTGGCAATTGCCGCAGATGACTCCCATGGATATTCCCAAGCGGATCGCTGGGGACCGGATTACGACTGTTCCAGTTTTGTCACATCAGCGTACCGGGCTGGTGGGGCTGATATCGGAGGTGGGACAACCGTATACACAGGAAATATGAGGGAATATTTTTTGCCTGCCGGGTTCGAAGATGTTACCTCGCAGGTGGATTTTTCTACCGGGGCAGGACTGCAGTATGGGGACGTGCTCTTAAACATCGTGAACCATACAGCTATATCCCTGGGGGATGGGAGGGTGGTCCATGCGGCATCCAGCCGGGGAAATCCGCAGACTGGGGACCAGACAGGTACTGAAATCTATGTGGCTGGGTATTACAACTACCCGTGGGACTGTGTGCTGCGGTACACGAAAGGCGGGGGCGGAGACCCAGGACCACTACCGCCTATGGGCGTGTACATAACAAGATGGATACCAAAGTAAAGGAGGGAGAACATGGACAGGATAGCAAGAGATATCTACGTGCTACAGGACAGGATCAAGCGCCCAATTGATTATTCCCAGGGCGGGGATGCAATCCCGATTATCTTTACCCTACGGGATTTCGATATCCCAAAGGGAGCGGTCGCCAGGGTATATGTGGAGAAGCCTTCTGGAAAAGCAGTCTATAATACACTTGCTTCCGGAAAAGTAAGCGGGAATACAGTTACAGTTGATGTGGATAAGCAAATGACGGCAGAAGCGGGAAAGTCAGAGATCCAGATCGAATTGGTGCAGGGTGGGAAAAGCCTTCTGACATTCCTGTACCCAATTGCAGTCAAGCGATCCCTGGTTCCGGTAGACAGTGAAAACGGCAGCAATTTTGTGGATGAATATCTGAAGAAGATCCAGGAAGCCATTGACCGCATGGAGGAAACCAGAGAAGAGATTATTGAGATGGCGGAAAGAGGAGATTTTACTGCCAGCGTGGCGGTAGGAGATACAGCAACCTTGGAAGCTGGACAGCCTGCAAAAGTAACGAATGTAGGGACTGCTATGGATGCAATTTTTAACTTCGCGATCCCAAAAGGAAAAACAGGAGCTACTGGCCCTGCAGGTCCTCAGGGGATCCAGGGAATCCAGGGACCGCCTGGTGCGGATGGGGCAGATGGAACCGGCGTGGTGACAACTTTAGAACCGGGATTGTTTGGCGTGTACATTTCTGCAGAAGGACACTTAATATTGGTGCACAACACGAATGAACCTGTTCCGCCACTAAAGATCGTAGATGATCATTTAATGTATCTGGTAGGAGGCGTGGAATGATAAAAGCATATTTTGAGAATAACGAAGCCAGTACCCGCGCCTATGGGCTTACCCAATGGGATTATGGGCAGGAACTGCGAATCTATGGGATTGAGCACCTGCAGACTGCAGAGGTGCATTTTTCCATCGGAGAGAAAGAAGCAGAAATCTCCCTGGCAGAGATCCTTGAAGACGGCACGGTTTCTGCTATGATCCCTGACAAGCTCCTGGAGGAAGGACTTGAAATCCGTGCTTATATATATGTGGCAACAGCAGACAGCGGGGAAACAGTGCGCACAGTGATCCTGCCTGTACAGAGGCGCCCGAGACCAGGGGATTACAGTAGCCCTGGAGACAAGAACCTGTTAAGGCAGCTCATCGAAAAAATAGACAGTAAGGCAGATGATATAAAGCTGGAAGAAGGATTCCTCCAGCTGATGTCTGAGAAAAGAGAAATAGGATCACGTATCCGCATCCCGACAGGCGGAGGCGCGGGACGTGAGATAGAAATCCGAAACAATGGGGAAGCCCTGCAGTGGAGATATACAGACAGCAATGACTGGCACGACCTGGTAAAGCTGGAGGAGTTACGGGGCCCTGCAGGGGAAACCCCGGAATTTGAAATCCGTGAAGGGCATTTATTTGCAAAATATAAATAAAGGAGAGATGAAACATGGCAAGGGAAATTGATTTAGGAAGTATCGTAGGACCACAGGGACCAAAGGGTGAAAAGGGGGACCAAGGGCCGCAGGGACTACAGGGACCAAAAGGAGACCCGGGACCCCAAGGCGATAAAGGAGAAAAGGGAGACCCAGGAGCGAAAGGAGATCAGGGAGAAACAGGACCAACTGGTCCGAAAGGGGATCCCGGAGTTAGAGGCTCCAAGTGGCACAGTAGCACAGGTATTACAGGAACAAATACTACAGGGACTGTGTTTGCTTCTTCCGGAATCGAGTCGGCGATGGTAGATGACAGGTGCTTAAATCCTAACATAGGGAACGTATATAAATGTACGACTGCTGGAAATCCGTCTACAGCAAAGTGGGTGTATGAGATAACAATAAAAGGAGCAAAAGGTGACACAGGATCTGCTGGCGCAAAGGGAGAAAAAGGCGATGCTGGAGAGCAGGGACCCAAAGGAGAACAAGGACCACAGGGTGTGAAAGGAGAAAAGGGAGACCCGTTTGCCATTGCAAAGACTTTTAAATCTGTGGAAGAGATGAACGCTGGATTTTCTACCGACGGCGTGAAGGAAGGCCAGTTTGTCATGATCGATACGGGAAACGTGGAAGATGAAGACAACGCAAAATTATATGTGAAAGGAAGTGCGTCTTATACATACATTACGGACTTATCTGGAGCGACTGGTATGAAAGGACCCAAAGGAGACCAAGGCGTACAAGGTCCCAAAGGTGATCAGGGTATACAGGGAGTACCTGGAGAGAAAGGCGATGCCGGCGAAAAGGGGGACCAGGGACCAAAAGGAGATCCGGGGCAGCAGGGACCAAAAGGAGACCCCGGACAGCAAGGACCAGCAGGAGCAGACGGAAAGACACCAAGCTTCGAAATTAGGGATGGGCACTTATATGCAATCTACGAAGAATAGGAGGAAGGCATATGGCAGTACAGGAAATTGATCTTGGAAATGTAAAAGGTCCGAAGGGAGACCAGGGTCCAAAGGGTGACAAGGGAGACCAGGGACCGCAGGGACCACAGGGAGAAAAAGGCGAAGTGGATGCGGATACATCCATAGCCTTTACGGCAGCAAGTACCAGGGCGAATATCGTTTCCGGGGAAAGCATTAAGACTATTTTCGGTAAAATCGCAAAATGGTTTGCAGACCTGAAATCCGGAGCATTTGCCACAGTAGTAGACAATCTTACCACCACTGCAGCAAACACGGTCCTTGACGGGCGGCAGGGGAAGGCGTTGAACGATAAAATTACTGCGCTAAACTCCGCTTTAACAGTTGAAACCCGAACTGTTACCGGAATTTTTGTGGACTTACAAATAGTACGTAGTGCCAATAC
>PPYE01047497.1_pt1 | contig 14591 bp, 13 predicted proteins | sample 1559881 | NCBI WGS metagenome assembly PPYE01 (sample SAMN08240022, study PRJNA423297) | Human gut metagenome, whole genome shotgun sequencing project.
GGAGGACGGAGTATATGGTGTTGAAGGCAAGGGAAATGGAGCTCCGCGAAGAGGGGCGTGAAGAAGGACGTAAAGAAGGGCGTGCAGAAGGGCGCGCAGAAGGACGCATAGACCTTTTGTTGTCTTTGGTAAAAGACGGAGTGCTTTCAGTTGTGGATGCCGCAACGAGAGCAGGGATAAGCCCTGACGAATTTTCAAAGAAGCTTCAGAAAAACTGATCTGACAGAGGCTCCCCTGCAAAGCAGGGGAGTTTTTCGATACAATTCTCTTTTTTCTCATCATCCGTGTATAAAATCTTACATATTTGAAGAGTAGACATGAGAGCCAGCACTTAGCTGAGAAAAGGAGAATTTTCGATGAAAAAATTTTTAACACTCTTACTTATTATAGGATCAGTAGCCTTAATTGGATTTTCGGCGTGGCAGATCATAACTGTTCTTCAGGAGAGGTATATATGCCGGACTGAATATGAACAGGCGAGGGAATCCTATGTTTCTGCTATTCAGCCGAAACAAAATGCAGATGTGGCAGACGTGGAAGCAGATCCCTTTCCAAAGATTGACATTGACGTAGAAGGGTTGCTTGAAAAGAATGAAGATTATGTGGCATGGCTTTACTATGAAGATGCAAAAATCAGTTATCCAATTGTCCAGGAAAGTGGCGATGAGGTAAATAAATATATCCATACCACATTTGATGGAACGGAGAATCCGGCAGGGTGTATTTTTATGCCGTTTGACTCAGATCCGATGTTCCGCTATATGAATACCTTTCTCTATGGGCATAATATGAAGGACGGTTCCATGTTTGGAAGGTTAAAGAATATCTATAGAGATCCGAAAGAAGCAAAAAATCCGTATTTTTATATCTGGGATTTAGATGGAAATGTGACAAGGTACCGTGTATTTGCGATGTATGTGGTGGACAAGTCAGATCCGATGTATTCAATTCCGCTTAAAATAGAGGCTTATCGGGATTATGTTGATAAGGCTTTAAAACTGGGATCCATGGATGGATACATCCCATTTACAGAGGCAGAAAATCAGGCGATGGAAGAAGGCGCACCGGTTGTAACCTTATCAACCTGTTATGGTTCTGCAGGGACAAGCAGGAGACTTCTGGTACAAGGTGTTGCAGTTGAAACAAGAACGGAATAAGGACAGCAAGCACGGCGCAAGGCGCCGTGCTTTTTTTTTGCATTTCTCCTTATTTTATCAGAAATCTTACATATTTACCGTGTAGGAATGATAGCCGGCCCTTTTAGCACCGGGTCGAGAAAGGAGATAAGATGGGAAAAATTTCAAATGAGGTAAATCAACAAAACATCATTCCTGTGCTGTTGAACCCTCAAAGCAAGAACACCAAGGAAAGGATGGATAATGGGCCTTACAGGAACTGGCTGGATCTTGTTGTCTGCTATGATCTGCTCACGGATGAAACAGAAAAAGCAAGGTCTTATGCTTATGTCACGGACAGTATTCTTGAAGAAACTGGACTTGATGAAGAAGGGCTGTTCCAGAGTGCCATGGACAATTTGGGAGGGCGTTATAAGGTGGAAATCTCTTATATAGCTCCCGGATCATACTGCCTGCAGTTTGAAGACGGGTTATATGGCGGATCCATCGTCCTGTTGGACAGCTATCTGAAACAGATGGCAGAAAAGGTTAGTGATGATTTATTTATCATGCCCATTTCTGTACATGAACTGGTTGTTGTCAAAAAAAAGTCTTCAAAGCCAGTAGGGGAATTAAAGAAGATCCTAAAGTCTATTAACAAAGAGTCTCCTACTGATGAGATACTTAGCGACAACATTTATTTGTTCAATAGGAAGCGCGGCAAGATCACAGTTGCTTGTTAAGGGGGCGGCCTATGCAGGAAAATGATTGCTTACCGCTTGGAATACGGGTCAGCAGCCAGGGCTTTAAACAAATTCCGGAAAAGCTTTTAGAGGAAGCACGGTCAAATGCGTACAGTTTGGAAAGACGGGAGAAACAGGGGGGATTAGAGTACCTTGGCTCGGAGATTCCCGGCGCGCAAAAGCGCGCCGGGGTGGATAGCTGGCATGTATATGACTATTTTAAGGATAGTGACGGAGATCACTGGTATCAGACACGGGTGTTGCTGTCATCCGGAGAACTGATAAGCATGGAAGAGTGGATTTTTGGTCATAAGATCAAAAAACATAAAAGAAAAGAAGGAGGAAACAGAAATGAAGTCAAATTGGAAGGTGCAGGTATCAGAGGAAAAAATCCCTGAATTAATCGGATCTCTTATCGATTCGTTTGAGGACTTTTTGGAGGAAAAGGGAATAACCCCTGAGATGATACCAAATTCAGAACGGGATGCCGATATTGATTGTGAAGAGACTTCAATCATATACGGCGAAGATTATGATTGGCTGGCTGATTCTATAGCTGATGTATTGGGAATTACTCGGCCGTAATTTTTGAAAAGACGTATCAAAAAGGAAAGGAAAAACAGGGATGGAACGCTTGACAATGCGGGTTAATGGATTTGCACATGGAGTAGAAGGTCGATCGGAAGATAAACTGACTGGCCAATATTGCCGGGGAAGCTTTGAAGCGACAGCATGTATTGACAGACTGGCTGCATATGAGGACGCTGAAGAGAAAGTCCGTGAAGTGCACAATAGTGATTTCGGCCTCATTGAATTGGCTGATTTGTATGTTGGAGCTGTAACGAATCTGAATGGTGGCAAGAAACCAAGACGGATCATATGTCTTTCAGACGAAGATGCAGACATGTGGGAAAAATGGAAGAAAAATTTGGAAAAAGAAGGCAATCAGATCGGAACAGAGTGTCCGATATGCCATCGACCGATACGTTTTCAGATGAAAGAGGAGATAGAAAATGGAACAACCTAAAGAAGCGGAAGTTGTTGTGAGACAAAAGCCAGTTGATGTCATGATTGTTTGCCCCTATTGTGAGAATGAAAACGTGATGGACTATACGGATTTTTGCTATGAATATGGCAATCCACCTGATTGGAACTATCAGCAGTTCATATGTCAGAAATGTGGTCAAACAATTGAGATTCAGGGACAGGATTGGGATTAGCTTGCTTAATATCCTGAATAGAAAGGGGCTAGTTTTTTTGATGACAAAACAGGAAGCGATTCATAATATTATTACATATGCTTATGCGGAGGCAGAAAGTTTACCTCAAAAAGTGGTGGAATCTTTTGATGTTGCCGTCACTGCAATCAGACAGCAAGAAAAGGAAGAGACATCCGGAGTCATAAGGCGAGTGGACGAACTGGGCCGGATTGTTCTCCCGAAAGAAATCCGGAATGTACTTGGAATTTCGGATGGGACTCCGATGGAGATATGCGTGTCCAATGGACGAGTGGTACTGAAAAGGCATTACGCGGAAGATGCGCTGTCTAGTGTGGTTAGTATTTTAGCAGAGTCATTGGAAGAAAGAAGCGAAGATTTGGAAAAAGGAAAAGCTGAAGATATTAGGCGGCATGTTCGTGAAATCCAAAAATTGCTTAAGAAGAATTGACAGACTGTTTTTTCAAAGCAGAAAAATATCTGAAGGTTGACAGACCCCGGCGCAACGCGCCGGGGTTTTTCCTATATTTTTCTTTTGTTAGCTATCAATCTTACATATTTGGTTTGTAACAATGATAGCCGTCATTCAGAGAATGACGAGAGAAAAGGAGAAAAAATTATGACGATGAACTACGAAACCTTCAAAAACACAGTGGAGAAAACATTTAAGGATTATTTGCCGGTAAGTTTTCAGGAGATGGAACTTGAGGTAATCCCTGTAAATAAAGTAAAAGGGATTAAAGATGGTCTGATCATGACCGGCAGCTTCAAAGAAGGAAAAAAGATATCGCCCATGTTTTATATCAATGATATGTATGAAGAATATGTCCAAACAGAGGATTTTGAGGAGGTAATGGTGACGGCTGCTGGACGTATGGAGTACGGTTTTAAACATATGTCAAAGGTAAAGGAACTTGATTTTGTGAATGTTAAAGATAACATTGTATTTCAGGTTATTAACACTGCGCGGAACAAAGAAATGCTTCAGAAAATACCACACAGGGAATTTCTGGATTTATCCATTGTTTACCGCTTGGTAATTTGGGTGGATGAGGAAGGCATTATGAGTTCGATTATTCATAACAATCTTGTGCAGAATCTTGGAATGAAAGAGCAGGAACTGTATGAGTGTGCGGTAAAAAATACCTGCCGGATCTTTCCGCCATCAATCGTTAAAATGGGGGAACTCATTAAAAAAGAACTGTTGGATTCAGGACTGCCTCAGGAAGAAGCAGATATGCTTTGTGGAACAATACCGGAAGACGATATGTTGTATGTTATTACAAATACAAAGGGACTTAACGGAGCATGTTCCATCTTGTATGAAAACAATATCCATGAGCTTGCCACAAAACTTGGAACGGATCTGTATATCCTTCCATCCTCTATTCATGAATGCATAGCATTGCCCGTTGGTGCTGTAGAATTATGTGACGTTGCAGGCATGGTAGAAACTGCGAATAGAACCAAGGTCTCAGCGGATGAGCAGTTGTCGGATCACGTATATTACTACAACAAAGACACACGGATTTTTACATTGGCAAATAACGGTCAATATCCCCATGGATAAATCCAGGGGTTTCCGCCGCTAGTTTTTGGATGATTGACGAACCTCATGCCTGAAGGCGGGGGATTGAAAAATGGTGCCTTATATTCCCGTAGCCAAGGGGCTATACGGCAAATTGGGTAAGGCATTGACAGACCCCGGCGCGTTGCGCCGGGGTTTTTTCTGGAATAATTTCCGCAAAATGGGACGCCGATGGATCGGAATCCCGAAAGATAGCAGGTATTGTCGAAAGTTCAGTCAGTAAAAGGCTCTTCGGTTTTGCTGCTCTGCTCTTTTTTCTTCTTTGTCCTTCGGGTTTTCTTCTCCGATGGTTTTGGCGGCTCGAAAGCATACAGCAGAAGATCACCGTCTTCTATGTCCGGGCTAATCCCGATAATGTCGCCGGGATCCATACGGAGCAAAAGGCAGAGCTTGTTCAGGGTATTTAATTCCATGTTGTGGTTTGCCCCAGAATCCTGACGCGCTATCTCCCTGAATGACTGGATAGTATATTTGCTGAAAATTTTATTGCTAATCAGATATTTCTGGCTGTATCCCTTTTCTTTCAGTTCTTTAAGGATGTCTATTTTAAATATTATCATCGAAAAAATTAGCGGCGGAATCACACTCGAATTAATATGTAAAAGTGGGCCGCTTTCCTCCTTTCCGTTCTACACGAACAATTGACAGCTTCTCTTATTTAGCCATGTGAGATTGACGATTGTATATTGGTTGCTTTTCTATTCATATTGTACCACAATTTTACGCAAATTTTATCCGAAAAAGCAGAAGAATGCTTGATTTTACAGGATATTTTGGGGGGATTTTGGAGACTGTAAAACGATAATAGATATTCATAAATAGCTATAATATTCAATGTAAAATATGATAAAAATATGAAAGAATATAGATTAAATGTAAAAAAATGGATAAAAAAGTTATTTATAAATACCCGATTTTATTGACTTTTTCATACAAGATGATATAATAGACTTATAAAAAGAAACGGGATATTTTCTTCTACAGGAGAGGAAAAGAAAGGATGGGGCAGTATGGCGAACAACATTTATGAACGTAATTACCTGAACAATGATGTTTTATCTAAGGAGCTGTTTATGAAGGGAAGTGGGCTTGAATCTGCCCAAAAGGCATTCCATAAAATTGAGGATTGCACAAAATCTGTTTCAACGGATATCTCCCTGATGTCAGTCCTCACTGTGATCGGAAAGAAGCCCAGGTTAAAGGAAGCCCTTATCTTGGATGGACATGACAAGTTTGTTGTAAGGAATAATGAGGTTGTCCTTGATGAAGCCACTTATATCAACATCAAAGGAAATAAAGTGGCAGAATCAGAAGACGGTACATTTTTCCTGCTGGGAGGTGCATATAAAACACCGGTGTATCAGGAGGATGAGGATCTGTTTGCGGCGGATGACCTTGTGTTTAAACCTTTGGCAAGACATCTTAAGATTGAACACAAGAAGTCGCGCGGATGTTTCCGCGATGCAGATTTTGCATCACGGTGCAGCGACTTGCAGGATGAGGACAATGTGAATTTTCTTTATCGGGAAAAAGATGGAATGAAGAAAATATTTTATTGTTTCTTCAATGGTGACGGAATGGGATATCTCCATTTTGATGATCTCTGGAAGATCGTGCATACGCTTGAACCGGATACGGAAATAATCGATTACACAATCACCCAATTTGTAAGGACGGTCATGTTCCAGACGCCGGCAGGTCAGGTCTTCCGCGTAAAATGGTCTGATACTGGATTTCTTGCTACAACGGTAGAGGTTGGAGGAGAAGATATTAGGATAAAAAAGAGATCTGAAATGAAGCGTTTCCTGGCAGAACTCATTTCCAAGGAGAAGAGTTCTAAGAAACCTGCTGAAATGCCGGTTGCTCAGATTACTGACGGTGGTCAGAGGAACCACGAAGATATGTTCTTGCGTGATATCAGCAGCGTAAAGACTGAATTGAAAGCAGATATGCGCGAGCGGTCAGAGCGGAGAATGGCGGCTGTGATCAGGAAATTTGATGAGGCATATGAAGATATGCAGATGGAATTGCCATTACTTACCATGATGGCATCTTGACAGATATACTGAGTACATTCGTTGGAAAACAGAAGAATTTATTTGTGTGGTACCCCGGCGCATTGCGCCGGGGTTTTTGACGTCCGCAAAATATGTTCATGATATTTTTGCTTTTTTAATATTCATCAGAAAAAAATATGACATATTTTTTAATGATAAAAGAAATGCCCGTGAAAGGGTAAAGGATAGGAGGAGAAAAATATTGAAGGAGCACAAAAAAAGGCGAATCGTGATTGCTGGCCTTGGTGCAGTCCTGTCAGTTGGACTTATAGGTGGTGCATTGGCCTACATGTCTGACACGGATGCAGGCATCAATATCCTGAAGGTTGGTAATGTGCAGATCACAGCATCGGAGCCGCATTTCCCGACTGAGGATGGGAACAACAATGGCGTGCCGGATGATTGCGAACTGCTGATCCCGCATGCAACGATCCCGAAAGACCCCAGAATTAAAAATGTAGGGGTGAATGACGCGGTCGTGTTCTTCAAGGTGATTTCGCCGGCAGAGCAGCTGACGGAAATTACTGATGATGGCGTAAGGCAGCCGGAAAAAGAGAACGATCTTTTTTGGTTCAAGCAGGAAGATGATGAGGAAACAGCACATGCCAATAATTTTAATCCCAACTGGATCCGGCTTACAACGGCTGCTGAGAACGGGACGATTGTTGATTTCCCGGGGGTGAATGATGAAGGCCGTGGGAAAGTGTATATCTTCGGGTATCACACGAGAATTGAACCGGAAGAGACTACGGAGACACTTTTTGACAAGGTACAGAACAAAAAGTATGGTAGCAAAACAATTGGTCCTAATGAAGTGGAAACGATCCATATCGAATCCTATGCGATTCAGGCAGATGAGATCAGGCGGGCTGGGATCAATGTAGACACAAGCGCAGAAATCTCGGAACAGGATCTTGCTTATATCTACAATACTTTCTGTAACCAGAATGCGGAAAATTTAAAGTAAAGGAGGAGCTAAATGAGAAAGAAAAGGTTTCACTCCATCTGGACTGCGGCATTTGCTTTGTCTGCATTGTTCCTTCTGGGCGGGACAGTAAAACCGGCCATGGCTTATCTGACGGATATAGCGGAGGACATGGATAACAAATTTACGATCGCATTGGACTCAACTTCCAAGGTTGTTGAAAAGTTCCCGGATCCAGATCCGGATCTGTCTGAAGACAGTATTGCCAGCTATGAGAAGGCGGTGCAGGTCATCAATACGGGATATATTGATGAGTATGTCCGGCTCCGTCTGGATTTTAGTGACAGCGATATCGAAAGTAAAACGAAGTTTTCATATGACGGACAAAACTTTTATTCCGTTGAGGAATATCGGAAGCATTTGCCGAGCGGCTGGGTTTACAACGCGGAGGATGGGTACTATTACTATACGAAGATCCTTGAGACAGGGGATTGGGAGTCCGTTAAGAAAACACTCCAGTATGACGTATCGTCTGGGCAGTATTTTTATAAAACCGGGCAGGATATCCTTACAACAAATATGATAACTGTTCCGCTGATCCGGTATGTTAAAACCGAATTTGACAGTCCGGAAGATATGAGGTCATATGCCCTGAATGCATTCAGTGAATCCTGTCCGTTCTATTTCGGCAATGATTACAAAGGTGCATGGGACAACTATCTGACAGAATAAAAAAGGAGAAAATTATGAAAGGAAAAATCAAGAAGTGCGGGAAACGTATTTTGGCTTACGTCCTTGTCGGCGCATTTGTTGTCGGCAACATTCCTGCCGCACTGCCCGTCAGTGCGGCAGGAACATCCTTCTTTGAGGAGCCTACGGCAGATAATCAGGACGATGGCTTTTTTGAAGATGGGAATATGGGAACCGGCGATGGACAGGGACTCAGTGATGACGGATTCATTGACATGACGGATGATGAAAGCACCGGTGGGGCAGAAGATGACAGCTTCATTGACATGACGGATGACGAAGATGTCAATGATGAAAATGATGGAGATGATTTCATTGATATGACAGATGATGAATCTGAAACCATGCATCAGGACAGGGAAGATCTGGCAGATAACCAGATCGACTTTACAGATGAAACTGATACAGAAGGATCTGATGTAGTATTTGAGGCGGCCGCAGGGGAGATCTCTCTGGCAATCAGCGGAAATAAAGAAGTAATGAATGGCGCAGAAAGCGCATCTATTTCTGAACTGAGTGATGAAGAGATGGACCAGTATCTGGATCTGGTTGTCACAGAGGAAAACCAACAGTTGCTTACGATTTTTGACATTTCCCTGCTAGACTCTGCAGGCGATGAAGTGGAGCCGGAAGGCAGTGTGACGGTTTCCTTATCCGGGCCGGCTATTGCCAACAACATTGCGAAGGGAAATGAAATTTCCGTGGTCCATATTCTGGAAGCCGGCACATATGGTATGGACACAGATAATGCCGGGACAGATATTCTGTTGCCGGAGTATGTTGCAGAAGACACCCTCGAATTTGAGACGGGTTCTTTTTCAAAGTATGCATTGGTCCTCACAGGGAACGATTCCCAGAAAGAAGTGAATTTTTCCGGGGACAGATATTTTGAGATCGATAAATACCTGTCCGCGCCAACAGGTGAGGTAAATGGGCAGAATACCTATGATACATATCTGGAGCATGCATATTATGACGGGGCGCAGCCGCACCAGATCATAAACCTTGCACCGGCTTCTCAGGATATTATCCTTGTTCTGGACCAGTCGGCATCCATGGCGGAAGCACGGATCAATGCTGTGAATAAATCCGTAGAAACATTCTTAAAAAATGTCATGAACATTAACAAATCAAGGATGCAGACTGCCAAGGAAGGTGGTTACACGGATATTGACCCGGAAGGGGATGTTGAAGCCCAGATGGAAGACCATCTGATGAAGATTACAGGGGTTATTGGTTATAACAACCGTACCTATGACAAGTACCATAATCCTGATGGAAAGGCTGTTTTAACGGATGTGGATGTAAACCAGCTTACAAAAGCTTCCCACATCAAAAACGATTATCGGGAGTATTACGAAAATGGACGTACTGATACAGATATTCAGGATTGTACACGAACAGACTTGGCGCTGAAAAAAGCGGAAAGCTGGATCAACCCGGATAATTATGAAAATACCATCACGGTTGTTTTGACGGACGGTGCGCCGTATGGATGGGGGCCGGAAGGAAAAGTAACCTATGAATACGAGTCCAGCAGCTTGCTGATGATGACTGCACAAAGCTCCAACGCAGCGCTGCAGACAGCACGTAAGATGAAGGACAACGGGGCGCATATTTATGCGGTGTACCTTGGGTATGCAGACGTGAGGGAACTGGATAATGCATTTTCAACGGGAAATATTAAAAAAGTTCCATGTTCTCCTACACATCCCAGTAAACATATTGCATCCATTTTTCTTACCTTAATGTCTTCTGATTATCCGAAAAATGGTAATTTGAAGTATTCAAACAAGGCTCAAGGGGAAATCACTTATCCGTTTGACTATTCCTATACATTTAATCCGGATCCACGCAATCATTTTGGTAAGTATATTTACCTGCCGGAAAAGATTGATGACCTGGTACAGGATGTAAGTTCCATTCCGGGCAGGATTGATGCAGCAGGTTCTAATAACAAACGTGAATATGCAGGTGCAACTGCAACTGCCCATGATGAGGTAACGGATCCGTTTGACATTATGGATGCTGCAGAAGTAAGGGTATATAAAGTGCCCCGTATCCCGGAGAACCTTGGCGATGATGGTATCCCGACAGATGCAGATGAAGACGGGATTGTTACAAGTTTACGTTGGGGAGAGCAGTATATCACAGAAGGCAGTTCTGTCACTTCTGAATGGATTGATATTACAGATGATCCCCGTATTTCTGTTTCCGTAAAAGGTAACATTGTGGAAGTAACAGGATTTGATTATGAAGAAAATGCTGTTACGGACTATGATAAAGATCTTTATAAACCACGTATCCCGAAAGATGCGGCAGTATACAAGCCGGGGGATTATGGATATAAATTAGTAGTAGTAGTCCCGATCTGTTCAAAGGTTACATTTGGCGGAAATGCAATCCAGACCAATAACAGCGATACTTCAGCTTTCTTCCCCGGAGAACCGGTAGGATATCAGAATACAGATCCGGATGGGGAAAATTATTTGCCAAGTTGGGAAGAAAATACCGAACTTAATCCTGATGGGAATAAATATATTGAAAAGTATCCGGTGCCGCAGGTGGATCTGAAGGTAAATTATAAGATCCCGAGTGACAACCTGCTGATTTATGCACCGCAGACAGCAGAGCTGGCAAACCTTGTGACAGACCAGTACAATAATATGTGGTATGTGGATGGACAGTATTCCAGTTTAAAAACGATCCGGGATAATGCATACGATGATATGCAGAAGGCATATGATGCTTATGCCGCTGCACAAAAAGATGCAAAGGCTGATCCGGAGAATGAAGAGAAACTGAAAGAGGTTGCCGTAAAGCTTGTTGCTTATGAAGAATCGAAAGAAGTGTATGAAACGGCGCAGGAAAACTTTGAAACCGTTGAGTCGTATATCCCGAACGGTATTAATAATGCGTTCGTTAATATCAGTTACCAGTTAAAAGATCCGGATGGAGTTGTTGTTGGAACGCTTGAGGTTCCCCATGGTAAGGCGTATGTCCTGAAACATGGTGTAGGGAATATTGAGTGGACATTTGCGGACGGTAAGAATGCCATTGCAACAAAAAGCGGGACATATAGTATTGAGTGTACTGTTACCCCAGTGGATACAGTAAGGGCTCCCGGCGGTCATGTTTCAACGGAAGCTGACAGTGAGGCTGTACAGGAATCTATCCCATATAAGTCTACGGAATATTCGTCTACTGGTTCCAGTGCATCTGGTTCCCAGACAGCGGTGACTGTAAGCCAGAATCCGACAGCACATATCTTCCAGCTGCAGATTACGGCAGAAGACAGCCGGCTTAGGAAAAATCAGGCGCTTGATTTTAATCAGGGTAATGAGAATCTGATCAAAACGGAAAATCCGCATATTGCTGAATATAAGTGGGTTTGCACAGACGGGGTTACAGAGTCGAAGAAGGAAAACGAACCTGGCATTAATGGTTCCCTGAAGCTTGGAAGCGGCGTTACCATTACCAGCCAGATCCCGCAGGCTGCAGTTGATGAAGGGAAAGTAAAGGATATTGATGGGACAACCGTTGTCAATGTAGATGATGGACAGTGGATTCCTGTATCCGTGCTTTTATCCCGGAACATTGGAAACTTGAATAAATCTGTTTCCGATAAGGAGCAGGTGGAGCAGAAACTTGCTTATATGCGCGCAGATGATGGCATTTATGGTGGGGCGTCTTCTGTCGTTTGGAAACATGATTGCTCTTATGTTACCCACTGCACAGAAAATGAATTTGCACAGGCACAGGATTATAACACGCCGGAAGACGGGACTGGACGTGGGGCAGTGCGTTACCTGATCCATGTTTTAGATAATCCACTGCCGGATATCCATAAAGATACAAGTACGCCTGGAATCAGTAAAGGCGAAGATATCAAATGGGATATTAGTTTGAGCAATGATAACGAGGCAAAGAACCCGAAACATAGAAGTTCTGACTCTACGATGGTAGATATTCTTCCTTATGTGGACGATGGACGGATAGACCCGTCTACGAATAATGACGGAAGTAAATTTTCAGGAGATTTGTATTATAAAACGATCGTCGTTAATTTTGAAGAAAACGGGGAAGCACTGGAGGCATATAAGAGCGGAAAAGCAAAGCTGTACTATACAACAGAAAAAGCAGTCCGTACAGCATCGGAATCCCAGATCCTTGGTGATGCAAAAGAAGGGAACATTGTGTGGCAGGAGATGACAGGTTCCTTGGACGGGAGCACATTGACTGTTACGGGATGTCCGGATACGGCAGTGGCAATCCGGGTGGATACTTCGCTGGCTTGGAGAGAAAAAATCGGTTTTGACCTTGTGGCTAATCTCAGAAATTTATCTGACCAGCAGGCTGGAGACAGATACCACAATCAGGCTTTTGTGACAAATGGAAATGGAATCAAAAATTCCGAAGTGGCAGTAACAACGGTAACAAACTTATATGTTTCAGGGGCAATTTGGGAAGATTCCAATGGGAATAATTTGATGGATAGCTCCGAGGCAAAAGTAAAGGATATCGTTGTAACATTGTACAGGGAATCCTCTGCAAACAATAACGACCCTGTGGATCGGACTGTAGACGGCACGAAACTGGTGCGGGCGTATGATACAAACGGGGACAAATTTGAACCGGTATTAACGATGGAAGACGGGACATTCCTTTTTGATGACATCCCGGCAGGAACCTATTATATTATTGCGGATTATATCCCGAAAGAATATGAAATGGTGGAAAAACAGGCTGGAAAAGATGATCCGAATTCTTCTAAAATAGATTCTGAAGCAGAACAGAAAATTTTGACACCTGCAAATGACGCAGAACAGAAAATGGCAAATTCTGCATGGATCAGAGAAGTAGTCGTGGCAGATAAAGGTGTTCCTGATCAGAATTATGGTTTGAAGAGCATCAAAGGTTCTGTCAGAGTAGGAAAAATGCTCGATGAAATTTATTATCCTAGCTCAATGACAGAGGAAGAAAGGGACTCTTATAAGGTTAATTTCACATTTACGTTGAAAAATACTGAAACCGGGAGGACCTACACGGAAGCAATGACATTGGATAAGGATACGATCCATGGCGCAGAAGGGAAACCTTCAGTGTGGGTAACTTTCAAGGATCTGCCTCTTGGCATGTATGAACTGACAGAAGTGCATAACGCACAGTACATGATTGATGATGTAGAATCTGACAGCCCTAATGTGAAGTATGACAGTGGCAGCAGCGTTATCACGATTCCAATTACCCCCGGAGAATTTGATTTTGAGGTAGCCGTTTCAAATAAGCTGATTAAAGACCCTCCCGGCGGGGATCAGAACGGTGTCCGGAACTGGTTGAACATGCATGTACCAGTAAAACTGGAAGTTAAGTATGTCGGTCCGGATCCAATCAGTGATAACAAATTGACACAGTATACTTTTACGGAGAATGATTTTGACCCTCGTAAGGGTGGGGATATTATCGTGACATATGATGATGGGACAACGATCAGTCTGGGGGAAAAAACCTTGCGTTTTGACCAGTTGACATTTTCGCCGTCAACAGTGACAAGCACGATGAATTCGGGTGATCCGAATAAAGATAAAATTCCGGTATCCGTATATTATTCCGAAAAGGGAAGAACAGTAACTGATAGTTTTAGGGTTGGTGTTGACTTAAAGCCAATCCACAAATTCCAGTTAAACTTTGATGCGAACGGAAGTACCTTTGATGATGGCAGCACAAAAAACAGTGTTATGTTTGGTTATGATGAAGAGACGAAGAGCAACTTCATTACAAGTGGTATTTATAAAGATATCAAAAATGCTGGTTTGAATGGTAGGGGAACTGCTTACACCTTTGCTGGTTGGAATACACGGGACGATGGATCGGGTATCCAGTACAGCGATTTGGATGCACTGAATGCAATCGGTGCTGATACGGGGATAGCCAGCCTTACATTATATGCAAACTGGAAAACAAATGTAACATTTGATGCAAACGGCGGAACATTAGCCGGCGGAACGACGGACGCTGAAAAGGCTCTCGTAGGAAAAGCAAGTGGAACAATCCCATATAATGTGAACCAGACCATTGCGACGGGACTCACAGGTAACCGTAAAAACTATACTTATGTCCTTTGGAACACCAAGCCGGATGGAACAGGTACCAATATCGAGGACTATGGTAAAGTAACCGGTCCAGTCACTTTCTA
>PPYE01597688.1_pt1 | contig 14591 bp, 14 predicted proteins | sample 1559881 | NCBI WGS metagenome assembly PPYE01 (sample SAMN08240022, study PRJNA423297) | Human gut metagenome, whole genome shotgun sequencing project.
GGGCTGCGCCCTGCGCCCGCCGCTCCCTCGCGGGCGGCGCCGGAGGCGGGGCCTTTGCCGCACAGGGGTGCGCCCTGTGCCTGACACAGCCCGGCCCGCCCTTTTGCCTGCCCGCACGCAGGCTGCCGCCCCTGCCCGCGCGGCGGCCCGTTCATGCCGCCGCGCGCCGCTCAGCCGTAGTGGTAGTATTCGCGCTTTGCCGCAAGGAAGGCGGCGGTGACCAGCAGCGCCAGCGCCTCGGCCGCCACAATGGCAAGCCAGATGCCGTCCAGCCCGATAAGGGCGGGCAGCGCCAGCACCACGGCCACCTGAAATACGAACGTGCGCAGAAATGAAATGGCCGCCGAAATGGCCCCGTTGTTCAGCGCCGTAAAGAAGGCCGAGCCCCACACGTTCACGCCCATAATGAGGAAGGCCAGCGAATACAGCCGGAAGCCGCGCACCGTCATGGCGTACAGCTCTGCGTCATAGCTTGCGAAAATGGCCACCAGCGGCGCGCTGAACGCCTCGGCCAGCACCGTAAGCACAAGCCCGCCCGCGCCCAGCAGCACAAGGCTTTTGCGGAACAGGCTTTTCAGCTCCGTATGGTTGCCCGCGCCGTAGTGGTAGCTCACCACCGGCGCGCTGCCGATGGAATAGCCCAGAAACACGGCCATGAAGATAAAGTTCACATACATAATGACGCCGTATGCCGCCACGCCGTTTTCACCCGCAAGGCGCATCAGCTGGAAGTTGTATAAGATGTTCACCACCGACGCAGAAAGGTTTGTCACCATTTCAGACGAGCCGTTGGTGCACGTTTTCAAAAGCACGCGGCCATAAAATTTTGTGTGCAGGGTAAGGCGCAGCAGGCTGTCGTTTTTGCGCGCAAAGTAGATAAGCGGCACCACGCCGCCCACCACCTGGCTCATGGCGGTGGCGGCGGCCGCGCCCGCAAGCCCCCAGGGCAGCACGGCCACGAACAGATAATCGAACACCATGTTGGTGGCCCCGGCCAGAAGGTTTATCTTCAGGCTGAGGCCCGGCTTTTCCGCCGCCACGAAAAAGGTCTGGAACATCGTCTGCAGCATGAAGGCGCCCTGCGCCAGAAACAGAATGCGCCCGTACACCACGCACTGCTGCATCAGCGCGCCCTGCACACCCAGCAAGGCGGCTATCTGCGGCGTGAAGGCAAAGCACAGCCCGCTGAGCACCGCGCCCGCGCCGATGGCGACATAGATGATGAGGGAAAAGTAGCGGTTGGCAAGCTGCCGGTCGCCCTGGCCCAGCGTTTTGGACACAATGGCGCTGCCGCCCGTGCCCAGCATGAAGCCGATGGCCGTGACGCCCATGGACACAGGGTAAATGAGGTTCACCGCCGCGAACGCCGTTTTGCCCACATAGTTCGAGACGAAGAAGCCGTCCACAATGCTGTACATGGACGTGCAGATGAGCATGAGTATGGTGGAAAGCGTGAAGCGCAGCAGCTTTCCGTAGCTGAAATGGTCGGACAGTTGGATGCGCATGAAAAAACCTCCAAAGAAAAAGTGGGACGGCCCGCAGGGGCCGCCGTGCGCGCTGCGCGCAGACGCCGCGGAACAAGGGCGGCACAGGGCGGCAGGGCGTGCAAAGGTGCGGGGCCTTATGCCCTGCGCCGTGCACGGGGCGAAGCGGCGGCATATGCCGTGCGCGCGGGTTTGTATGTAGTAAAGCCAGGGGCGCGAAACGCGCCGCAAAGGCGCATGCCCTCAGCCCGGCGCGCGCACATGCCGACGGTAAAGCTGCACATAGCGCCCCAGCAGCCGCAGAAGCTGGGCGCGCTGGGCCGCGGGCATGCTGGCAAGCACGCTTTCCTCCAGCGCGAAAACAGGCGCCAGCTTCTGCTCCATCACCGCACGCCCTGCCGGCGTAAGGTGCAGGTGCATGCCGCGCCCGCGCCCGGGCGCAAGCGAAAGAAAGCCCTGCTGCACAAGGCGCTTTACCGAGGTGTTGATGGTCTGCCTGCTTACGCAGTATTCGTCTGCAATCTGCGTTTGAAGGCAGCCGTCGCCCAGCTCGCCGATGGCGTAAAAAATCAAAAACGCACTGTCGGAAAGGCCCGTTTTCAGCGAGAGCTCGTGATACAGACGCTCCATCTCGCGCGAAAGGCGGCTTATCTCTTTTGCGGCGTCCGCTGGCTGCACCATGGCGGCAGCCTCCTTTCCAGCAGGAAAATAAATCCGATTTCGGAATTGCACAAGTGGTATTATAATCCGGCTTCGGATTTATGTCAACTGCTTTTCGGCATGTTTTCTGCGCATGCCCGGCAAAGGCACCGCCGTGCGCAGGCAAGGGGAAAGGCCGCCTGTGCCTGCCAGACACCCGGCGGGCGGGGCCGAGGCCTTCTGCGGCGTGCCGCGCACACCGGACGGAAGCTTTGACTTCACGCGGCCGGAAAGCAGGCCGCCCCTGCGGGCAGGCTGTGCCTGCTTGCGGTTCACCTTGCCGCCTGCGCTTTCTGCGCGGAAGGCAAAGGGGAAGGGCGGGCGCCTGCAAAGCGCCCCTTTGCCGCCGGGCATAAAGAAGGAGGAACGGAAGGCGGAGGCGGCCCTTCCAAAGCTGCGCGGCCTTGACAGGCGCGCAGCTTTTTTGGTAAAATACAGTCAATAAATTGACTGTTTGCGCAGGGGGCGGCCCATGACCGGAGAGGACAGAAAAAACGCATATTTGTACTGTAAATTCAGAGATGAACAGTTTGCCCTGTATGACGAATATGCAAAACGCCACGGCATGCTGATGAAAACCCTGTTGGTTGTAAACGCGCTTTTTTATGCGAAAGACGGAATGACGCAAACAGAGATATGCAAAAGAACCTTTCAATCTAAACAGACCGTGAATTTAATCATTAAAAACCTATTGTCGGGCAGCTATGTTACCGTTGCCGAAGTGCCGGAAAACAAAAGAAACAAAATTGTCCAAATGACAGCGGCGGGCCGGGCATACTGCGAAAAGGTTGTCCGGCATATCACATGGGCGGAAGACACAGCCATGTCCATGTTTACGCCGGAGGAACAAAAGAACCTCATTGCCCTGTCGAGGACTTTTACAAAAAATCTCACCAAGCTGGTAAACCAGGAAACGGAGGATTAACAGATGGAATTTTACGAAGTTATCAACAAGAGAAGAAGTATCCGCCAGTTTGAGGACAGGGAAATTCCCAGAGAAATATTAGAAAGGATTTTGGACGCAGGGCTGAAAGCCCCTTCCTCCAACCATCAAAGGCGCTGGGAGCTGGTAACTCTAACAGATAAGAACATCATTATGGAACTTGCTAAATTTATCCGCCCCTACCCCTGCCGTATCGGGGAGCCGAAAACACCGCAGCAGGAGATGTTCAAAATTGCCTACCCCCGCCAGCGTACCATGATTGAAGAAGCCGCTTGTGTAATCCTGCCCTATTTCAAACAGAAGTACCCTTTGAGCGAGGATAAAAACGGCTATGGGCTTATGGATTACGGCGCAGCATGGGCGCTGGTGGAAAATATGCTGCTTGCCGCCACGGCCGAGGGGCTGGGGGCTGTCGTCCATATCCCCGTGAAAAAAGAGCCGGAGCAAATCAAAGAATTTTTGAAAGTGTCGGACGGCTGGGCTTTGCCTGCGCTGGTGGTTATGGGCTATGCTGTCAAAGACCCGCTTCTGCCTGCCCAAGTCAAGGCCACGGTTGAGAACAAAGTGCGCTGGAATAAATGGTAACTGCGGGAGAAAATAATATGGAATTTAACGAGGTTATTGAGAAAAGAAAGACAAGCCGGGAATGGACAGACAAAGAGGTTGATTTTGAAGCAATCAAACGGATCATTGCCGCCGGTATGAAAGCACCCTCATGGGATCACTACCGAAACTGGCAGTTTATCGTCCTCCATGAGCGTGAAGATAAAGAGGGAGCCTTCGCATACGCCAAAGCAGTTGCCAAGCGTTATGTGGACAGCAACCGCATTTATAGCCGTCCCAATCTGGCGCAGAAAATGTACGCCCATGCCATGCCGAGGCAATATACCATGCTGGTGGACTGCCCCTATGTGATCGTCCCGCTGTTCAAATGTGCCAGACTCAACGCGGAATGGGTCAGCAAGCTGAACCCTCTTTCGACGGCGTGGTGCGTGGCGGAAAATATCATGCTGGCCGTTATCAACGAGGGGCTGGGCTACTCTCTGCGTATTCCGTTAAACAAAGAGCATGATCTGGTGCTGAAGGAATTGGGCGTGCCCCAGGGCTGGATGACCCCGTGCTTTATTGGAGTAGGCTATCCCAAGGAAGATGAACTGGTTTTGGAGCAGTATGACAGCACCCCGGACGGCCATATTCACATGGGGGGCTGGCAGCAATGAGCAGCCCCCTGATTCGAGAAATTGAGGTAAAAGGCGTTATCACAAAATCCAACCTGCCTGTGTGCGAATACTCTGTCAATCCCTATGTGGGCTGCACGCATGGCTGCCGGTACTGTTATGCGTCCTTTATGAAGCGGTTCACGGGCCATACAGAGCCGTGGGGCGCTTTTTTAGACGTCAAAAACTGGCCGGAAATCAAAAACCCGAAGAAATATGCAGGCAAGGAACTGTTTATTGGCTCGGTTACAGACCCTTATCTTCCGCAGGAAGAAAAATACGGGCGCACGCGCGCCTTGCTGGAACAGCTGAAGGGAAGCGGCGCAAAGCTCAGCATAGCTACAAAAAGCGATTTGATACTGCGGGATTTGGAGCTGATACGCACTTTCCCGCAAGCCCGCGTGTCGTGGTCTGTGAACACACTGGACGAAGGGTTCAAAAACGATATGGACAGCGCCGCCAGCATCGGGCGGCGGCTGGCGGCCATGAAGGCGTTTTACCGCGCGGGCGTGCGGACCACCTGCTTTATTTCCCCCATATTTCCGGGCATTACAGATGTAAAAGCAATTATCGGCCGGGTAAAAGGGCAGTGCAACCTGATTTGGCTGGAAAACCTCAACCTGCGGGGCAGCTGCAAAACGGTGATTTTGGGGTATATTCAAGAAAAATACCCGGCCCTGCTGCCCCTTTACCGCGAGATTTACCAGAAGGGGAGCCGCAGCTACTGGGAACATCTGGATGAACGGCTGAGGGCTTATGCCGCAGAAACAGGCCTTGCCTATGTAACGAATGACGACAGCATGAAGCGCCCCTTTGAAGCGCCCCCTGTCATTGTCAATTACTTTTATCACGAGCAGGTCAGAAAGCGGGCCGCTAGGGCAGGCGGCCTGCCGGGCCGCGCATAAAAAGGGCCCGGCGGGCTGGGCCGCATCAATGCGGAAAACCCCCGCGGCAGCCGCACGGCTGCCGCGGGGGCTTTTGTCTTAGCGAAACGCCGCCCCGCGGCTGTTCCGGGAAGAGTAAAAAGGCTTTCGCTGCCAGTCCCGGGCGAAGCGGGATGGGGGATTCAATACCAAAAAGATACAGCACGCAATGGGAAGAACCCCCGTTTACGAGGGGCAGGGCAAGTGACGCAGAAGACAGGGCGTTCAGCGCCTCTTGAGAGGCTTGCCGGCAGTATGCCCTTCCAGGGCCAGCGCAGGCCCCCCGGCTTTGCCGGAGGGCCTGACTTCACCCTGTGCTTACAGCTTCAAAAATTTTTGCAGGTCCGCATTGGCGCCCAGCACCAGCATGGTTTCGTCGCCGGTGAACACATGGTCCGGCTTGGGCAGGGGAAGAAAGGTTTCGCCGTGCTTGAAGGCCAGTATGCTGATGTGGTAGCGCGTGCGCACCGAAAGCTCGATGATGCTGCGCCCTACCCACACAGCGGGCACCGTCACCTCGTAGATGGAGTATTCCGGCGAAAGGCTGATGTAGTCGAAGATATTGTCCGCGCTGAACTTCACCGCCGCGCGCACGCCCATCTCCTTTTCCGGGTACACCACATAGTCGGCTCCGTTGCGCAGAAGGAACTTGGCGTGCACATCGCGCGAGGCGCGGCTCAGCACCTTGGCGGCGCCCAGCTCCTTCAAAAGGGCCGTGGCCTCCAGCGAGCTTTGAAAGTTGTTTCCGATGCACACCACGCATAAATCGAAATTGCGCACGCCCAGGGCCTCCATAAACGGCTCGCTTGTGGCGTCGCCTATCTGCGCGTCCGTCACAACGGGCAGAATGTCGTTTACGCGCTGCTCGTCCTTATCCACGGCCAGCACCTCGTGGCCAAGCTCGATGAATTTTTCCGCCATGTGGCGCCCAAAGCGCCCAAGGCCAACCAGCAGGATGGATTTCATAAAAAGACGTTCTCCTTTTCTGTTCAAACTCTCTTTCATACAGGGCTGCCTTCCGGCAGCGTGCACACGGGTAAAAGCCGCGCTGCGGCAAAGCGGGCGGCGTGCACGGGCTTTTCTGCCCTCAGCCCACGGTTATTTTTTCCTCCGGCAGCATGCCGCGCGGCCCGTGATGGCCGCCCGCCACGGCATACAGCATGGTAAGGCAGCCCACGCGCCCGAAGTACATCAAAAACACCAGCACAAGGTGCGAGGCCAGGCACAGGCCGGGCGTCACGCCCATGGAAAGGCCCACCGTGGCAATGGCGCTGGCCGTCTCGTACAGGGCTGCGGAAAGGGGGATGCCGTCCCACTCGCACAGCATCACGCCGCCCGCGAGGAACAGCCCCATATACAGCGTGATGAGCGTGGCCGCATGCCGCAGCACCACCGGCGGAAAGCGCCGCGCAAACACCTGGATGCTGTCGCGCTGCTTCAAAATGGCCACCACGCACAGCGCCAGCACCGCAAGGCTGGTGGTTTTGAAGCCGCCCGCGGTAGAGCCGGGCGAGCCGCCCACCAGCATCGTCAGAATACACAGCAGCACCGCCGGGCCGGAGAGGGCCGTCTGGTCGACGGTGTTGAAGCCCGCCGTGCGCGTGGTGACAGATTGGAACAGCGCCGCCAGCACCCTTTCCCCGCCGGAAAGCCCCGCCCACTGCGGGTGTGAAAACTCCACAAAATACAGGTACAGGGCGGGCAGAAGCACCAGCAGGCCGCTTGTCACCAGCACAATCTTTGTCTGAAGGCGGTAGTGGTGGAAGCGCAGGCCATGGTGCAGAACATCGTCCCACACAAGAAAGCCGATGCCGCCCACGGTGATAAGGCCCATGATGGTCAGGTTCACAAGGGGGTCTGCGCTGTAGTCTGTCAGCGAGGAAAAGGCACCGCTTTCCCCCATCAAATCGAACCCCGCGTTGCAGAAGGCAGACACGGCGTGGAACACCGCAAACCACACGCCCTTGGCCACGCCGAACTGCGGGCAGAAGCGCAGCGCCAGCAGCACGGCGCCCGCCGTCTCTACGCACAGGGTGCCGCGCACGATAAAGCCCACCATGCGCACCATGCCGCCCACGTGCGGCGCGGCAATGGTCTCCTGCATCACCACGCGCTGCTTCAGGCCGATGCGCCGCCCGGTGATGGTGAAAATGGCAAGCGCCATGGTTACAACGCCCATGCCGCCTATCTGAATCAGAAGCAGAATGACACCCTGCCCGAAGGGCGTCCAGTAGGTGTAGGTGTCGTGCACCACAAGGCCCGTCACGCAGGTGGCACTGGTGGCGGTGAACAGCGCGTCCTCAAAGCTGGCGCCCTGACCGTCGCGCGTGGCGAAGGGCAGCGTCAGCAGGGCCGCGCCTGCCAAAATAAGCGCCAGAAAGCCGAAGATGATGATGCGCGCAGGCGTCAGGCGCCGCGTTCTCGCAATAAAGCCGCTCAAACGATATTTCCCCTCTCAAGGCAAGGCAGGCTGTGCGCCGCACCGGGCCGGGTGTCGGCGAAGCGAAATAAAGGCCGCATAAACAAATGCGCGGTTTTTATAAAAAAAGCGCAAAGAGGCGGCATTGCCTCATATTATATCCGTTTTACGGAAAAGTGCAAGAGGGAAGATGCCCCGGCCCGCCGCCCGCGCGCACAGGGCCTTTTGGCCTTTGCGCCCGCACGGGGTGCCCGCGCGCATTTCTGCGGGGGCTGGGGCCGCGCCGGCCTTGCGCCGCGCGCGTGTTTCTGCTATACTTGCGGCACAATATGACGGATAAAGGGGAGGCGCCGCCGTGCAGGCACAACTTCGGGAGCTTCAGAAAAAAGATTACAGCCAGGCTATGCAGTATGCCATCGAGGGCATGCACTTCAACTGGTATATGGAAAACAGGCTGCTTTTGAAGCTGTATGCCCGGTATTTCTGGTATTTGGAGCTGACGCGCGCCACCCATGTGCTGGCCGCTTACTGCGGCGATGCGCTGGCAGGGGTGCTGCTGGCCGAGATAAAGGGCGGGCAGCCCTGCTGCCGAAGCTGGGGCATGCGGCTGTATGTGCGCGTGTTCGATGTGCTGCAGCGCCTGTTTGCCCCCGGCGGCGCGGGCGTGTATGAGGCGGCGAACCGCGCCCTGTTTGAGGCCTACCGCCGCACCCACACGCCGGACGGCGAGGTGCTTTTTCTTGCCGCGGCGCCTGCGGCCCGGGGCACGGGCGTGGGCAGCCTGCTGCTGGCAGAGCTTGCCCGCCGCGCGCCGGGCAAAGAGGTGTATCTTTACACGGACGACGCGTGCACCTATCAGTTCTACGAAAAACGCGGCTTTCACCGCGAGGGCGAGCGATGCATCACCGTAGAGTTCGGCGGCCGGAAGACGCCGCTGCGCTGTTTTTTATACAGCAGGGTGCTGGGCTGAGGCATTCCGCGGTGTGCGGCAAAGGGGCCCCGCCCTCTGGGCGGCAGGCGAAAGGCCCCGGCCAAAGGCGCGCTGAGATAAAAGGCGCTTTGCAGGTGCGTGCAGTACACGCCCGCAGGCGGTTTTACAAAGCGGACAAATGTGGTATGATGGCTTTATAAAGCGGATGCAGGCGCAGGCCGCGGTATGCATAATGCCGCCTGCCCCCTTGCATAGTGCGCCTTCTGTGCACCCGCGCAAAAGCGGGCTTGCCTGGGGCGCCGCATCTGCATGCCTTTGCGCGGGCGCGCCCTTGTGCGCCAGGCGGAGGGCAAAGGAGGAAAAGACGTATGGAGTGGGCAGACGGCAAACAGCGGTGCTGGTGGGCAAACCCGAACAACGAGGCGTATGTGCGCTACCACGACGAAGAGTGGGGCGTGCCCGTGCGGGACGACCGCATGCTGTTTGAAATGCTGATACTGGAGGGCTTTCAGGCCGGGCTTTCGTGGGAGTGCGTGCTGAATAAGCGCGCGGCCTTCCGGCGGGCCTTCGATAATTTTGACGCGCAGGCGGTAAGCGCCTACGGCCCCGAAAAGCTGGCCGCGCTGCAAAGCGATGCGGGCATCATCCGCAACCGGCTGAAGATACGCGCCGCTGTGGGCAACGCACGGGCCTTTCTTGCCATCCAGCAGGAGTTCGGCAGCTTTGCAAGCTACCTGTGGGGCTGGACAGACGGACAGGCGGTGCATGAGACGGGGCTGGCAAGCTCGCCCCTTTCCGACGCTGTATCGAAGGATTTGAAAAAGCGCGGCATGAAGTTTGTGGGCACCACCATCATCTATGCCTATCTGCAGGCCGTGGGCGTCATCTGCTCGCACGAAAAGGGCTGCTTTCTGGCGCACGGGGCGGGCCCTGGCGGCTGACAGTCTGGGCCTGACGCGCCGGCGTTTCCGCCTCAGGGGCACGGAGCGCGGCGCGGCCTTTTGCGCGGTGCGGCCGGATGCGCAGGCAGTTCCGCCAGTGTTTCCGCCTCGCGGGTACGCGCACGGCGCCGCTTTTTGCGCGGTGCGGCCGGGTGCGCAGACATTTCCGCTGGCGTTTCCGCCTCAGGGGCGCAGCGCGCGGCGCCGTTTTGCACGCGCGGGGCGCCCCTGTGCGTGCATTTGCCCGGCCAGCTTTTTGAAATGCGAGAAAACAAGAGAAAAACGGAGAAATAAGAAGAAAATAGAAGAAAATTCTAAAAATCCTCTTGAAAAAATGCGGAAAACCGCAGAAAAAAACGGAAATATGCAAGATTTTGCGTAAATTTTTCGAAAAAAACATTGACAAAGTGTGAACATGGCCCCATAATAGATGGCACTGTGTCGTATACGCATCTGACACACAGCCGCAGACGGCAAAAGGGCGGGGGAAAGCGCTTTCCCTTCAGCCCTGCGCACGGCCTGCGGCGAAATTTGGCGTTTTGATGTGCCGCTGTAGCCGCCCTTCCGGATGGGGCGGTGTAACAAACCTTTTGCGGGGCGGTAACATGGGCGCTGGGCCGCGGGGCAGGCAGCCCTTCGGTAAATTCCGCAAAGGGGGATGCAGTCTGTAATGGAGAACAAGAAAATCGTTTCACTCAAGGACATTGTAGTCGATTTCGACGGAGACCGCGTTTTGGACGGCCTCAACCTCGATATCCACGACAAAGAGTTCGTCACCTTCCTCGGCCCGTCCGGCTGCGGCAAGACGACCACGCTCCGCGTCATTGGCGGGTTTATCGAGCCGAAATCGGGCAATGTCTTTTTTGATGGCAAGGACATCACGTGCCTGCCGCCGTACAAGCGGCAGGTGAACACCGTGTTCCAGAAGTACGCCCTGTTCCCGCACCTGAACGTGTTCGAGAACGTGGCCTTCGGCCTTCGCCTGAAAAAGGTGGAGGAAAAAGAGGTGCGCCGCGCCGTGATGGAAATGCTGGAGCTTGTGGGCCTGAAGGGTTTCGAGCGCCGCAGCACCACAACGCTTTCCGGCGGCCAGCAGCAGCGCGTGGCCATTGCCCGCGCGCTGGTGAACCGCCCGCGCGTGCTTTTGCTGGACGAGCCCCTCGGCGCGCTGGACTTAAAGCTGCGCAAAGATATGCAGATAGAGCTCAAGCGCATCCAGCAAAGCCTTGAGATAACCTTCATCTATGTCACGCACGACCAGGAGGAGGCCCTCACCATGTCCGACATGGTGGTGGTGATGAAGGGCGGCAACATTCAGCAGATAGGCACGCCGCAGGATATTTACAACGAGCCGAACAACGCCTTTGTGGCCGATTTTATCGGCGAGTCGAACATTATCGACGGCGTGATGTTGCGCGACTTCCGTGTGGAGTTCGCCGGGCAGGAGTTCACCTGTGTGGACAAGGGCTTTGCGCCCAAGGAGTTTGTGCAGGTGGTGGTGCGCCCGGAGGATATTCAAATTGTGCCGGCCATTCAGGGCCAGCTTACGGGCGTAGTGGAAAACGTCATCTTCAAGGGCGTGCACTACGAGATGCACGTGCGCCAGGCGGGCTATGAGTGGATTATCCATTCCACCCAGGCCGCGCAGGTGGGCGAGCTTATCGGCATGAACATCGGCCCGGACGAGATACACATCATGAAGAAGGAGGGCTGAGCGGCTGTGAAAAGCAAAGCGGGCGCTTCGCCCTACATCGTGTGGATGGTGGTGTTCGTGGCAGTGCCGCTGGCCATTGTGGTGTACTTTGCGTTCACCGACAAGGCCGGCAGCTTCACGCTGGAGAACATCATGGGCCTGGGCGCGTACACCACCGTGTTCGCGCGCGGCATCGTGCAGGCCGTCATCGCCACCGTCATCTGCCTTGTCATCGCCTTTCCCATCGGCTATATGCTCAGCCGCATGGCCCCCGCGCACCAGAAAATGATGCAGATGCTTATTATGCTGCCCATGTGGATGAACTTTCTGCTGCGCACCTATGCGTGGATGACGCTTTTGGAAAACAACGGCCTTATCAACCGCTTTCTGGGGCTGTTCGGCATTGGGCCGCTGCACATGATAAACACCTCCGGCGCCGTGGTGCTGGGCATGGTGTACAACTATCTGCCGTTCATGATACTGCCGCTTTACACCATTATGGTGAAAATAGACCAGAGCGTCATCGAGGCCGCGCAGGACCTTGGCGCAAGCCAGTTCCACATTCTTTCGCGCGTGCTGGTGCCGCTGGCCATGCCGGGCATCACCACGGGCATTACCATGGTGTTTGTGCCCAGCATCTCCACCTTTATCATCAGCCGCATGCTGGGCGGCGGCTCTAACCTGCTGCCGGGCGACCTCATTGAAATGCAGTTCCTCGGCAACAGCTACAACTACAACCTGGGCAGCGCCATGAGCCTTGTGCTGATGGTGATTGTGCTTTTGTGCATGAGCTTCACCACCGCCGACACGGAAGAAATGGAGGCGATGGTATGAGGCGCTGGAAAAACCTTGGCCGCGTGTGGATGGTGGCCGTGTTCGGCTTCATGTATGTGCCCATCGCGGTGCTTATTGCCTTCAGCTTCAACGAATCGAAAAGCCGCAACGTCTGGGCAGGCTTTTCGCTGCGCTGGTATAAAAACCTGCTGGGCGACGAAATGATTCTGCAGGCGCTGGGCGTTTCGCTTGTGGTGGCCTTTGCCTCGGCTATTATCGCCACGGTGCTGGGCACGCTGGCGGCCATTGGGGTGAACAACATGAGCCGCCGCAGGCGCGCCGTGGTGCTGAACCTTTCGTATGTGCCCATCGTCAACCCCGAAATTGTCACCGGCGTTGCCACCATGCTGCTGTTCGTGGTGCTGAACGGCGGCATCAGCAAGGTGCTTACGGCCCTTCTGGGGCAGGAGGTGCGCGTGGGCTTCGGTATCGGCACGCTGCTTATTGCGCACGTCACGTTCTGCCTGCCGTATGTGCTGTTCAACGTCAGCCCCAAGCTGCGCCAGATGGACGTGCGCATGTACGAGGCCGCGCTGGACCTTGGCTGCAACCCGCGCCAGGCGTTTTTCAAGGTGGTGCTGCCAGAGATAATGCCCGCCATCATCTCGGCATTCCTCATCAGCCTGACGTATTCCATTGACGATTTCATCATCTCGTATTTCAACTCCGGCACGGTGCAGACGCTGCCCATCGCCATCTACTCCATGACGAAAAAGCGTGTCAGCCCCGAAATAAACGCCCTTTCCACCATCATGTTTGTGGTCATTCTGGCTATCATTCTCAGTGTGAACGGGGTGGAGGCCGCGCGCGAAAAGCGCACGGCCCGCGCCGCCAGAAGGGAGGCGCGCGTATGAAAAGGCACCGCCTTGCCAAAAAGGCCGCCGCGCTTGTTCTGTGCGCCGCGTGCCTGGCCGCGCCGTGCGCGCCCGCCTTTGCCGAGGTGGAGGTAGAGCCCGGCTACGATTACACGCGCTTTGCCGGCGACAACATCACCCTGAACGTGTACAACTGGGGCGAGTATATCTCTGACGGGGCGGACGGCACCATGGACGTGGTGAAGGAGTTTGAAGAGCTTACCGGCATCGACGTAAACTACACCACCTACGACACCAACGAAAGCCTGTACGCCAAGCTGAAAAGCGGCGCGGGCGATTACGACGTCATCATTCCCAGCGATTACATGATAGGCCAGATGATAAACGAGGGCATGCTGGAAAAGCTGGATTTTTCCAATATCCCGAACTATGCCCTCATCGACGAGACGTGCAAAAACCTGGAATACGACCCCACCAACGAATACAGCGTGCCCTACACATGGGGCACGGTGTGCATCGTGTACAACACCACCATGGTGGACGAGGGCGATTTGTCCCAGGGCTGGGGCATTTTGTGGGATGAAAAATACGCAAACAACATCCTCATGTTTAACAACAGCCGCGACGCCTTTGCCATTGCAGGCAAAATGCTGGGCAAATCGCTGAACCCGCAGAGCACGGCCGACGTGGAAGAGGCCGCCCAGAAGCTGAAAGAGCAGAAGGGCGTGGTGCAAAGCTATGTAATGGACGAGGTGTTCGACAAAATGAGCGGCGGCGAGGCCGCGCTGGCGCCGTATTATACCGGCGACGGCATGACCATGATGCAGGATAACCCCGACCTCGCCATCTTCCTGCCCGCCGAGGGCACCAACCGCTTTGTGGACGGCATGTGCATCCCCAAGGGCGCGCGCCACAAAGAGGCCGCCGAAATGTTCATCAACTTCATGTGCGAAACGCAAGTGGCCCTGGCCAACGCAGAGTATATCTGCTATTCTTCGCCGCAGACGCAGGTGCGCAGCCTTCTGCCGCCAGAGCTGGCAGAAAGCGACATGATGTACCCTTCGGCCGATTACCTTGCCCTGTGCGAGACCATGCTGGTGCTGCCCACAGACGTGAACGACGCCATGAGCAAGGCGTGGAGCGATGTGCGCAGCTACGACTCCAGCGGCAAAGACTGGGTGTTCCCCGTTATGCTGGCCGCCATGCTGGCCCTTTCGGCCTATGGCTACTGGCGCAAGGCCGCCCGCAAGCGCAAAAGCCAGTATTAAACACCTTCCGTAAGGGTGCATGCCCTGCAAAAAACGCCGCCCCGGCCATGCCGGGGCGTTTTTTCTTTTCCAGCATGCTGCAAAGTCAGGCCCCCCGGCAAAGCCGGGGCTTGCGTAGGCTCTGGAAGGGCATACTGCCGGCAATCCTCTCAGAAAGCACTGAATTCTCTGCCTCCTGCATCACTTGCCCTGCCTCCCGCAAACGGGGTTCTTCCCGTTGCGTGCTGCAGCTTTTTGGTATTGAATACCATCCCGCTTTGCCCGGAGCTGGCAGCGAAAGCCTTTTACTCTCCCCGGCACAGCCGGGGGCCGTTGTGCTAAGGCAGCAACAACACGCGGCCCGCCGCGCGCGGGCGCCTGCCATTCCAGCCAGCCGCTTGCGATGCCCCTGTCCGGCGCGGCAAGGAAGGTGAGGCTTGCCCCG
>PPYE01233571.1_pt1 | contig 14589 bp, 18 predicted proteins | sample 1559881 | NCBI WGS metagenome assembly PPYE01 (sample SAMN08240022, study PRJNA423297) | Human gut metagenome, whole genome shotgun sequencing project.
TCTTGCAAGAGCGCTGTACAGATTACCTTCCCAGAATCCGTCCGGCTCTCTTCCTGTCATCTGTGTAAAAAGGTCCTGCGCCGTGGAGGCCGCCTCCCTTTTATCAGAATATTCTAAAAAGAGTCCCTGCATAGGTTCTTCTTTTCCTGCAAAAACAGCGGCAAACGTTTCTTTGCTTTTGATGCAGCCTCTGATATAATACTTCTCCCCCGTAATCTCTATCTGATTTCCCTGCACTTCCTGTGTGCCAAAAAGCTTTTCTGCAAGGCTCTCACTGACCATGCACCCTTCCTCGTCTTCCTCCCACGGATAGCTGCCGCCCGACAGCTGCCCCTGAAAGAAACTTTCCATACTCCCCGCAATCTTCCACACATTGCCCATAACACTTTCCCGAACTTCTCCTTTGATCGGCTGTTTCTCGTCTTTGACCCATCCTGTGATTTTCGGCAGACTTTCCGGGTGTTCTGCCTGTTCTTCAAATCTCTGAAGATCTGCCGGGGTAAACACGGATGTGGTGTAGTAGCCGTTAAAGGTGCCCGCCTGCATTTCCATCTCTCGCAGGAAAGAGAGCGACAGACACCAAAGTCCCATGCCAAGAAAGAGAATTCCTATTCTGATCCACGTTTTTTTCATTCTTTCAGCCTCACTTTATCTTCCGGAGCGATCTCCTTGCTGCTTCCGATAATCACCTTATCCTCCGCACTTAAAGTAGAAGTGATCGCTGCACTTGTTCCGTCTTTTTCCACTACCGTCACCGGGATCCGTTTTGCCTTGTACTCTGTGCCGAGAATCGTCTCCTCCTGCTCTGCCACAAGGCAGTAAGTTCCGTCTGTGTCCTTGCGCACCGCCGAAAGGGGAAGCACTTGTTTGTAGGCGGATTCTGTCTGTCGGACGATCTCGTAAGAAACTTCACTGCCATACGCACCCTCATTTTCCTCTATCGATGCATAAAAAGCACCTGCCGGAGTCTGACTTCCGGTCTGACTTCCTGCTCCTTCTGCAGTTCCATTTCCTGCTGTCTGGGAGGAAGCCACAGAGCCCGTGAGAATTTCTTCTACATTCTTTTTCAGCACTTTCCCCTGTCCCGGAACAGTGATTTTTACCTCATCTCCCGTTTCTGCCTTAGAAAGATCCTCCGCTGTCAGATTTCCCTTGATCCGATAACCGCCCCATCCAAGTATCAGGGAAGAAGTATCATCTGTCACTCCTCCTATGGTCACATTGCTGCTTTTGAGCACCCCGTCTTCCACCGCTTTCACTTCCCCGTTTTCTGCCTGAACTGCTTCCAGCTTTTCCAACTCTTTTTTTGCCAATTCTAAATCCACCTGTGCAGACTGGGTACTGTAATTACCGGCTTGTGCCGTCTTCTGATCATTCTCTGCAGCCGCAGCATCCTGCTCCCTGGCACTTTCATAAGCATTGTATGCCTGCGCTTTTGCAGTTTCCTGAGCCTGAAGACTTTCCTGGGCCTGACTCTTTTGCATTTCCAGCTCCTGCACAGCACTGTCATAGGCTGCCTGCGCCTGGGCTTTTCTCTGCTGCTCTGTTGTCTCTGCCTGCTGGCGCAGATTTTTTGCTTCCTCTATATTTCCTGCATCCTCCAGTTCCTGCGCCTGCTGCATGGCACTCTCCTTTTCCGCTTCCGCTGCCCGAATCTCCCCGTCTAAAATCTCCTGCTGCTGTGCAGTACCCGCATTGCAGGCATTTTCTGCCGCAGCATATTGTTCCTGTGCTCTCGCATAACTCTCCTCAGAAAGCTGGACGTCCCGCGCCGCACCTTCAGCCGCCGCCACCCTTGCCTGCGGCTCTCCCGTCAGCTCCGCCTGCTGCACTGCCAGCTCCAGTTTCTTAATCTCTGACTGCTTCTTCTCAATACTCTCCTGCAGATAACCTTTGTCATACTGTAAAAGGACATCTCCCTTTTTTACTGCCGTTCCGGTCTGCAGCACCTTTTCCACCCGCAGACCTTTTTGCAGAGACAGCAGGCTTTCCTTTCTCGTTTCCACAGTCCCCTTTCCCTGTATGAGAACACTGAGTTTTCCCTCCTGCACCTTTCCTGTTGTCACCTTCGGCACTACCATGGACGCTGCCACACGGGAGATCACCGCACAGACCGCCATGATCAGAAAAAATACTGCGAAGGCTGCCACCGCTAATTGTTTTTTGTTGATTTTCATTCTCTTCATGCTTCTACTCCTTTAGTCCTGATGCAAGAATCCCCTGCTCTAAATAATTCTGCCCGCAGGCAAACAAAAACACCGAAGGCGCCATGATCAGAATAGATGCCGCAAAGGCACTTCCCATATCATTGACCGTTATATTGGATAAATACAAGGAAACAGGCAGCAGACTTTTTGTCTTTAGAAAGGTCATAGGCGCCTCAATCGCATTCCAATATTCCAGAAAATTTAAGAGGAAGGAGGATATCACGCCCGGCAGTCCAAGGGGCAGTCCTATGTAGAAAAAGGATGCCGCCACTCCTGCTCCGTCTACCTTTGCCGCTTCCAGAAGGGAATCCGGTATCTGCTGGAAAAATTTCGTCATAAGAAATACGGGAAACGTAGAGAAAACTCCCGGGATGATCACAGACCAGTGTGTATCCAGCAGATTAAAAAAGGACAGCACGGTATATCCGGATACCATCGTCACCTGAAAAGGAAGGATCATCAGAATCATATACAGATAGAGTATCATTTTCCTTCCTTTAAACCGGAATCTCCCAAGAGCCCACGCCGCAGGAAGCCCAAGTATCAGCTGACCTGCCAGGATGGAGAAGGTCTGCCGGCAGGAGTTCCAGAACATCACAAAGAAGTCCGGACTGTCCAAAAGCAGCTGCAGATAAGCCTTCAATGTCGGATACAGCGGAAACAGCTTCCATTGCAGATCTCCTTTTGTTCCATAGAGCACACTGCCGTAACTTTCCTTTAATTCTTCCGGTCCCATAAAAGAGCCGGCTGCCAAAAGCAGTATCGGAAAGATCAGAATCAGGACAAAGATCGTCAAGAAAATCCAGATTGCTGCTTTCTTTTTCTTCACATTCCCTGCCCCCATTTCTCTTCTATTTTCTGGCTTCCGATCAGGATGCCCCCTAAGACAAGGGCAAGCATTACAGCCGCTGCTGTCATCTTCTGCATATCCAGCTTCAAAAACCAGTTGTTAAACAGATTCTGCAGCATGTAAATACTGTCATGGGGATAACTTCCCGCAATCATATACGCCTCCCGGAATACTTTAAATGCATTGACCAGCGATAAAATCCCTGTAAGAAATGCCGTGGGAAGCAGCAGCGGACAGGTAATATACCAAAAACATTTCAGTTCATCCGCGCCATCCATTTTTGCCGCCTCATAAAGGCTGTTGGAAATTCCCATAAGACCAGACAGCCATAAGATCATATCATATCCAAGATTTTTCCAGAGATACACTGCAACCAGAACTCCAAAAGCCTTTGTCGTATTCATATAATCCGGCCCTTTGATCCCTGCATGCTGTAAAAGTTCATTCAGCATCCCGCCTTTATCAAAAAACAGCTGCCAGAACAGTACGACAGAACCTGCGGGAACTGCCATCGGCAGGAGAAATCCACTTTTTAAAATCCCGCTTTTCTTTCCTGCCCTTAAAAGCAGCTGTCCAAAAAGCAGTGATACCCCCAACAGCAGCGGGAGGCAGACGGCCAGGAATCTGACCGTGTTGCCTGCCGCCAGCTGAAAAGCTGTATTGTCCAGAACACTTTTATAATTTTTCACACCGACGAACTCACTGCCCACCGCATTTAGAAAGGATCTGCGTACCACATCTGCAAAGGGAATCAGAATAAACACACTCACCCCTGTCAGACTTGGCGCCAGCAATATCCAAGGTATCAGTGTCTCCTTTTTACTCCGAAAGGTACAGTTCCATTTTTTCACCCAATGTCTTTGCTGCTTCTTCTGCACTGATATTTCCTCCAAAATATTGTTCTGCACAGTCAAGGAATGTTTTTCTCACAGATGGATCGATCACAAGCGGAGTTTTCGCTTCTTTTGCCAGATTTAAAATCGGCTCGATCTGTTCCCTTGTCGGATAGCCATAAGGATGCATTTCCCCACCGCCAAAGCTTATACTAAAGTTGTCTTCCTGTCCTCCTTTTTCTGCAATATCCGCCTGCCCTTCCAGACTTTCTGTGCGGACCGGCAGTCCTTCTACAAAGTCCTGCTGTTGAATTTCATCACTTAACATCATTTCCATAAACTCTTTTGCCAGTTCTTTTTCCTTGGAAGAGGCATTGATTCCCATGCGGTTCATCGGCAGATACAGCCCATGTGGATTTGTCACAGAAAGCCCCGGCTGTTTCTCCAAAATATCACACACAAGAGAAATTTCTCCCAGTCCATTTAACTCATCTACTCCCGCAATATCTGTCTCCTCATACAATTCCAGCATGCCGATACCCGAGAATCCGGACATTGTGTTCCCCGATAAAATACGTCCCTTAAAATAAGTGCCCCACTGATTTTCCATGTCCTCTGATCCACTGTTGGCTGCAAGCTGTTTGGAAAGTTCCAGAATCTCTTGTATCTTTTCCTGTGAAAAGCTGCCGTCCTTCTGCAGCAGTTCCTGATAGTTTGATGAAAACAGCAGATATGCCATCTGTCCGCCGGAAACTGCACCGACAATCCGTCCTTGTGGATCTGATTCTAAGAATTGCTTCACCGTTTCCAGACTATCCAGTCTTGCCGTCGCCTCCTCTGTACCATAAAATACCGGTAAGCGGAAGGCTGCAGGTATTTCATAATTTTTCCCGTCCTGTTTCACACCGTCTACAATTCCTTTTAACAATGTCTTGTCTTTTACCTTTTTATCTGCAAAATCCGTAATGTCTTCCAAAATTCCTTTTTCAATGTAAGATTCTGTCGGAAGATCATCTAAGAACAGTACATCTGCCCCTTCCTTGTTCAAAAGACTGGTATTTAAAGCGTCAATGTAATCTTCCGGATTTCCGTCAGCCCCCTGCTTCATCGCATACTGATAATCTACATCTACTTCCGGGTGCTTCTTCTCAAAAGCCCTGACTGCTGCCTCTACCATGCTGCTCTCATAAAGCCCATACAGCGACAGTTTTTTCTCTGTTTTGCTGCTCATATTTTTGTCATAATAATAGTGGCAGATGGAAAATGTATTTGACTGATACTTTACATAAGCCCCGTAGAAATTTTTGTCATTGCCAGCTATGAAATTCATCATTGTGAGGTTGTTTGCAGTCTCTCCCATGTTTCCTCTGCTGCCGTCATAAATCTGTTCGCCAATACTTCCATTTTCCTTATAAACAGAAATCCCTTTTTCCGTTGCAATGTAGTATGTTCCATCCTCTGTCACATCCAGGAATCCAAATCCTGCATCTAACCCTTCAATTTTTGTCTCTCCTGTCTTTTCTCCCGTTGTCGCATCATAAGTCAACAGACTCTTTTGATCTGATCCAAGAGTGATAATGTCATTGCCGTTGATGCTCGTCATGCCATCATTGTTTGTGACGACATTATGTGCAGGCAGAGTATATTTTTCCTTCCCGGTCGCACCGTCATATAATACAATGTTAGAAGAGGTCGCATCGACCAGTGCGATATCTCCATTTTCATCTGCACCCAGATAATATGGGGCAAATCCGCCATTTTGCTGCTGATATTCCATGTCCAGACATTCTACCGGCACTTCCTGTGTCTCCCCACCCGGTATATGCCGATACACATAGGCTGGCTGCGGAGGAAGTTTGATTTCGCCATCCTCTGATGTGAATACACCGGATTCATCCGACGCCAGAATGTCACTTGTCATCAGATACAGATTTTTGTCGGCTCCCTGTATCAGATAATTTACATAAGTGTCGGCATCGATTCTTTCTTCCACCCAGGTTTCCTCCTGCTTATCCCAGTCGCTGCCGCCCTGATGCGTGTAGGAATATACCTTTATTCCTTCGCCTTCCTTTTCTGCCTGTGTGTAGACCTCAAGCTTCTTATCTGCATTTAAAAAACTCCCAAGATACGATTCCTCTTCTCCCCAGGGACCTTTCATTTCTTCTTCCACATAGCCCCCCTTTTTCTCCTTTTTATCGTTTTTATCTCCTTCATTTTCTTTTGCGGCACAGCCTCCAAGCATCCCAAGAGTAACTGCCCCGCAGATCACAAGTGCAAGTATTTTTTTGCATTTCATTTTTATGTCTCCTCTCTGCCATGATGTTGTTTCTTTTTTCATCATACCAGGGAAATCTCTAAAAATCTTGAAAGGATCCCAAATGTTTTTGGAGATTTTTTAGAGATTTATATGATACAATGTACTCAGACAAAAAGAAGCACGCGATAGAAACCGGCGTTTGCGTCAGGAAAATATCCTGCAGACGCTTCCGGGTCGTGTAAAAAGAAAGGATTATTCTTATGAGAATTTTACTAATTGAAGACGATGCCTCCTTGTGCAAGGCACTGATCATTCATCTAAACAGTCAGGGGTATGAGACCGACGTCTGTCACAACGGTACAGACGGTCTTTCTTATGCCCTGCAAAATACCTATGATGTCATCATCTTAGATCGTATGCTGCCGGAACTGGATGGATTGACACTGTTATCCGCCATCCGCAAGAAGAATGTCTTTACCCCTGTAGTCATGGCAACTGCCATGGATTCCCTTCAGGATAAAATAAGCGGTCTGGACTGCGGGGCAGATGACTATATTACCAAACCGTTTGATGTCCAGGAGCTTCTTGCTCGTATCCGCGCCCTTACCAGACGCCCCACAGTTCTGAAAGGATCTCCAAAGCTCTCTTATGGAGATTTGTGTTTTGATCCGGAAAAACAGGAACTGTCTGTGGATGAGAAAAGACTGTCCTTATCCAAAAAGGAAGCAAATCTCATGGAATATCTGATAAAAAATAAAGAACAGAATCTTCGCCGCAGTCTTCTCCTTTCCTATGTTTGGGGGGCAGATGCGGAAATCGAAGAGGGAAATCTAGACAATTATATTTATTTTTTAAGGCGGCGGCTGCGTACCTTAAAGAGCCGGGTGCAGATCAAAACAATACACGGCATCGGCTATCGTCTTGAAGAACTGCCGGAGGAAGCCTGATGTTTAGAAATCTTCAGAAAAAATTAACTCTTTTTTATACACTGACTACCGGTGCAATTCTCACCGTGATTCTTATCATCTGTTTCTTTTACATGGAAGCTTCTATGGAATCCAGATATAAATCACAGTTTTCCAGTGTCTTTCTTACCATTTCCAACCGGTTCCAGACAGAGGCTTTTTTTACCGATTCCTGGCTCTCCCAAATGGAGCTTGATAATCATCTGCTGATCCATATTGAAGAAAATGATGCTCCCCTGTTTTTTCAGGGAGCCTTCTTGCCGAAAACCGATCGGGAAATGCTTCTTCAGAAAGCACAAAAAAAGGTGACTGCGGAGGGGATTACACCCAAGGCGGCAGCGCTCTCTTCCCCTTTACAATCTTCTGTTTTTGAGATGAAAGGAGAAGAAAATGACTCTTATCTAGGAATGTATCTTGTGGAATCTACAGCTTTTGGCTATAAATCCCTTTTGGTCTTACAAGATATTTCCTCTTTTTCCAGTCAACTGATGTGGCAGGGCCTCTTCTTTCTTTTGATAGGTCTTTCCGGTATCCTTTTACTGTATCTGGCAAGCTGGCACACGGTTGGAAAAACTTTATTTCCATTGAAGGAAAACCAGAAAAACCAGTCAGAATTAATTGCCGCGGCTTCTCATGAACTGCGTTCTCCCCTTGCGGTCATTCAGGCAAGTGCCTCTGCTGTCCGGGCTTCTCCTGAGAATGCAGATCAGATGCTGGCTAATATTGAAAAAGAATGTACCCGCATGGGAAATCTGATCAAGGATCTTCTGGTACTTGCCGCCTCAGCTTCCAGAAAATGGCAGCTTTCCATTGAAAGTCACGACAGTGACACACTGCTTTTAGATCTGTATGAAACCTTTGATCCGGTCTGCCGCCACAAAGGCATTCGTCTCCACCTGACAATGCCCGAGACGGAACTGCCTCGCGTCCATTGTGATAAAAACCGGGTCATTCAGATTTTGACGATTCTTCTGGACAATGCCATTGCTTACACCGGGCCCGGCCAAGTGATCGATTTGAAAATCTTCACGAAAAAGAAAAAAATATGCTATCTTGTGGCAGACCATGGAACCGGAATTCCCGATGAAGAAAAAGAGCGAATCTTTGATCGCTTTTACCAAAGTGACAGATCAAGAAAAGAAAAAGAACATTTCGGACTGGGGCTTTCCATCGCAAGGGAACTGACCGAACTGCAAAAAGGAAAGCTGACCGTGACAGACACCGAAGGCGGTGGATGTACCTTCTTACTGCTGTTGCCGGCTGCCGAAGAATCATCCACAATTTCCATAAAATAAGGATAATTACTGCTTCACAGTTCCCAGTCATTAGGCATATGCTCTATTCCCCACTTACAGAAAGAGTGTAAAATCGGCATCATACTCTTTCCTACCTCGGATAGCGAATACTCCACTTTAGGCGGTACTTGTGGATATTCTGTGCGGATAATAATTCCACATTCTTCAAGCTCTTTCAATTGATTGCTTAACATTTTATGCGTTACTTTACCTAATGCACGTTTTAATTCGCTGTAGCGAAGAACCTCTTTCTTCCATAGCCAAAATAAAATGTGCATTTTCCATTTACCATCAATCAGTGAAATCGCATATGCAAAAGGTTTTACATTCACTCCATCTTTGCAATCATCGTGTTGTTTCATTCCTTAACTCTCCTTTTCGATAGTATCTATTAAAAAAGTGCGTTCTTACTTTTCTAAGTATAGCACGTTATAATAATACGGAACAAGAAGATGCTTAAAGGAGGACGCTTATATGCGCTTGTTAAATACACCAATAAATATTAGAAATATAGAAATTTCCAATCGTTTGGTTATGCCACCGATGGCAATTGGAGAGTCAGACGCACATGGTGCCGTTTCAGAAAAACTTTGCAAATACTATGACGAAAAATCCAAAGGTGGATATATTGGATTGATTATTGCGGAACATAGTTTCATAAGTCCGGAGGGGAGAGCCGGCAAAAAACAATTGTCTATCTCAAAGGACAGCGACATAGACGGTCTTAAAAAACTAGTAACGGTCATTCATCAAAATGAAACAAAAGTTTTTGCACAAATTAGTCATGCCGGTAGTGCTACGACAAAGGAAATTACAGGATTCGAAAGCATAAGTGCAAGTTCTGTGGCATTGCCACATTCAAAAAATAAAGATTTATTGCCAAAAGAAATGACACAGTCCGATATTGATAAAGTCATAAAGGATTTTGTCAAAGCGTCCATTCGAGCAAAAGAAGCTGGTTTTGACGGTGTAGAAATCCACGCAGCGCATGGATATTTACTAAATCAATTTTTTTCACCATTGACTAACAAACGCAAAGATAAATATGGTGGAAATTCTATCACAGGAAGAATGCAACTTCATTTGGAAATTATCCGTGAAATCCGTCATGCGGTCGGCAACGAATATCCTATTGCAATCAGATTGGGCGCCTGTGACTATATGGAAAATGGAACAACGATTCAAGATAGTGTTATTGCATCAAAAGAATTTGAAAAAGCAGGAATTAACTTATTGGATATCTCGGGAGGTTTTTGTATCTATAGAAATCCTAATACAACCGAGCAGGGATATTTCAGCGACTTATCAGCAGCTATAAAAAATGAAGTAAACGTTCCTGTTATTCTGACAGGCGGAATTGTAAACGCTGATGTAGCAGAAAAATTACTTCAAACTGGAAAAGCTGATTTAATAGGTGTTGGACGTGCCATATTAAAAAATTCCGATTGGGCAAAACAAGCAATGACATCTTTGAGTTAAAGCAGAAAAGCAATGACAGCGCTGTCTGATAATGCTATAATAAAATCACTATCAGCATTCATAACATAGGAAAGGAATTCAAAAATGATCTTTCTGATAACCGGTGCCTCTCATACAGGCAAAACTGCACTTGCCCAGAAATTACTTGAAAAATATCATTACCCCTATTTTTCCATCGATCATTTGAAAATGGGGCTGATTCGCAGCAAACAGACAGAGCTGACTCCGATGAGCGACGATGCAGATCTCACTGCATATTTATGGCCCATTGTCTGTGAAATGATCAAAACTACCATAGAAAACAGGCAAAATCTGATTGTAGAAGGATGTTATATTCCTTTTGACTGGGAAAATGATTTCACAGAAGAATATTTGAAGCAGATCCGATATTGTTGTCTTGTGCTAAGTGAAAACTATATCAGAGAGCATTTTTGTGATATCAGAAAATATGCAAATGTCATTGAAAACCGCCTGGATGATACCTGCTGTACATTAGAAAGCGTCCTGGCAGATAATGCACAGATGCTGAAAATGGCAGAGATCTATCATGTCAATTACATGCTCATTGATGAGAACTATGAAATTGATATTGACTTGTAAGAACAAGATCTGGTACAAAAATTACAATTGTGAGGAAAACGAAAATGGAATTTCGATTAGCCGTGATGCAAGATTTACCGCAAATAAAATCGGTATATAGTGATATTGTTAAAAAAATGAACCGCGAGCAAATACAAATATGGGACGATATTTATCCTTGTGAGTTTTTTGCCGAAGATATCAGAAACAACCATCTTTACGTCTTATCGGATCATGATACGATTGTTTCTGCATTTTCTTTGTGCGATATGCACTCCGGAGAAAAATCGATAAAATGGCAAAATACTCTATGCAGAGCTTTGTATTTAGACCGTTTGGGAGTAAATGTAAACTATTCCAGAATGGGAATCGGCAGCCTGATGCTTGCAAAAGCAAAGGAAACTGCGAAAAAATCCGGCGCTGAATTTTTACGTCTTTTTGTTGTGGACATAAACGAACCTGCCATTCAACTATATCATAAAAATTCCTTTATACAAAGAGACGGAATTTACGATGAATTCATAGAAGATGATCTTATTCTGCATGAGTATGGATTCGAAGCAACACTTTAGGAAAAATACTGCTTGTAAAAGTAATCTTGGCAGCTCTTAATAGGAGGATCTTTATGAAAAAATTAATCATCCATCGCCAAAAGCAATTTCGTTCTTGTCTTGTTTCTTACTGGATCGTATATGAGATTTCCCGGGAGGATTTTATAAAAAATTTCTTCTTCACTCCTCTTCCAATGGGAGACGATGACTGTGCACAGTGTGGCGCGAATCGTGCCTGTTACTTAAAGAAAAAATATATTTCTGGTAAACCGAAGGAACTTGGTATCCCTATAAAAAATGATGAGACCATTGAGTTAGAAGTAGATGACAGCATAACCTCTGTCTTCGCGATAAGCATGGATGGATTGTTCTCCAATGAAGTACCATTAGAGTTCTCAGATGCCGATTATGAACTCCAAGTCTCTATCCGCGGCGGCTGGAGTGTCATGCAGTATCCGTTCCTTACCCTGGAATCGATAAACAGACAAATGTAAATAGTTGTATGAATTACTGGTGCTTCGCACACAGGCAAGACTGTTCTTGCACAAAAACTCCTTGAAATATATAAATATTCTTATTTATCAATAGACCACTTGAAAATGGGTTTAATTCGTAGCGGTTATGCTAAACTTACACCTGAAGATGATAATAAGCTCACAGAGTATCTGTGGCCTATTATCCGTGAAATGATTAAAACTACCATTGAGAATAAGCAAAACCTTATTATTGAAGGGTGTTATATTCCTTTTGATTGGAAAAATCACTTTACAAGAGAATATCTTGACAACATCAAGTATTATGTCTTGTGATAAGCAAAAATTATATTAAAAATCATTTTGACAATATCAAAAAATATGCAAGTGCCGTAGAAAGTCACTTAGACGATGAATGGTGTACTATAAAGAGTGTTTTAGAAGATAATGCACGGTTTTTGGAACTTGTAAAAAAGTACAATACAGAATATGTGCTTATTGATGATAAGTACGATATAGATATTGATTTATAGTGATAAATTCCAGCTTGTTTAGCTGAGAAAGAAATAGAAAAATTAGAATTTGTGGGGAGAATTTCGTATCATGGATAATAATATCTTACAACTTGATGAAAAATTTGTAGATGATTTTTGGCTTTTGAGAAAAGAGCTGTTTGAAGAATTAGGAGAAATTTCTCAAAACATGGATACATCTGAACTTGAATCGGCAACTAAACAATATTTTTTGTCACATATAAATAAGGATTTAATCAGTTGGGGGATAATCCAAAAGAGAAAATCGGTTGCAATCGGTTCTTTGTGCCTGTTTACTCGTATTCCGTATAAGGAAAATTTAAGCGGGATTGAGGGCTATATATTGAATATATACACTTCTCCGCAATTCAGAAAATGCGGATATGCAAACCAAATCTTAGATACCATTATTGAATATAGTCATAAAAACAACATAAAAAGATTGTGGCTCAATTACAGTGAAAAAGGAAAATATCTGTATATAGAAAAAGGATTTACCCAAAGGGATAACGAGATGGAATTGTTTCTATAATGAGAAATTAGAATTTGGAGATGAGATATCAATGGATTTTCAATTAGATTATCAAAATCGCAAACCCTTATTTATAACATTAGCAGGATTGCCGGGAACAGGTAAAACCACCTTGGCAAAATCATTGGCAAAAAAATTATCTTTGGTATATCTGCGTTTAGATTGTATAGAGGTACCCTTTTATAGATATAATGCAACTTCAGGTTCAAGAGGAGAAGGGTATGATGCAATAGTAAATCTTGCAAGAGAAAATCTTAATTTGGGGTTAGGTGTAATCGTTGATACAGTCAATCCATTACATTTGACCAGAAAACTATTCCAAGATTTAGCTAAAGAGTCTAATGCAAATCTCTTGCAGTTTGAATTAAAAACAAATAATCTGTTGCTACATAAGAAACGAATAGAACAGCGAAAAGCAGATATAATTGGTCATAATCTTCCTACTTGGAATAAAGTACTAAATACAGAGTATGAGGAATGGGATGAAAGTGTAGATGGTTTGGCAACAATAATTTTTACAGATAATGGAGAAAAGGCTTTTAGTGAATGCTTAGACACAATACGAAATCACTTGGATTAATACAATTCCAGTTTTACAACACTGGATAACCGAAAAAGAAAGGAAGGTAACTATGAAGCCGATTATAATTGATTCCGAAATCACTTTCATTCCCTACTATCCAGATCCTGATACCGCTCTCCCGTGGTATCAGGATCTGGATGTGTGCAGACAGGTCGACAACATTGATTTTCCCTACTCTCCCGAACGGCTGCAAAAAATGTATACGTTTCTCAGCACTCACGGAGACTGCTTCTATATCCAATATCGGGGAGTGCTTGTCGGTGATGTCACACTCCGCAATGATCAGGAGGTTTGCATTGTTGTATGCAAAGACTACCAGAATAAGCGGATTGGAAGACGCTGTATCCTGAAAATAATTGAACTTGCAAAAGAAAAAGGAATGGATCAGATTACCGCAAATATCTATCCCTTTAACACACAGAGTCAGAAAATGTTTCTGTCCATCGGTTTTGTAAAAACCGGAGAAGAAACTTATATCTATCATATTTCATAGCAGTTCAGAGATGCGGGTGATAAAACCTGATACAATACAAAATACATTGACAACATTTTTTCATCAAAAGGAGGCATATGTCCACTATGAAATTAGAAACCGAACGGCTTTTTTTGCGGTCTTTTACAGAAAATGATATAGCAGCACTTCATCTCCTCCTGAAAGATGAAGAAGTAAATACGTTTCTGCCATGGTTCCCATCAAAAACATTAGAAGAAACAATGGATTTCTATCGAAAACGAATTGTCGGTCAAAAATACTATTTTGCAATCTGCCCAAAAAGAAAAGAATGTTCCGGTCGGCTATATCAACACCGATCTAAATGACAGCCATGGCTTCGGATATGCCCTCCGCAGGGAATACTGGCACAGAGGAATCGTCACGGAAGCCGGACATGCCCTAATCTATCAACTTCGCAAAGATGGGATTCCCTATATTACTGCAACACATGACCGCAAGAATCCTCGAAGCGGTGGCGTCATGCAAAACCTGGGCATGAATTATTGCTATTCCTATAAAGAGCAGTGGCAGCCAAAAAATTTTCCGGTCATTTTTCGGATGTATCAGTTAAATCTGGATGGGCAGAAAGATCGCATATATACCAAATACTGGGATAGGTACCCTGTCCATTTCGTTGAAAAAAACTTATAGTCTGTTTTTCTGCAACAGTTGTAAAATGATAGAAACTATAACTTTAAGGAGCTGATCAGATTTATGGATATTGAATTACTGCCATTTTCCACTGAAACAAACATTGCGAGCAACCTTATCCGAAAATTTTGGTATGCCCACAGCCATTATGAGCAAAGCACAGAAGATTCTCTGAAAGATCTAAAGCATTGGACAGCCGAAGGGCATATTTTCTATCTGATAAAATATGAGAACGAATTGATCGGATTTGTTCACCTGGGAAACCGTGGAGCAAAGATTAACTGGCCGGAAGACTTGTTCATTTTGCC
>PPYE01344850.1_pt1 | contig 14588 bp, 10 predicted proteins | sample 1559881 | NCBI WGS metagenome assembly PPYE01 (sample SAMN08240022, study PRJNA423297) | Human gut metagenome, whole genome shotgun sequencing project.
ATGTTGCCTGATTTTATTTCGGAAACAGCTTCCATTCGTGATGCTGACTGGAAAATTCGCGGGATTCCTTCGGACTTAGAAGATCGTCGCGTAGAGATTACCGGACCTGTAGAGCGCAAGATGGTGATCAACGCGCTCAACGCCAATGTGAAAGTCTTTATGGCCGATTTCGAAGATTCACTGGCACCAGACTGGAACAAAGTGATCGATGGGCAAATTAACCTGCGCGATGCGGTTAACGGCACCATCAGCTATAGCAATGAAGCAGGCAAAATTTATCAGCTCAAGCCCAATCCAGCGGTTTTGATTTGTCGGGTACGCGGTCTGCACTTGCCGGAAAAACATGTCACCTGGCGTGGTGAGGCAATCCCCGGTAGCCTGTTTGATTTTGCGCTCTATTTCTTCCACAACTATCAGGCACTGTTGGCAAAGGGCAGCGGTCCCTATTTCTATCTGCCGAAAACCCAGTCCTGGCAGGAAGCGGCCTGGTGGAGCGAAGTCTTCAGCTATGCAGAAGATCGCTTTAATCTGCCGCGCGGCACCATCAAGGCGACGTTGCTGATTGAAACGCTGCCCGCCGTGTTCCAGATGGATGAAATCCTTCACGCGCTGCGTGACCATATTGTTGGTCTGAACTGCGGTCGTTGGGATTACATCTTCAGTTATATCAAAACATTGAAAAACTATCCCGATCGCGTCCTGCCAGACAGACAGGCAGTGACGATGGATAAACCCTTCCTGAATGCTTACTCACGCCTGTTGATTAAAACCTGCCATAAACGCGGTGCTTTTGCGATGGGCGGCATGGCGGCGTTTATTCCGAGCAAAGATGAAGAGCGCAATAACCAGGTACTCAACAAAGTAAAAGCGGATAAATCGCTGGAAGCCAATAACGGTCACGATGGCACATGGATCGCTCACCCGGGCCTTGCTGATACGGCAATGGCGGTATTCAACGATATTCTCGGCTCCCGCAAAAACCAGCTTGAGGTGATGCGCGAACAAGACGCGCCGATTACTGCCGATCAGCTGCTGGCACCTTGTGATGGTGAACGCACCGAAGAAGGTATGCGCGCCAACATTCGCGTGGCTGTGCAGTACATCGAAGCGTGGATCTCTGGCAATGGCTGTGTGCCGATTTATGGCCTGATGGAAGATGCGGCGACGGCTGAAATTTCCCGTACCTCAATCTGGCAGTGGATCCATCATCAAAAAACGTTGAGCAATGGCAAACCGGTGACTAAAGCCTTGTTCCGCCAGATGCTGGGCGAAGAGATGAAAGTCATTGCCAGCGAACTGGGCGAAGAATGTTTCTCCCAGGGGCGTTTTGACGATGCCGCACGCTTGATGGAACAGATCACCACTTCCGATGAGTTAATTGATTTCCTGACCCTGCCAGGCTACCGCCTGTTAGCGTAAACCACCACATAACTATGGAGCATCTGCACATGAAAACCCGTACACAACAAATTGAAGAATTACAGAAAGAGTGGACTCAACCGCGTTGGGAAGGCATTACTCGCCCGTACAGCGCGGAAGATGTGGTGAAATTACGCGGTTCAGTCAATCCGGAATGCACCCTGGCGCAACTGGGTGCGGCGAAAATGTGGCGTCTGCTGCACGGCGAGTCGAAAAAAGGCTACATCAACAGCCTCGGTGCACTGACTGGCGGTCAGGCGCTGCAACAGGCGAAAGCGGGTATTGAAGCAGTCTATCTGTCGGGATGGCAGGTAGCGGCGGACGCTAACCTGGCGGCCAGCATGTATCCGGATCAGTCGCTCTATCCGGCAAACTCGGTGCCAGCGGTGGTGGAGCGGATCAACAATACTTTCCGCCGTGCGGATCAGATCCAATGGTCCGCGGGCATTGAGCCGGGCGATCCGCGCTATGTCGATTACTTCCTGCCGATCGTCGCCGATGCGGAGGCCGGTTTTGGCGGTGTACTGAATGCCTTTGAACTGATGAAAGCGATGATTGAAGCCGGTGCAGCGGCAGTTCACTTCGAAGATCAGCTGGCATCAGTGAAGAAATGTGGTCACATGGGCGGCAAAGTTTTGGTGCCAACTCAGGAAGCTATTCAGAAACTGGTCGCGGCGCGTCTGGCAGCTGATGTGACGGGCGTTCCAACCCTGCTGGTTGCTCGTACCGATGCCGATGCGGCGGATCTGATTACCTCCGATTGCGACCCATATGACAGCGAATTTATTACTGGCGAGCGTACCAGTGAAGGCTTCTTCCGTACTCATGCGGGTATTGAGCAAGCGATCAGCCGTGGCCTGGCGTATGCGCCATATGCTGACCTGGTATGGTGTGAAACCTCCACGCCGGATCTGGAACTGGCGCGTCGCTTTGCACAAGCCATCCACGCGAAATATCCGGGCAAACTGCTGGCTTATAACTGCTCGCCGTCGTTCAACTGGCAGAAAAACCTCGACGACAAAACTATTGCCAGCTTCCAGCAGCAGCTGTCGGATATGGGCTACAAGTTCCAGTTCATCACCCTGGCAGGTATCCACAGCATGTGGTTCAACATGTTTGACCTGGCAAACGCCTATGCCCAGGGCGAGGGTATGAAGCACTATGTTGAGAAAGTGCAGCAGCCGGAATTTGCCGCCGCGAAAGATGGCTATACCTTCGTATCTCACCAACAGGAAGTGGGTACAGGTTACTTCGATAAAGTGACGACCATTATTCAAGGTGGCACGTCTTCAGTTACCGCGCTGACCGGCTCCACCGAAGAATCGCAGTTCTAAGCAACCGATAAACGTTGCTGACTGTAGGCCGGATAAGGCGTTCACGCCGCATCCGGCAATCAGCGCCTGATGCGACGCTTGCGCGTCTTATCATGCCTACAGCCGTTGCCGAACGTAGGCCGGATAAGGCGTCTACGCCGCATCCGGCAATCAGCGCCTGATGTGACGCTTACGCGTCTTATCCGGCAATTCTCTGCTCCCGACGAGGGCAACAAATGCCGCGTGGCCTGGAATTACTGATTGCACAAACCATTTTGCAAGGTTTCGACGCTCAGTATGGTCGATTCCTCGAAGTGACTTCCGGGGCGCAGCAGCGTTTCGAGCAAGCCGACTGGCATGCTGTCCAGCAGGCGATGAAAAACCGTATTCATCTTTACGATCATCACGTGGGTCTGGTCGTGGAGCAACTGCGCTGCATTACTAACGGCCAAAGCACGGACGCGGCATTTTTACTGCGCGTTAAAGAGCATTACACCCGGCTGTTGCCAGATTACCCGCGCTTCGAGATTGCGGAGAGCTTTTTCAACTCCGTGTACTGTCGGTTATTTGACCACCGCTCGCTTACTCCCGAGCGGCTTTTTATCTTTAGCTCCCAGCCAGAGCGCCGCTTTCGTACCATTCCACGCCCACTGGCGAAAGACTTTCACCCCGATCACGGCTGGGAATCTCTGCTGATGCGCGTTATCAGCGATCTGCCGCTGCGTCTGCGTTGGCAGAATAAAAGCCGTGACATTCATTACATCGTTCGCCATCTGACGGAAACGCTGGGGACAGACAACCTCGCGGAAAGTCATTTACAGGTGGCGAACGAACTGTTTTACCGCAATAAGGCAGCCTGGCTGGTGGGCAAACTAATAACGCCTTCCGGCACGTTGCCATTTTTATTGCCGATCCACCAGACGGACGACGGCGAGTTATTTATTGATACCTGCCTGACGACGACCGCCGAAGCGAGCATTGTTTTTGGCTTTGCGCGTTCTTATTTTATGGTTTATGCACCGCTGCCCGCAGCGCTGGTCGAGTGGCTACGGGAAATTCTGCCAGGTAAAACCACCGCTGAATTGTATATGGCTATCGGCTGCCAGAAGCACGCTAAAACCGAAAGCTACCGCGAATATCTCGTTTATCTACAGGGCTGTAATGAGCAGTTCATTGAAGCGCCGGGTATTCGTGGAATGGTGATGTTGGTGTTTACGTTGCCGGGTTTTGATCGGGTATTTAAAGTCATCAAAGACAGGTTCGCGCCGCAGAAAGAGATGTCTGCCGCTCACGTTCGTGCCTGCTATCAACTGGTGAAAGAGCACGATCGCGTGGGCCGAATGGCGGACACCCAGGAGTTTGAAAACTTTGTGCTGGAGAAGCGGCATATTTCCCCGGCATTAATGGAATTACTGCTCCAGGAAGCAGCGGAAAAAATCACCGATCTCGGCGAACAAATTGTGATTCGCCATCTCTATATCGAACGACGGATGGTGCCGCTCAATATCTGGCTGGAACAAGTGGAAGGTCAGCAGCTGCGCGACGCCATTGAAGAGTACGGCAATGCCATTCGCCAGCTTGCCGCTGCCAACATCTTCCCTGGGGATATGTTATTTAAAAACTTTGGCGTCACCCGTCACGGGCGCGTGGTGTTTTATGATTACGATGAAATTTGCTACATGACGGAAGTGAATTTCCGCGACATCCCGCTGCCGCGCTACCCGGAAGACGAACTTGCCAGCGAACCGTGGTACAGCGTCTCGCCGGGCGATGTTTTCCCGGAAGAGTTCCGTCACTGGTTATGTGCCGACCCGCGTATTGGTCCGCTATTTGAAGAGATGCACGCCGACTTGTTCCGCGCTGATTACTGGCGCGCACTACAAAACCGCATACGTGAAGGGCATGTGGAAGATGTTTATGCGTATCGGCGCAGGCAGCGGTTTAGCGTTCGATTCGTATAAATCAGAGGCGAAAAAGTCAGCGTATTCCACCGTACGCCAGCGTCACTTCCTTCGCCGCTTTAATCACCATCGCGCCAAACTCGGTCACGCGGTCATCGGTAATACGTGAAATCGGTCCGGAAATTGAAATTGCGGCAAACGGTTCGCGGTGCTCATCGAAAATACACGCTGCAAGGCAACGCAGCCCCAGCGCATGTTCCTCATCGTCAAATGAATAACCCCGTTTGCGCGTTTGGGCGAGATCTTCTTTTAAATGCACAGGAGACACCAGCGTCGCGTGGGTATAGGCATGTAACCCTTTGCGGTGCAGCAGCTTCGTCACCTGTTCTTCGCTCAGTTGGGCCAGAAAGGCTTTACCCGCACCGGAAGCGTGCATCGGCAATTTACCGCCGATAGGCGCGGACATTCGCATCAGGTGAGTACACTGTACCTGGTCGATAATAATCGCTTCGTGATCGCTTTGATCAAGCACCGCCATATTGACCGTTTCGCCAGACTCTTCCATCAGATTGCGCAGAATAGGATGGACAATCGCTAACAAATTACGGCTCTGGAGAAAGCTGCTGCCGACCATAAAGGCGTGTGCGCCGATCGCCCAGTGACCCAGTTCGCCGACCTGACGGACAAAGCCCTGTTGCTGCATCGTGGTTAGCAGGCGGTGGGTCGTGGAATTGGGTAACCCGGCTTGTTGCGCCAGTTCCGTGAGTGCCACACTGCCATTGGATTCGGCAATCCACTCCAGTAATTTCAGGCCACGCGTTAAAGACTGAACCTGTCCAGTCGCTGGTGCGGTGGCAACGGCGGGTTTTCTGCCGCGTTTTGCGGGAATGGGTGCGACCATGACAGTCTCCTTTTTCTGTATCGTGGAAATCATTTTCATTTTTATTATCAGCGAATGCAATAGTTGCTGAACAGATCCGATGAGTTAATGTTGAACAAATCTCATGTTGCGTGGTGGTCGCTTTTACCACAGATGCGTTTATGCCAGTATGGTTTGTTGAATTTTTATTAAATCTGGGTTAAGCGTGTCGGGAGCAAGTGTGAGCAGCAAAGTGGAACAACTGCGTGCGCAGTTAAATGAACGTATTCTGGTGCTGGACGGCGGTATGGGCACCATGATCCAGAGTTATCGACTGAACGAGGCCGATTTTCGCGGCGAGCGTTTTGCCGACTGGCCGTGCGATCTCAAAGGCAACAACGACCTGCTGGTGCTCAGCAAACCGGAAGTGATCGCCGCTATCCACAACGCCTACTTTGAAGCGGGTGCGGATATCATCGAAACCAACACCTTCAACTCCACGACCATTGCGATGGCGGATTACCAGATGGAATCCCTGTCGGCGGAAATCAACTTTGCAGCGGCGAAACTGGCGCGCGCCTGTGCCGACGAGTGGACTGCCCGCACGCCGGAGAAACCGCGCTACGTTGCCGGTGTTCTCGGCCCGACCAACCGCACGGCGTCTATTTCTCCGGACGTCAACGATCCGGCATTCCGCAACATCACTTTTGACCAGCTGGTGGCGGCTTATCGAGAATCCACCAAAGCGCTGGTGGAAGGTGGCGCGGACCTGATCCTGATTGAAACCGTTTTCGACACCCTTAACGCCAAAGCGGCGGTCTTTGCGGTGAAAACGGAGTTTGAAGCGCTGGGCGTTGAACTGCCGATTATGATCTCCGGCACCATCACCGACGCCTCCGGGCGCACGCTCTCCGGGCAGACTACTGAAGCGTTTTACAACTCCCTGCGCCACGCCGAAGCGCTGACCTTTGGCCTGAACTGTGCGCTGGGGCCAGACGAACTGCGCCAGTACGTACAGGAACTGTCGCGTATTGCGGAATGCTACGTCACCGCCCACCCGAACGCCGGGCTGCCCAACGCCTTTGGTGAATACGATCTCGACGCCGACACGATGGCAAAACAGATACGTGAATGGGCAGAAGCAGGCTTTCTCAATATCGTCGGCGGCTGCTGCGGCACCACGCCACAACATATTGCAGCGATGAGTCGTGCAGTAGAAGGATTAGCGCCGCGCAAACTACCGGAAATTCCCGTAGCCTGCCGTTTGTCCGGCCTGGAGCCGCTGAACATTGGCGAAGATAGCCTGTTTGTGAACGTGGGTGAACGCACCAACGTCACCGGTTCCGCTAAGTTCAAGCGACTGATCAAAGAAGAGAAATACAGCGAGGCGCTGGATGTGGCGCGTCAGCAGGTGGAAAACGGTGCGCAGATTATCGATATCAACATGGATGAAGGGATGCTCGACGCCGAAGCGGCGATGGTGCGTTTTCTCAATCTGATTGCCGGTGAACCGGATATCGCTCGCGTGCCGATTATGATCGACTCCTCAAAATGGGACGTTATTGAAAAAGGTCTGAAGTGTATCCAGGGCAAAGGCATTGTTAACTCTATCTCGATGAAAGAGGGTGTCGACGCCTTTATCCATCACGCGAAACTGTTGCGTCGCTACGGTGCGGCAGTCGTGGTAATGGCTTTTGACGAACAGGGCCAGGCCGATACCCGCGCACGGAAAATCGAGATTTGCCATCGGGCGTACAAAATCCTCACCGAAGAGGTTGGCTTCCCGGCTGAAGATATCATCTTCGACCCGAACATCTTCGCGGTCGCAACTGGCATTGAAGAGCACAACAATTACGCGCAGGACTTTATCGGCGCGTGTGAAGACATCAAACGTGAACTGCCGCACGCACTGATTTCCGGCGGCGTTTCTAACGTTTCTTTCTCATTCCGTGGCAACGATCCGGTGCGCGAAGCCATTCACGCGGTGTTCCTCTACTACGCTATTCGCAATGGCATGGATATGGGGATCGTCAACGCCGGGCAACTGGCGATTTACGACGACCTGCCTACCGAGCTACGCGACGCGGTGGAGGATGTGATCCTCAACCGTCGCGACGATGGCACCGAGCGTTTACTCGAGCTTGCCGAGAAATATCGCGGCAGCAAAACCGACGACACCGCTAACACCCAGCAGGCGGAGTGGCGCTCGTGGGAAGTGAATAAACGTCTGGAATACTCGCTGGTCAAAGGCATTACCGAGTTTATCGAGCAGGATACCGAAGAAGCCCGCCAGCAGGCTACGCGTCCGATTGAAGTGATTGAAGGCCCGTTGATGGACGGCATGAACGTGGTCGGCGACCTGTTTGGCGAGGGCAAAATGTTCCTGCCGCAGGTGGTGAAATCGGCGCGCGTAATGAAGCAGGCGGTGGCGTATCTCGAACCGTTTATTGAAGCCAGCAAAGAGCAGGGTAAAACCAACGGCAAGATGGTGATCGCCACCGTGAAAGGCGATGTCCACGACATCGGTAAAAATATCGTTGGCGTGGTGCTGCAATGTAACAACTACGAAATTGTCGATCTCGGCGTGATGGTGCCTGCGGAAAAAATTCTCCGTACCGCTAAAGAAGTGAATGCTGATTTGATTGGCCTTTCAGGGCTGATCACGCCGTCGCTGGACGAGATGGTTAACGTGGCGAAAGAGATGGAGCGTCAGGGCTTCACCATTCCGCTATTGATTGGCGGCGCGACCACCTCAAAAGCGCACACGGCGGTGAAAATCGAGCAGAACTACAGCGGCCCGACGGTGTATGTGCAGAACGCATCGCGCACCGTTGGTGTGGTGGCGGCGCTGCTTTCCGACACTCAGCGCGATGATTTCGTTGCTCGTACCCGCAAGGAGTACGAAACCGTGCGTATTCAGCACGGACGAAAGAAACCACGCACACCACCGGTCACGCTGGAAGCGGCGCGTGATAACGACTTCGCTTTTGACTGGCAGGCTTACACGCCGCCGGTGGCGCACCGTCTCGGTGTGCAGGAAGTCGAAGCCAGCATCGAAACGCTGCGTAATTACATCGACTGGACGCCGTTCTTTATGACCTGGTCGCTGGCCGGGAAGTATCCGCGCATTCTGGAAGATGAAGTGGTAGGTGTTGAGGCGCAGCGGCTGTTTAAAGACGCCAACGACATGCTGGATAAATTAAGCGCCGAAAAAATGCTGAACCCGCGTGGTGTGGTGGGCCTGTTCCCGGCAAACCGTGTGGGCGATGACATTCCATCTACGCCAACAGACCGAAAAAACCGGCTTCGCTAACTACTGTCTCGCTGACTTCGTTGCGCCGAAGGTTTCCGGCAAAGCGGATTACATCGGCGCATTTGCCGTGACTGGCGGGCTGGAAGAGGACGCACTGGCTGATGCCTTTGAAGCACAGCATGATGATTACAACAAAATCATGGTGAAAGCGCTTGCCGACCGTCTGGCGGAAGCCTTTGCGGAGTATCTCCATGAGCGTGTGCGTAAAGTCTACTGGGGCTATGCGCCGAACGAGAACCTCAGCAACGAAGAGCTGATCCGCGAAAACTACCAGGGCATCCGTCCGGCACCGGGCTACCCTGCCTGCCCGGAACATACGGAAAAAGCCACAATCTGGGAGCTGCTGGAAGTGGAAAAACATACCGGTATGAAACTCACGGAATCCTTCGCCATGTGGCCGGGTGCATCGGTTTCGGGTTGGTACTTCAGTCATCCAGACAGCAAGTATTACGCGGTGGCGCAAATTCAGCGCGATCAGGTTGAAGACTATGCCCGCCGTAAAGGAATGAGCGTTACCGAAGTCGAGCGTTGGTTGGCACCGAATCTGGGGTATGATGCCGAGTAAGTGATAACACCGGGGTATTTGCCCCGGTTTTTTATGTCATAAATAATGGATTATTGAACATGATAAAAATTGATGAAATAGATTTTTTTGCTTTCGAAGGATGTTCAGAGTCCGAAGTTATTGAACTATTAGGAAAAAAACCAACAGGTTATAATGATTGGATAATTAATATAAAAACAGGTGTGGAGTGGGTATTTTATGATGGTCGTTATTGGTTAGATTTTCGTAAATCCAAAGAGGGTATAAGGTGTATCTCATGCAGTATTCTGTATCACGATAAAAGTAAAGGGCGTATCGATGTCTTGTTTAGTGAAGGTATAGCTGACAGAGGTTTAAAAAATACGGGTGGAGTGTTAATCCAAAAACGCCCGCAATTATAATAATTCCTGGTAATATTTGTTTTCGTAAAAAGGATTTACTTTATGCAACGTCAATATAAAAAATACATTCTTCTTTTTTGGGGTGTCATGGATGTTATCGCGATAGCCACATATCTGTTCTACTCGCTTGGTAATGGTCGTATCCCTTTTTATTCCGATATCGTTCATTCACTTTCTTTACTTAAGGATATCGGTGTTGAAGGCGGTTTTTACGCTTATGCAGTCGCCACTGTTACGCTACAAATAGTATTATTGTTCTCTTTATTCTTTTCTGCGCAATGTTTTTTAAGACAAAAATTATTTAGTTTCTCTTTTTTGGCGATTCAGGAGTTTATGCGTTTTGCTACCGTAAGCTGTTCAATCTCCGTAATACCGTTGTTACTTAATTATTTTTATTCACAGGATCTGGTCTTAAATATTTCGTTGTTTATCTTCTCAGAGGTCACAAAAGTGACAACGATTATCTGGTGTAAACGACAGGGGAAAGTGTGACAGAAATAGCAACAGATACAGGTGGATTTTTATATAAATGCCTTTTTAAATGCTTTCTTGTATAAATCTCTTATACTGAAAGTACATACAAGAGAAATGCCTGGATAAAAACAACGTGATTAGAAAAATCTTAACAGGAAAATGCATAACAAAAAGGAGAACCTGATTCCGTGCTAACTTTGCTTCACCTGCTTTCTGCCGTCGCCCTGCTGGTCTGGGGGACTCATATTGTTCGAACAGGCGTAATGCGCGTCTTCGGCGCGCGTCTGCGTACTGTCCTTAGCCGGAGCGTCGAAAAAAAGCCGCTCGCCTTTTGCGCGGGGATCGGCGTTACCGCACTGGTGCAGAGCAGTAATGCCACCACCATGCTGGTGACCTCGTTCGTCGCTCAGGATCTGGTTGCTCTCGCGCCTGCGCTGGTGATTGTGCTGGGTGCAGATGTCGGGACGGCGCTGATGGCGCGTATTCTCACCTTCGATTTATCCTGGCTGTCACCGTTACTTATTTTTATCGGCGTGATTTTTTTCCTCGGACGCAAACAGTCACGCGCCGGGCAACTGGGCCGCGTCGGTATTGGTCTTGGGCTGATTTTACTGGCGCTGGAGTTGATTGTGCAGGCCGTAACGCCGATCACTCAGGCAAACGGCGTTCAGGTGATCTTTGCCTCGCTGACTGGCGACATTTTGCTGGATGCGCTGATTGGTGCGATGTTCGCCATTATCAGCTACTCCAGCCTTGCCGCGGTACTGCTGACCGCGACTCTGACCGCCGCAGGCATTATCTCTTTCCCAGTGGCGCTTTGTCTGGTGATTGGTGCAAACCTCGGTTCCGGCCTGCTGGCGATGCTCAACAACAGTGCCGCCAATGCCGCAGCCCGCCGTGTCGCGCTGGGTAGCCTGCTGTTTAAGCTGGTGGGTAGCCTGATTATCCTGCCGTTTGTTCATTTGCTGGCAGAGACAATGGGGAATTTGCCATTGCCAAAAGCGGAATTGGTGATCTATTTCCACGTCTTCTACAACCTTGTACGCTGCCTGGTCATGTTGCCATTCGTTGACCCGATGGCACGGTTTTGCAAAACGATTATTCGCGATGAACCGGAACTGGATACCCAGCTACGGCCTAAACATCTGGATGTCAGCGCGCTGGATACGCCCACGCTTGCTCTGGCGAACGCTGCCCGCGAAACCCTGCGCATTGGCGACGCCATGGAACAGATGATGGAAGGGCTGAATAAAGTGATGCACGGCGAGCCACGGCAGGAGAAAGAGCTGCGTAAGCTGGCTGATGACATCAACGTTCTCTATACCGCCATTAAGCTGTATCTGGCGCGGATGCCAAAAGAGGAACTGGCAGAAGAAGAGTCGCGCCGCTGGGCGGAGATCATCGAAATGTCGCTCAACCTTGAACAGGCCTCCGATATCGTCGAGCGCATGGGGAGTGAAATTGCCGACAAATCGCTGGCTGCAAGGCGAGCATTTTCGCTTGATGGCTTGAAGGAACTGGATGCGCTCTATGAGCAATTGCTCAGTAATTTAAAACTGGCAATGTCGGTTTTCTTCTCTGGCGATGTTACCAGCGCCCGTCGTTTGCGCCGCAGCAAACATCGTTTTCGCATTCTTAATCGCCGCTATTCCCACGCCCACGTCGATCGCCTGCATCAGCAAAACGTGCAGAGTATTGAAACCAGTTCGCTACATTTAGGCTTACTGGGAGATATGCAGCGTCTGAACTCGCTGTTTTGTTCGGTGGCTTACAGTGTGCTGGAACAGCCGGATGAAGATGAAGGACGGGACGAGTATTAATACCGTGACCCTGAAGGCCTGATAAGACGCGTAAAGCGTCGCATCAGGCACTATGAACAAGATGCCGGATCATGCATCCGGCAATTCACTTAAAAACGGTGACCCGCTTCCAGCGGCACCGCTTCTTCACCAGCCTTAAACACATAAGTGGTGTTCGGGCCACCCAGCGTAGCGTGACCTTTACTTACTGTGATCCAGTTACCTTCCGGCAGACCAATAATCGTCAGTTCTGGCGCGACGACCAGCAGTTCGCGAATACGCTGCTCACGGGTTTCACCTTTATGGCCTTCCGGCAGCGCGTTGGTGAAGTGCGGGTTGATTTGCAGCGGGAACAGATTTAGCGCATCGAAACCTTGCGGATCGACAATCGGCATATCGTTGGTGGTACGAATGGTTGGGCAAGCAAGGTTAGCGCCTGCGCTCCAGCCAATATACAGCGCGCCACGTTTCACCACGTCAGTAATGGGTGCCAGCAGCCCGCGCTCGCGGCACTGTTTCAGCAACTGGAAAGTATTACCGCCGCCGACAATCACAATTTCCGCATTTTCAATCGCGGCAACGGGATCGACAACGCTATGAATACCGGTGACAGAAACACCCAGCGAAGCGAGAACCGCAGCCGTTTTCGCTGTGTAATCATCCCAGGTCTGCGTTACGCCAGCGAAAGGAATAAATACCGCAGAACGGCGACCCTGCAACTGTTCAGCAATCAGCGGCAGCGCGTGTTCCAGCCAGGCTTTACCCGGCAGCGTCGAGTTACTCAATAAAAGCAGTTCCATTACTTCTCCGGTTAGTAAGAAAACACGGAAGGAATGCTACCACTGCGAATTTAACCACTTACTGACATGGCTCACGATGTCACATATTGCACAGGCGCTGAGACTGATGACAAACACAGGATTGCCTGATGCGCTACGCTTACCTGGCCTACCAGATAACTGCAATATATTGAATTTTCAAGATTATGTAGGCCGGATAAGGCTTCATTCCGTATCCGGCATAAACAATGTGCACTTTGCCACCAATTTGAGCGCCCCTTAAGGCGCTGATGTTTTTTTATCCTTCTCGTGCACATTGTGCCGCTTCAGCAATCAGCCGCACATCAGGTCGCGAAGTTGCCGCGGCGACCAGCCAGCGACATGCAGAGTTAAGTAGCGCGATTAATCATGGGAAATTGCCTCTGCATGGGCGAGCAGGTATTGCTCCGCCTCACCGGACCAGATCCCCTGATGATGCGCCAGAATCACCGCCAGTGCTTGATCCTGAATCTGCGTGAGTGACGTCAGCGGCAGGTATTTCCCGGTATACACCAGCTTTTTGCCGCCGCCGACGGCAGGCAATTCAAGCGTGGTTTCGCCCGCGGCATTCAGCCCAAGAATATGTGTTACCACTTTTGCGGCCTGCACTTTTTTCTCTTCAATCAATTTGACCGCTGCGCGCATGTCGTCGGTATTGCCGCCTGACGTGCCCACGTAGTGGGTAAATGCATAATGCACATCGTAGAAATTAATTGGCGCGCTGAAGTGCTTATCCTGCGGTCCGGCGAAGAAATTCAGACAACCATCTGTCGCCAGCAAGGAAGAGGCGAGAGTCACCAGTCCTTCATTAGGCACAAAGACGAAAATATCATCGAAGCCGTGACCGCCACTCAGTGCCATTAACGTATCAAATGCTGCATCGGCGGCATTGAGATAATGAATCAGTGTTTGCGGTTCTGATGGATAGTGCTTGCGTGCATAACTCAATTTGTCGTTGTCGGTATCGGTAATGATGAGCAGCGACGGGTTAACCGGTCCATGCAACGCATAATCAATCGCCAGCAGCCCCATCGGGCCGGTGCCGCCGAGGATCAGCGTGCGCCCTTGCGGGCGAATCCCCATCGTGTGGTTATAACTACCTTCCTGAAGATGATAGTTGGCGTTGAACGCGCCAATCACGCAGGAAAGCGGTTCAACCAGCGAGCCTTCAAAATAGGTTTCGCCGTCGTATGCCAGCAGGCAATCTTGTTCCATGACCTCGTTGGGAATAACCACATGCGTCGCTTCGCCGCCTACCCACGGGAAGGAGTAGCCGGGGCAATCCGGGCGGTCGGGGAGTTGCAGGTTGGCCTGAATCACATAACGCTGACCCGGCTGGAATTTGTGCTGCCACTTTTTACCCACGGCCAGAATATCGCCGCAAAATTCGTGGCCGATGATGATGGGATTGGTCGCCACATCGTCGGGTACTTTTTTATGGTTTTCACCCAGATTGGCCTCTTTCCAGGAAGAGAGGCACAGGCTGTCAGTGACCACCGTTGCGAGGATTTCATCCTCCTGCATTTCAGGAAGGTCAAAGGTTTCCAGACGCAGGTCACGTTTGCCATAAAGACGCAGAGCTGTTGTTTTCATAAACCACCTCATGTTGAGCGATGACCCCGGCAGTCGTGCCGGGGCGAAGAATCAGGACAGGAAGCCCAGCGCATTACCGATAATCCCTAAACCAAACAGGGCGAAAATCAGCCATACCGGGTTAATTTTTTTGTTGAGCAGACGAACCATCAGC
>PPYE01483455.1_pt1 | contig 14588 bp, 11 predicted proteins | sample 1559881 | NCBI WGS metagenome assembly PPYE01 (sample SAMN08240022, study PRJNA423297) | Human gut metagenome, whole genome shotgun sequencing project.
AACATGGATATATTAGATTTTATCAGGCCGTTTCTGCCGGAACAAGGGCAGTACACGAAAGGAGAAAATTCCGGTTGCGGGGTTTTCTCCTTTTTTATTGAACAATTCTGAAAAATGTTCACTATTGAAAATTGTAAATATGGAAAAAAGAAAGTATGAATTCAAAAGCATCGTTGCTGAGACGCTTCTGATCCCCCTCTATATGAGGGCGAAGGAAAGCCGCAGAGCGAACCCCATACTGAAAGACAGTATGGCGGAGAGACTGGTATCGGAGATAGATTATGACTATTCCAAGTTTGATAACTCGCCAAAGAGCGAGACCGGCTGTCTTGTCAGGGGATGGTATTTCGACAGAGCCGTCCGTAATTTTATAGCCGTACACCCGCATCCGGTGGTCGTTAATGTCGGCTGTGGACTTGACACCCGTTACCAGAGGATCGGCAGTGACGGCAGAACCGTATTCTATGAGCTGGACCTGCCTGAAGTAATGAATCTGCGCCGGGAAATGATTCCCGAGACGAAGGATGACATTTACATATCGGACTCGCTTTTAGAGACAGGCTGGATGGATGCTCTGCTTGACAGGCATCCCGGCAGCGATTTCATTTTTGTAGTGGAAGGCGTACTTATGTATTTTCATGAGAATGAAGTAAAATCATTTCTCCGCAATATTGCCTCCCGTTTTTCCGGAGGAGAAATATGGTTTGACGTCTGCGGCACAATGATGACTCGCCATGGCGTGAAGCCGGATTCTCTCAGAAATCATGAGGCACAAATAAGATTCGGTATTGATGACGGACGGATTGTGCAGGAATGGAATCCTGAACTGGAAATGATCTGTCAGGACAACTATATGGCATTTTTCCGGAACAGGTGGCAGTTCCTGTTCGGACATGTCATCGGACGTATGAAAAAGCTCTGTTTCAAATTCAGTTCCCTGCTCGGTTATAGAATAAAAGGAGGAAGAGGCAATGGAGAGAACTAAGAAAACCGGATTTGCACGTCTGTTCGAGATAGCAGGACAGAAAAAAGGTCTGCTCGTGCTTTCAGGCATATTGTCGGCGCTCAGCGCGGTATGTATGCTTGTTCCATACTTGTCTGTATATCAGATTCTGAAAGAACTTCTTGAAAATGCAGGCAGCATATCTTCAGTGGATGGAAATTTCATGATCAGATGGAGTGTCATAGCCCTGTGCGGGTTGCTTGGCGGGCTGGTCTTGATGTACGGTTCGCTGATGGCATCCCATGTAGCGGCTTTCAACATTCTGTACGGGATGCGCATACGGCTGTCCGAACATATCGGCAAACTGCCGTTGGGATTTCTGAACAGTTCGTCCACAGGTGCTGTCAAAAAGACAATGGAACAGAATATCGAGAAGATAGAAGGATTCGTGGCACATACAATCCCGGATCTGGTGAATGTGGCAGCCACTGTCATACTGATGTTCATCATCTTCTTCAGCCTTGACATATGGCTCGCCATCGTGTGCCTTGCCGTCATATTGTTGAGCATTGCCCTACAGTTCAGCGGATTTTTCGGTAAGAAAAGCAGGGAATTCATGAAAACATATATGGATGTGCAGGAACGGATGAGTGCTTCTGCCGTGCAGTATGTAAGAGGTATGCCTGTAGTAAAGATATTTGGGCAGAGCGTCCGCTCTTTCCGTCAGTTCAATTCGGAAATTGAGGCTTACAAGACCTATGCCCTCAAATGCTGTGATTTCTATGAACCGGGGATGATGTCATTTGTCGTCATGCTCAACTCTCTTGTTTCTTTCATTCTTCCTGTCGGCATCCTTCTGATGCAGCCGTCTCCACAGAATCTTACCCTTGCTGCCGTGTGGCTGTTTTTCATCATCATGGGACCGGGAGTCGCCTCGCCTGTCTATAAACTGATGTTTCTCGGCAGCGGTACGCAGGAAATAGACGAAGGGGTTGAGCGCATAAGCAGGATATTCGAACGCGGACCTGTAAAGGAGCCGGAAACACCTGAAATCCCGTCGGAATACAGTGTGGAGTTCCGGAATGTATCTTTTGCCTACGATGATATAGCCGGCTCTACGAGGAACGAGGCTCTCAAGGGCATCTCGTTCATTGCCCCGCAGGGATGTATCACGGCACTTGTAGGACCTTCCGGAAGCGGAAAATCCACTGTGGCGAATCTGATTCCGAGATTCTGGGATGTAAATAAAGGTGAAATACTCATCGGAGGGGTGGACATAAGGAAGATGGCGACAGAGAAACTTATGGAGACCGTTTCGTTTGTTTTTCAGGATTCATTCCTGTTTTACGATACGGTCTATGAGAACATCGCCGTGGGATGTCCTGGAGCAACGGAAGAAAAGGTACTTGCTGCCGCAAAAGCGGCCCAGTGCCACGACTTCATATGTGAACTGCCTGAAGGCTACCATACCCGTATCGGAGAGAAAGGGACATGTCTTTCCGGCGGAGAGGCTCAGCGCATATGCGTCGCCCGTGCCATTCTGAAAGACTCCCCCGTTCTTGTCTTGGACGAGGCAACGGCTTTTGCCGATCCGGAAAATGAATATAGGATGCAGCAGGCATTGCAGTCGCTTATCAAAGGAAAGACCGTGATAATCATCGCTCACAGGCTGTCATCCATCGTTTCTGCCGACAACATAGTGGTCCTGAAGGAAGGAAAGATTGTACAGCAGGGAAAGCATGAAGTTCTTTCCGCAACGGATGGAGTGTATAAGAAAATGTGGGATGCCTACACAAGTGCATTCAACTGGGAACTGAATACCAATCAAGTATAAGTTATGAACAGGAATATTATAAACAGGATTTTACAGAACACCCGCCATCCGGAAGGTTTCTGGGGAAGAATGATTATCTATGGGATGAATCGTTTTCACACTCCGCTAGCCCGGAGAGGCCTGGATATGATAGAATGGCAACCGGGATGGAATGTCTTGGATGTGGGTTGTGGTGGCGGAGCCAACCTGAAGAGACTCATGAAACTGTGTCCTGACGGTAAGATATATGGCATTGATGCATCTGAAGAGAGCGTTTCCTTCTCCCGGAAACACAATCTCAGCGACCTGGATAAGCGTTGTTTCATCCGTTTGGGAGATGTGTGCTCCTTACCCTATCCTGATGAGACATTTGATGCGGTTACTGCCTTTGAAACCGTTTATTTCTGGACTCCGCTGGATGTGGCATTCAGTGAGGTGCTTCGCGTATTGAGGCCGGAAGGACGCTTTCTTATCAGCGTAGAGGCCTGTAATCCGGAAAAAGGCAGGATATGGACGGAACGGATATCCGGAATGACAATCCATTCCCCTGAAAGCCTGGAGGAATCATTGCGAAAAGCAGGTTTCGTGAATATAATAAAAAACGTAAAGAATAATGAGGCGCATATTGTTGCCTGCAAAAAACAAAAAATAAAATGAAACATCTTCATGTACATCCACACCATCATGATGTGACGCATCCGGTAAACGGAAGATTCATTTTCTGCGTGGTATTGAACTCACTGTATGTCATATGTGAAGCCGCTGCCGGTTTCCGTTACGGTTCCATGGCTTTGCTTTCCGATGCAGGACACAATCTAGGCGATGTTTTCAGTTTGCTGCTCGTTCTCATGTCTTTCTGGCTTGTCGGACTGAAAGGGAACAGCCGGTTCTCTTACGGATACAAGAAATCATCAGTCCTTATATCACTTGTAAATGCTGTCATTCTTTTAATAGCCGTGGGAGCGATCATTCTTGAAAGTTTCCACCGTCTGCAGTCAGCACAACAAGTTCAGGGACAGATGATGTCCTGGATTGCCGGATTAGGAATAATCATAAACGGACTTACGGCATGGCTTCTCATGAAAGATAAGGACAAAGACCTTAACATCAAAGGGGCGTTCCTTCATATGCTGGCCGATACGCTGGTCTCGCTGGGAGTAGTATTTTCGGGAATTGCCATAAGTATCTGGGGGTGCGCATGGCTGGATCCGATGGTAAGTATTGCCATTGCCGCAGTGATTTTATTCTCGACCTTCAAGCTGCTTAAGGAAAGTCTTTGCATGGTTCTGGACGGAGTTCCTGAATCCGTTGACAAACAAAAGATTACAGAGCATATCAGCGGGCTGGCGGAGATTGAAGGATGGCATCATCTGCATATATGGCCGGTGAGTACCACGGAGAATGCTGCCACCCTGCATGTGGTACTGAGAGACATCTCCGTAATGTCGGACATTAAGAAGCAACTGAAAAGATGCTTCGCGGAACATGGGGTATCCCACTGTACCATAGAATTTGAAACGACAGATGAAACTTGTGATGATCTGTCATGTTGTAAACCTATAAAATAGATAGAAAATGAAACTTGTCAGAAATATAACTGTCGGACATACAGAAAGGTTGAGAAAGCCGGTCTTGCTAACTGTCCTTTCAAACCTTGTAAACATTGTCCCTTTCTGCCTTTCGATAGAGGCGGTAAATATCATATTCAAAAGTTTTGCCGGCAGCGGCACGCCGTTGGATACAAGGAAGCTCTGGTTTATTGTCGCCATATTATTTGTCTATATGGCGGTAATGGCTGTTGCAGAACGTGCTGCTTATCGTGCCAATTTCCGGGGTGCCTATGAAATGAGCGCTACCGGAAGGGTGTCACTTGCCGAACACCTGAGAAAACTGTCGCTCGGATTCCTTACAAGAAGGGATCCGGGAGATTTGTCATCCATGATGATAACGGATTTTTCCATGGCGGAAACCGGTATATCGCACCATCTTCCGCAACTTATCGGAGGATTCGTCATGCCTGTCCTTGCATTCATTTCCCTTTTGTTCATAGACTGGAGAATGGCATGTTCCATGTTCGCGGCACTGCCTTTCTCCATATTCATACTATGGCTGAGTGCCTCCTTGCAGGACAAGCTCGGAAAAAGACAGATTGCCGCGAAGATTAATGCCGGGAACAGGTTCGAGGAATACCTCCAGGGAATCCGGGTCATGAAAGCGTACAATATGCTTGGTGACAGGTTCGTGCGCCTCAAGGACGCATTCGGACAATTGAGAAAGGCATGCATCAGACAAGAGGCTGTCTTAGGTCCGTTTTTCATGTCAAGCATTGCCGTCATCAGGGCGGGACTGACGTTGATGGTCATGTGCGGGACATATCTGCTGATAGGCGGAGAACTCTCAGTGCTCACTTTCGTTCTCTTTCTCGTGGTGGGGTCAAGAGTCTTTGATCCGCTGACGAACTCGATGGTCAATATCGGGGAGTTCCGCTATTACTCCATAGCAGGAGGACGTATTCTCGATTTCATGAACGAGCCGGAAATGCAGGGAGATGTGGAACCGGCCGAAAACTCCGGAATCATATTCGACCACGTCTCTTTCCGGTATAGTGACAAGGAAGTCCTGCATGATGTGTCAGTCGAATTCCGGCAAAATTCCCTTACGGCTCTGGTCGGCCCTTCCGGGAGCGGGAAAAGCACGATATTGAAACTGTGCGCCCGTTTCTATGACCCGTTGGAAGGGAAAGTCCTGTTTGGCGGAACGCCTATGTCTGCACTTAATCCCGAGCTTCTTATGCAACGCATTTCAATGGTTTTTCAGGATGTCTATCTGTTTCAGGACACGATACGCAACAACATTCGTTTCGGCAAGGCCGGAGCAACGGAAGAGGAAATCATGGATGCTGCCAGGAAAGCCTGCTGTCATGATTTTATCATGAGGCTTCCAAACGGATATGATACCATGGTCGGAGAAGCCGGATGTACTCTTTCCGGAGGGGAAAAGCAGAGACTGTCCATTGCCCGTGCCATCTTGAAAGATGCCCCGGTCGTACTTCTTGATGAAGCGACTGCCTCGCTTGATCCAGAAAACGAAGTGGAAGTACAGAAGGCTATAAACACCCTGATTGGAGGACGTACCGTGATAGTCATTGCACACAAACTGCGGACTATAAAGAATGCCGACAAGATTGTGGTGCTTGACAATGGCAGGATAGCCGAAGAAGGGACACATGATACTCTCATCGGTAACAACGGACTTTACCGCAAACTGTGGGAGATCCAGGAACGGACTTCCGGATGGATAATTAACAAATAAGTTAAACCATACAGTGTTAAATAGTTCTCTTAAAAATATTTTTATCTACTGTTATTCAGTAATTTAATCAGTAAAAGTGTTTGATAAATCTGCAAGTTTCTTAACCTAAAGATAAGCAAACTTGCAGATTTTATGATTAAAAATACGAATAATAGCCCTTCCCTATTCAGAACCTGTCTGACATGCCAAACCAATCGCACCCACTTTACCAATTGGCAAACAAAATAGACCGGGGTAAATTTGAAACAGTTTTTCAACCTTTGTATAGTCAGGGGAACGGCCGTCCCGGCAAGCCAATCCGTTTAACGTGTAGTTTGCTCATCCTGAAACACCTTCGCAATCTTCCCGATGAGCCTTTGGTGAAACAATGGAGCGAAAACGCTTATTATCAGTATTTTTATGCCATGCAGAAGTTCACTCCGTCAGTCTCGTATGCCTCTTCAGAAGCGGTTCATTTCCGTAAACGTATCAGTGAAGCGGGGATTGAATTTATTTTCAGGAAAGCATTCGTGTGAATAACGAGGATGATGAAGACCATCATCATGATACGGCCTTTATTGATCCTACGGTTCAGGAAAAAAATATCACTTACCCCACGGATGCGAAGTTGCACAAGAAAATCGTGAAGAAAGTTCCCGGCATCGTGAAAAAGCCGGGCCTTCCTCTGCGTCAAAAGTAGAACAGGTAGAACGGTTAACCGGAAGAAAGATAGAAGTACCGGCCGGTGACAGAGGATACAGAGGCAGGAAGGAAGTTAACGGAACGAAGATTAAGATTCCCGATGTACCCAAGAAATCAGACAGCCGTTATCAAAAACAGAAAAAACATCAACTCTTCTGCAAGCGTGCAGGCATAGGATCAACAATAAGTCATTTGAAATCAGATTACCGATTGGGCCGTAACTTTTATAAGGGTGTGGTGGGAGATACTGCAAATGTACTTCCTGACTTCGTCAACGTGCCACCCAAAATTCATCAGTGAACAATGGAGCAATGCATTGATGGCGTTTCATCAGCATAGTCCCGTTGATTGTTTGCCTGTTCTGAGGCAATGTAATCTGTATAGTCACTATAGTTTTAGCAAGTTCGAGTACTTTGTCCACACTCATATTTATGCCTGACAGTTTCAGCAAACGCTCCAATCCCTTATAAACTTTCAAGGTCACGAAACAGATGCAGACATGGGCTTCTATCCTTCGCCTTGTTAAGTGAAACATTGGTCTTATCTCTATCTTTGATTTTGATATGCGGAAGACTCTTTCAACATGCCACAGGTTATGGTAGGCTGCATACACGTCATTGACAGGTATATTCGTATTGGTAAGGTATCCTTTGAGACCATCCCATTTCGCATCTTTCTCCAGTTTCTCGTAATTGATGGTCACTTTCACGTCTCCTTCCATTTTCAAAAACTTGTTGTATCCGCGTTTGTTGATATTGTCTTTGGTAAGCGTACCCCTGTGGTATGCTTTCTCCAGACGGCGTATCCCTTTCTCCCGATTATAAGCATCCTTTCGGGCCCGGTATTCTGTATATCCGACCAACAATCTCTGGCCGTTGCCCTTATCGTATTCAACCATTTAGCAGTCTGTCTTAGGCTGCTCCAGTATCCATTCCTGTATCTTTCTGCTCTCGTTTTTGATTTTCGCACCGATGATATATTTGTAACCGTTTGCTTCAAGGTCAGCTATATTATCGTTGTTCATCAACCCTGAGTCAGCCACTACGATAAAATCTTGCAGCTCATATTTCCGGACAAATTCTGTCACTACAGGAAGCATCGTGTGCCACTCGTACTTGTTGCCCTCATGGATGCAATACGCAAGCGGATAACCGCCAATACTGACCAACAGTCCCAATATAATCTGAGGACTCTGGTGACGTCCTTCCTTGGAGAAACCGGTTTTGTGAAGCTCGTCCTCATAGTCCGCTTCAAAATAGAGTGTGGTGACATCATAAAACACCACACCGACATGACCGTCTAAAATCTTCTTTGTGTGAAGGACACTTATGTCCTGAACTATCTTATGTTAGTTATCACTCAGTTTGTCCAAATAACGATAGATCTTCGACAGGCTGACATCTTCATCAAAATGATTCTTCAGATACTCCACTGTGGCAGCTTTGCTTGCAGGATAGGACAAGCAGGCTTTTACCGGTCGGCGTAACACCTCATCATCTATCCTGTTGAATCCCACGCTGTCTAAGACACGGTTAAGTATCAGGTCAGCTCCATTAATGGAGATATTGGTTATGTACGAAAGCATCTGTTCGTCACTCAAAAGCTCTGCCTCACACTTCTTGCGTTCCTCACCGAAAAGATCCAGCCGTGGATGGCGGCGTTCCTGTTCCTCATCTATCCATTTACGACCTTTCATTATGTCTCTTCTTGAGTGCGCGCTATACCTATAGTGGTAAGCTCATTCATCTTGCCATTGACCTTTTCAACGACTATGACACCTACATTGCCTGATGGGTATTTCTTCTTACTTATAAACAACATTTTGTAATTTTGAGGCTTTTTGAGTGATGAAGTCAGGAAAAAATCTGCCTGTAGTTTTCTACTTTTTCCATAGCATAAAAATTATATGGCAAAGTTAAAAATACTACAGGCAGACTACGAGACGCTATCGCGGACGGTTGTACCTCAATACAGAGTTTGACGACCTTTTAAATATTATAATCAGTAACTTTGAGAAGTAGTCATTATAGTTTTGACACCCTCTTTTACGTACAATTATCCTTACAGACAATTCATAGAGAGGAAATTTAAGAAAAAGACTTTTTATGATAGAATTTTTCAGTGTTTCCGGAAGGATGTTTCCTTTTGCATTTTCGCTTTTTGTTTTTTATTTCCACTCTCATTATCCATAAGCATCCCGCTATGTAAAGTAAAAACACAATAATAACTGTTGCCATTGTTTCGGTAGTATATGGTAGTTTGTTAATAATTATTGGATTAAAGAAAAAAGCGAAAGTTTTTTATGAAGGGGTGACAATTACTGAAAATAATTGTCACCCCCCAATATTCTTATTACGTTTTGTAAAATTTCCCCATCGTTAAAAATGAATATCCCACATACCGCATGATTTTTCAAGTGTCACCAACGAAGAAACATAACCTTTCATTGTTTCTAAATAATCTTGATGAACTTGATTGTAAGATCGTTGCGCTATAAGAACATCCTGAATATTACTTTCTCCACGTTTATATTTATAGACCATACCTTCCAAAACCTTACGGGCTTCCTCCAAAATTCCAGATTCGTATTGTTTTACTTTCTTCTTTTCCGCCTCAAAAGCATACCAAGCTTGTGTAACCTCACTTTGCACTTGCAAACTTGTTTCCTGCTTCATAATAGAAGCCTGTTCCATCTTATAGCGTGCACTTTTAATGCTTCCTTTATTGATGGCTGAAAATGATAAAGGAATGGACACGCCAATTGTCGCATAACTCATTTGTGGAAGAAATCCATTCCAATCTCTTTCATAGGACAACGATAATCCAATGTCAGGGCGTCGTTCTGCACGCGCCAATTTATAAGCTTTGGTACTGGCTTCTATATTTTTAGATGCAGCCATGAGATCCAATCGTTTATCTAATGCGATTTCCAACAATTCGGGAAGGGTAAAACTCCTTTCCAACTTATCCCAATTCCCTTGAGGAATGTTCAATGTATCAGCCGTAACCCCCATGTATCTATTCAATTCTACTAAGGCTGAATGATACATTGCCTCCTGATCATAAACTTCATTCAACAGAGTCACTGCTTCTAGTCTGGACTGGCGATAATCATTTTCTGTTATTTCTCCTGACAGACATCGCAAACTGTCCGAACGGCTTAACTGAAGCATATAAGAGTACGAATCTTGTTTGGCTCTTAAAATCTCCTGCTGGAGTATGGCATCAAGAAATAGTTCTGCAGCTCCTGCGCGCAAATCCTGAAAATTTTGTTCAAAGGTCAATCTTTCAAAATCAGCCAAACTTTTTGCCAGTCCAATCCGCGCATGTCGTTTTCCAAGCTCCAAAGAATACGAAAGACCTAAAGTAAAAGTTTCCTTGCTTCCTTCAAAATCAAGGGATGGATCTGGTAGAACCTTAGCTGCAATAACTTCAGCTTCAGCTATACTTACATTCATACGATTTGCAAGATATTCTAAATTTTGTTTCCCCACATAATTTAAGTAGGTATCGAATGTCATATCTCGTTCAGATACCAGTGGTTGTGTTTCCTGTGCATAAAGGTTGGGGAAGAATAGTGTCAATGTGAATATAAACAGTGCGAGGTGGCGATTACTTATTCTCATTTTTTTCTTTTTTTAATAAATTATTCTCCAACAAATAATAAAATACCGGAAGGATAAACATTGACATCATAGTCGAGAATATCAATCCATAGACTATTACAGTTGCCAATGGCCGTTGCACATCGCTACCAATTCCGGTAGCCATTGATGCTGGTAACAATCCTATAATAGTTGTGATGGAAGTCATCAAAATGGGGCGAAAACGTTGCTTGGCACCCTCAACAACAGCATTAAACAAATTAGCGCCTTTTTTGCGCAATTCATTGACTTGAGACACCATGATTATACCATTTTGTATTGACAAACCAAACATGGCTATAAATCCTACGGCAGAAGATACATTTAATGTCATTCCTCTCAGGTTAAGTGCCAACATACCTCCAAATAATGCCAACGGTACAATTGACAAGACCAATCCGGCTTGGCGAAATTTACCGAAAGTCATATATAACAATATGAACATACATGCCAATGTCAAAGGAACAATCATGGCGAGACGAGAATAAGCACGATGTTGATTCTCAAAAGCTCCTCCCCATTTCACTGAATACTTATCCTTGTCATAAACGACTTTTTGATTAATGGCTTCTTGTGCTTCTTTCAAGAATGAAGAAAGGTCACGTCCGCGAAGATTAAGTTTGACAGTCAGGTGCCGTTTATTCATTTCCCGGGTAATTGTACTTTCTCCAAGTCCTAATTTAATGTCTGCAACTTGTGAGAGGGGAATTTTTGCTCCTGTAGAAGAAGTCAACATTAATCCGGCAATCTTTTCAGGAGTATCTCGCGCTTCTTCCTTATATTTGCAAGTTATGTCATATTGACGGTCATTCTGATAAAGCTGTGCAATAGCCTTTCCACCAATAGCCACTTCTATTAATTCAGAAACATCAGATATGTTTAATCCGTAACGCGCTATGGCATCTCTGTTCATCACTATCTGCAGTTGTGGAAGCGGCGGTTCTTGATCAATATCTAAATCTGCAGAACCAGGAACGGCATCTAATACTTTGATAATATCTTGTGCAATACGGCGGGTTTCTTTAAAGTCATCTCCATACACTTTAACAACCAATTCACTATGGGCTCCGGCTATTTTATCCATCACCCCATCAATCATAGGTTGGCTGAAACCGACATTGAATCCCGGTAATGTAGCATATTCAGCTGCAAGCTCATCTATGAGGTCGCTTTTTTTCTTGCCCTTGGGCCACTCGCTATAAGGTTTTATACCAATCGAAACTTCAAAATGTGATGGAGTAAAAGGATCTGTACCATCATCATTACGCCCTGCCTGTACTGTGATGTAAGTAACCTCGGGATACTTCATTGTATGTGCTCTTAATGTATCAGACAAAGCTTTTGACTTTTCTACAGATATTCCTGGCGGCAGATTAACTTGTAACCATATTGAGCCTTCGTCCAATTCCGGAAGAAAATCTTTTCCAACTGTTATACTCAATATGATTCCACATGTTAACACACATAAAGCTGTTACTATCACTTTCCCGGGCTTTTCCAAAAGTCTCTTCAAAATATTGGTATATCTCTCACGAAGTTTTTCCAACCAGATATTTTTATATATTTTCCGTGGCTTTTTATAAATGGCATATGCAATTCCCGGTATTAATAATATAGCTACCAATAAAGCCCCGAGCATGGCATAACTCATGGTAAAAGCCATTGGTGTAAACAGTTTTCGCTCTACTCTTTCAAAGGCAAAAAGAGGAAGATATGCCGTAATAATAACAAAAGTAGAGAAGAGTATAGGGCGTCCTACTTCCTTTATCCTATCGGCAATGCTTTTTTCCTCCAAATATTCAGTTGGATGGTCCTCACGTTTTTTTAAAATGGTTTCCATCATTACTATGGCCCCATCCACAATAATACCAAAATCAATGGCACCTAAGGAAAGTAGATTTGCCGGGATACTTGTCAAACGCATTAAAATAAAAGCGATGAGAAGAGCAACAGGAATAGTAATAGAAACCAAGAGAGCTCCTCGCCAATTACCCAAGAAAAGAATCAACACAAGGATAACCAAAGCCATACCAGCCAACAGTGTATGTGACACTGTATCAAGTGTGGTATTGACCAGACTGGTTCGATCCAGAAAAGCATGTATTCGTACACCTTCAGGCAAACCACCATTATTTAATTCATCTACGACTTTATGTATTCCGTCTAAAACTTTTGAAGGATTTTCATGCTTAAGCAACAAAACGATTCCTTCCAGGCTTTCAGAATAATTCCGTTTGCGATCTGTATATCCGAGAACGCCTTTTCGTTCAAGATTTCCATATTTCAACGAACCAAGATCTTTAAGGAAAACCGGAACGCCAGATTCACTGCTTACCACAATGTTACCTAAATCGCGGAGATTTTCTATCAGCCCTATACCACGAACCACATAACCCAAATCTCCCCGCCTTAACATGCTTCCTCCTACATTGGCATTGTTATTTTCTATCGCATCCGTAACTTGGGCAAGGGATAAACCGTATTGTTCCAGTTTTGAGGGATCAATTTCCATTTGAAACTGGGTGGTAATACCACCAAAATTTGTAACATCAGCTACCCCTGACACTTCTTTAATTTTTGGAATAATTACCCAATTCTGTAAATCAGTCAGTTCACGTAGAGAATGCTTATCACTTTCTATGATATAACGATAGATTTCTCCTACAGGCGAAGTCAACGGATCCAATCCGGGAACGGCACCATAAGGTAACTCTACTTCAGACAATCTCTCCTGCACACGTTGACGACTCCAATAATCCTCTGTGCCGTCTTGAAATACAATGGTTATCATGGATAATCCGAATGTACTTTTGCTGCGCATAACATGCATTCCCGGAAGTCCGTTGATGGCACGTTCCAAAGGAATCGTGATTTGTTGTTCCACCTCTTCGGCCGCCAAACCCGGAACCTGAGTAACTACCTGGGAAGTAACATCCGCAATATCAGGATAAGCCTCAATGGAAAGTTGCGTCCATGAGTAATATCCAAATATTCCGAGCATCAGAAACAGGCAAAGCATCACCCACCTTTTCTGTATGACTAAGAGTGTTATATTTTTTTTCATATCTTTATATTTGTCATTTCAAATAATATCCTCCTTCGCTTATGATTTTCTCTCCGGCTTTCAGCCCTTTGCTAATAATGGCTTTTCCATCAGATGTAGACTCAACTTCCACCCGTCTGTTTACAAATATATTCGGAGCTACTTGTACATAAACGAAATTACCATCTATTCCTTGTAAAAGAGCTGTTTCCTGAATTTGTACCATATCTTTGGGTAAGCTTCGAAAATGTACGGTCGCATACATTCCAAGTTTCAACCGTTCTTTGTCATTTTTACATTCAGAAATAACACGAATGGAACGTGTGCCTTCATCCACGGCTTCCTCTATGTGATAAACAACACCTTTAATAGAGTAATCAGGAAGTGCAGAAACTTCAATATCCAAGCTGTTTCCTTCTTCAATAAAACGGATATCTTTTTCTTTAACCTGTGCAGATACCCAAACATTAGAAAGATCGGCTACTACTGCTATCGGATCTGAATCATCCTTTAAATATTGGCCGTTCACAATATTGTTTTCTATAAGAATTCCTGATATAGGCGCACGCACGACCAATGGTTGCCCTAGTACCATAGAGTCAAAATCATCTACCTGATAAACACATAAAGCAGCCTGAGCGTTTTCAAAGTCCTTTTCCGCAATCAAAAGGGCATTCTGCGCTTCTTCCAATTCTTTTTGAGAACTGACTCCGTTTTGTATCAGATCTTTTTTGCGTTGCAAATCTTTTTGGGCAAGACTACGTGCTGATTTTGCCTGGAAAAAATCTTTTTGGGCTGCGGTAAAATCCGGACATATAATAGTAAATAGTGGATCACCTTTTTTTACCTGCTGTCCCATATGTACATATGACTTGACTACCCTCCCGGCAAAGGGAGGAGCAATATTTGCATACCGTGTAGGGATAGGTTGAATAGTACCTGCTGTAATAATTTCTTTAGAATAAGAAATTGATTCTACCTTGGTGATTTTTAGTTTTTCAGCCAAACTGTTCTCAAACAACTGCACAGTATCCCCTTTTATCTGGTAAGCAAGGGATTCTTTGTTTTCTGCATGTTGTGTACATCCCGTTAACAGGATTATCTTGCATAACAGACAAGATGACCAGAAAATGTTACTACGTAGCATCATAA
>PPYE01643944.1_pt1 | contig 14584 bp, 13 predicted proteins | sample 1559881 | NCBI WGS metagenome assembly PPYE01 (sample SAMN08240022, study PRJNA423297) | Human gut metagenome, whole genome shotgun sequencing project.
GACCAGGGGGATCTGATATTTCAGCACCAGCTCTTTAATCTGCATCACCTGGCCGCCGGTGATTTTGTCGTTATCGTCAAACTCCGCCAGCTCGCCTGTCAGCCCCTGGCAAACGTGCCAGTAAAGATGCCCGCGCGCGTCGGTGAAAATCAGAGAGAACGCCGAGGCGTCAGCTTTAACTTTGCCGGTGGCCACATCCCACCAGGCAACGGCGCCGACGATCTGCGTCTGGCCAAGCCACATCGAGCAGGCGCGATTGGCGTAGCGAATTTCGGGCTGGACGTTGTACTCGCGGATGCGGTCAGGGTCAAGACGAACCTCGCCAACCGGTTTGCTGTGCAGCTGGTACTGGCTATCCCATTCGTTGACTGTGCGGCACTCTTTACGGCGCAGCAGTAATTCATCATGATCGAAACGGCCCGGCCACGCGCAGCCGGCGTAAAAATCCACGACCGTTTCGGGCGGCGCCGCGAACTCTACGCCGTCGTCAGTCAACCGGTAATCGGTACCCTCTACCAGCAGCCGGGCGGCTTTGTGTATCCCGACAAAAACATATTCCGGACGGAACGGTACCCGGTATCGTTTTCTGGTCGCCTTCTTCGCTTCGACGCGGTGCTCTTTATCGAATAGCTTTATCGTAAGGCAGTCGGCCCCCTCGGCTTCTTTCTCGTCATAGAGGCTGTCGTGAGTATGCGGAGTACCGATAAACAATTTTCGGCCCCCAGGTATCAAAATGTGCGTCTGTTCACTCAGCCGGTAGCGCAGCTTTTCGCGGGCCTCCGGCGTCTGGATATTGCCAGGCACTTCTACATCATCATTCTGGCATTCGTTGGCACGGGCGCCGGTAACGTTCGACAGGATGCCTTTAGCGAACATGCTGGCGTTACGCATATCCAGTGCGCCATTTACCCACCACTGTTCGATGGTACCGATTCCGTCCGGCAACATGCCTTTCGTCAGGGGGTGATTGCGCAGAACGTTTTGTGTATCGCGGCTGGTCTTTCTGGCGGTTGTATCTGATTCTGACTGATGCAGAATACGGTACTGGCGATCGCAGTAATACCGCCAGGCGTTATAAACCCCGAGGATGGTTGATTTACCAAAGCCACGAAAACAGCGAAGCACCGCGAGGTTTCCGCGATGCTCCAGCCAGTGGCAGGCTTTATAGTGGCAGTCCGGCACATCCCAGTTCATCCGTTCCGCCCACATCAAAAAGAAGGCCAGGAACGAAATCATTTTTTGCCTTTGTGCTGCAGCCTCTCGATGACTTCCAGCGCTTTACGCTCAGCAGCTGATACCTGCTGACCTAACTGGAATGCTTCATCGTCCGGATCCTCCCCGCCGGGTTTTGGCGTCCCACCGCGCGTATGCATCCCAATCAGCGAATGGACTTTTACCAGCAGCGTCAGTGATGCTGCCGCGTTCTTCTTATGCCAGTACCGATCGCCGCGCTCCTGTTTGGTGTGCTTTGTGATTTCCTTTCCTGCCCCCGGCCAGTTGTCCGGATCGACTTCTTCCAGAACTACATCGGTGAGCTTATCGCTAAGAGCGGTCAGGCGGGTTTTGTAATCTGAATGCATAAAAAAGCCCCGTGGTTATCCATAGGGCTATGATGAGGCGGGGTAAAGGTCGGAATCCTGACTAATTTATTCCTAATATCCTTTAGCGTAATTATTGTAGGATTCAATCACGCGATTAGCCTTTTCTGCCGTCTCATTCTTAGATTCTTGTATGCGTTTTATATCGCTATTAGCATTATCTAGATATTCCTGAGCACTTCTTACATAACTTTCAACTTGAATTCTGTAGGAGTTTTTAGATAAGTCACTGTTATCATATGGCGGTAGTGGTTCGGATTCGCTAAAGTCAGGGTAACCAGTGAAACCTAAATTGCTTCCCCCGAACACTACCGCCGAAGCGGTGAACGGTAGTAAAAAAACACAGAATGATACTGTTGCAGAAAATATAATTGTACGCATGCTAAGCCCTTTAAATTAAATTTATCAATCAATAAAATTACGCTATTTCATCCCGGGATCAACCTGATTAATCAGTGGCGCGATCCAGAATAGGTTATTCCCCGGCAGTAATGTACGCACACTATGCAATACACGATCGCCGGCATCGCCGTTAAGCACGCCGGCGGTCACATCAGTAACGGTATCCAGCAGGCCAAAGGTTGGCCCAAGCGCAGAACCGATAAAGCCACGACTGGCGTAACGGGACTGCGTACCGGTACCGAGCAATGGCCCGAGCCCTATCATACCGCCGGATGCCTTTTCCGCCATGTTGTTATATTCCATCAACGGGCCGAGGATACCAGAGCGGTCGATGCCCTCAAGTGCCAGTTTTTGCGGAGACCAGTCGATTTCTTTACCATTCGCAGCCTGTTTAAGCGCATATGTGAGCGCACCAAGGGCAATCTGAAATGCTGTGCCGTAGTAAAACTGCGTGGTACCTTCTGATAAACCGCCAATTGTTGCCCTGTTATATGATGCCGTCGTGAAGGAGCGGAACTGGAAAACTGTGCGTCCGATTGGTGAACTGGCCCACAGTGGCGTATCGCCTACCCCTGGCGTGATAATAATGTTGTTGGTATCCTTCAAAACTGCCGACTGGAATACACCTGCAGCGTAATCATCATCCCATTTTTCAAAATTGCCAATATGCCAACCATCAAGCACCTCTCCATGCTTACGAAACTGTTCGTTTATGCGCGCGGCTGTAGATGGACTGATACCCAGTTTCGCAATACGGGAAGCTGGAGCCGCCCCGGAAAGAATACTGTCAGCAGTTACCATACCGTTAATCGCTTTATTAATGTCGTTATACTGCCCCATCAGTGTGAGCTTTCCGAACACATCGGTGACACGGTCTAGCCCAGCTTCAGCCGCGTTCGTACGCGTGGAGCTGTCAACCAAATCAGCCATCAGACGCGACCTGGAATTAAGCACCGTTTCAACCATAACCCCCATCTTTTTCATTTCGCTTTTGTTAGCGGCGAACGCTGGTGATCTGGATATCAGGGCACTATAACCCTTCATGGTTTTACTGAATCCATTTACCATCACGCCGCGGGCGAGATCCGGAATCGCGGAAACCGTCATACCGCCGAGTTTAGTTACGAAGTTTACGTTACGCATAGCCCGACCAGCGCGAACAAAAAATGACGATGGGTCATCAGGCATTCCGTACGTACCGACTAAACGATCACGCATAGCAGTAATATCCCGGATATCATTATCACGAGCTTTAGCTAATTTAGCCTGATCCTGAGGGCGCGCCCGCATCAGTTCGTCATATTCATCCTGTATCGCCTTAAGTTGGGACTCAAGATTGCGGTTTCCAAAAACGCGTGTTAATTCGATATCCGGGGAAGCCTCCCTGATATGCCGCTGCAACACATAGTTCGCATCACTCTCCAGATAGTCTCGCATCATATTGTCCGGAAGATTCAAAGTGCGCTGCCGAGAGCTGCCTGGTACTTTGACGGTAAAAACATTCATAAAATCCTGGGGTATTTTTGCACCAACAATTTTATTTATCGTTGCGTCTGCAGCGATCTCAGCATCTTCACGCGACATAGCCGAAGCACCACGCGACCACCAGTTAACTAAAAGTTCACGGAATTTATCGCGCTCCTCAACAATTTTCCCCACTCTGTAGACTCGGGGGAAGTAGCTGGTCTGACCCAATGCTTTTAGCTCTGCATCAGGTGGTAGTATGCCAAGATCCTGCTGAGCAACTTTTACCCTGTCGACTACCTGACGCAACGCACGCGCAGCATCCTGAACCACAGCGTTCCCGTGGATATCACCATTTCTCATAGCGTCGCCGACTTCCTCACGAAATCTGGTGAAATTGAGATCTCCGCCATCAGCTTTATATTTGGCATATGCCTGCTTATTAGTGACCACCACCGCAGCCTCTTCCCTTCGCCAGCCGCGTACACGGGTTTCAGCAGCTACAGGAGTCTCGAAACCGCGTTGATTACCGCGCAGCGCAAAGTTATTTTCCGCTAGTTCCAGTGCTGTGATCCGCGCGTTGCGTGACGGCGACGATATAACACGCGATATAGGCGTCATGTACCCGCCTGCTTTTAACGCAATATCAGCCGCCTTTCCTCCGTCGAGGGTGAGATCGTCAAGAGTTGCCTGTCTGATCTGCATAGCACCCACGCTTCCGCCATCCGGTAGGCTGTCCATACCACGGTTTATAGCGTTAGCCGTACCTGCATTTTCAAGTGCTTCGGCCATCTCACGTGTGGCTGCGGCCCTGACTCCGGGGGATAGCATTGCACCAGCACTTGCGAAAATACCGCTGAACATAGCTCCGGCGGTGATGTGCGCTGCACTTTCTCCCAGTGTCCTGGTGTACTGCTGGTTATTAAGTGCAACTTCGCTAAGTGCGGTACCGGCGGCACCGATCGCGACCTGCGAACCGATACGCGCGGCCAAAGTACCCTGTGCGCCAGGAATGAACATTGACGCTACGGTAACCGGGTCGATAACACCTGCAGCGATGCTTGCTAACGTACCTTCCGCCCCTGCCTCTGAAAGTACGCGCCGGTCTTCATTTTCTTCGTCAATTTGATTTTTAATCCAGGCGGTTTCTTCTGGTGACTGAGAATCGGCGAACGCAGATCCCCATTGCTCGTAGCCGCGAATTTCATTCTTGTCTGTGTAAGGGTTATACCCTTCGGCTGGTTCAAATTGCTTAGCAGGGCGGAATATTCCCGCCAGCAGGTTATTCTGACGAAAAGCGGCATCCCATACAGACGGTTGCTGCTGCAGCGGTTCCGGGTTAGTTCCTTCAGGCAGAGATACATCAAAACCAGTTGGCGCCTGAAGAGCATTATCCATTACGCTCGGTGGAACATCAGATTGCGGATAGATCGGCATTATTCATTGCTCCATGAAAAGTAGTTTTTAACCCGGTTCATACGGTCATCGTGCAAACGCTGATATTGCTCATCGAGCGCTCGGTGTTTTTCCTTAAAGCCTCGAATATCTTTCCCGCGTGATAATTCCTCTTCGCCTTGCTGTTCCCGCTCCTGCTGCATTTTTTTATACGGTTCCCAGTCTTCCAGCGACGGTTTCCAGCGCATCGGACGCCTGAATTTATCGTAATATGGCTGTACGCTCTCGTTACCATCTTTATCTTTCATGCGAACCATAATGGCGTAGTCACCGTTACGCGTGGTTAAAACGTCAGGGGTAATTTCCAGTTCACCACCGATTTGGGATTCAGGTGTATTTGATGTAATAACGGGCGCTGAACCTGATGTAATACCCAGTTGGGTCGGGCTGGTTTCAAATTTTTCTCCACGTTCGCCATAGGTCAGACGCTCTTTCTCTTCTTTCCACTGCGCAGCCTGCCAACCAGAAGGCCCGTAGTTATAAAGTGCTTCAGGCGCGTATTTCATAAACTGGGCGCTGCCGTTCACATCGCTAAGACTCCAGGTACGGGCGATCTGGGTATTGGTCATCTTTTTGGCAACATCGGCATTACCACCCGAGTTGCGATAATTGATGTCATAAAGTGACTGGTAATCGTTACGGAAATTGACGGCGTTAAGATTCTGGTCATCTGCTGCAGGACCGCCAAAGCTGTACCATGGTTTCATGCTGCTGACTGCGGAATCCATCGCGCTGGCACGCTCTTTTTTGTATTCCTTCGTGCTCTGCGTAGAAGACAGTTGCGATTTCAGGGCGTCAGTCTGGTTATAAGTAACGTTCTGCGCCTGCTTCACTGCTTCGTCTGAAGCCATACCGGAATCGGTCAGTTGCTTAACAGTCAGATAGAAGCTCTGCATATCCTTTGGCATATCGCCCACTGAGGCAGGATCTGTTTCGTACAGAGCGTTAAATAAGGTCGAGCCCTGCTTCACCACATCGGGACTGCTGGAGCGGGCGATCGCATTCAGTTGTGATGTAACTTGCGATGGGATAATGCCCGTCTGGTTAACCTGCTGCACGATAGCGTCGTGAGTGGTGGCGTCGTTAATGCGGAAGTTAAGCGCCGATGGCGTATTGTCCGCCGCCTTCTGCATGGATTTGTTGCTCGGGTCGAGTTTCTCGCCAGAGATCAGCGCATCGTTGAAGCGGGCGGAATCGCGCTGCGACTGAATATTAGCGTTGCTCTTCTGCACCAGCGCACTAAGTTTGCCGTACGCATCGAGTTTCAGCGCGTAATCCGGGTCGTTTGCCTGAGGCTTAACTTTCGCCAGTTCGGCCTGCTGTTCTGCAGGGGTGACGTACTGGATAGCCTGGAAGGTTTTGGCGTTATCGATCGCGATATCCAGCTGCTTGACTGCTGTCTGCCCCTGCTCACCGTACGCAAACAAAATGGTGGAGGCGTTCGGCATAGCATCCGGCACCTCGCCGTTATACAGTTGCGCCATCGTATTATTGAGAATCGGGTCAATCTGCTGCCACAGCGCCGTACGCTGCTGCCGGATCTGCGATTCGGCGATATTGTCGATTTTGTTTACTGCTACCGGGTCGAGACCGGTTTTATTTTTGTTGTAGCGGGAAAGCCAACCTCGCGTTTCGGCTGGCAGCTGCTTAACGAAATCTGTCATCGATATTTCGCCTTTGCGCGGGTCGCCGACTTTAGCGATCAGCTTATCGACGTTACCCATACCCCAGTTATATGCAGCGCCGGCCAACGTTTCAGACTGATATTTTTTACTGAGCTGCCCGGCATAATCGCGCGCCAGCTGCGCATGCTGCACAGGGTCATCCGGGTTGTACTCTACGCCGCGTTTGGCCGCCAGTTCTTTCCCGGTACCCGGCATCAGCTGAAATTCACCCTGCGCGCCAGCGGGCGATGTAACAAGGCTACCGTCAGCATTGCGGTGCTTGCCACCGGATTCAACCAGTCCAACGGCGCGCATATCGAGTTCGCCGGTGCTGCTGTTGATCAACGTAAAATCGCCATTCAGCCAGCCAGTGGGATTGGTTACCGCGTAGTTCTGCGCGCGCTGCTCCAGCGCTTTTTGATTCGCTTCTGATACCGCCGCATCGATGCGTTCCTGCGCCCATCCGCGCGCCTGGCCATACATCTCGATCGAATGCTTACGGGCGCCGCGTATTAGCTCCGCCTGCATCGGATTATCGTATGCGCTGGCCTCCTGTTCGACGGAAGTGGTCACCGTCGCATTAAGCTGCTGCCGCTGGGCTTCATCCGTCTGTGCACGCTCGAAACCGCTGTAGGTACTTGTCCGGCGTACCTGCCCTGCTTTCCACTGCGCATCAAAATAGGTTAACTGACTTGCCGGTACGCGCTTGCGCGCTTCCTCGTAATCGCCAGCGTCGGCCTTATCCATATCGGTGACCACACCGGACGATTTAAAGCCCTGACGCGTAACCGTGGCGCCCGTCTCAGGGTTTTCCCAGCGGTCATTAGATTTAGCTTCCAGATCGGTCAAAATAGCCTGTGTGGCTGCCACATCGGCTTTATCCTGCTCATGCTGTACTTGTTCTGCTACCTGCCCTGTAGCGGCTCCAAAACCAGACACCGCATTGCCGATAGTGCCTACATTGCTAACAGCGGCACGCGTCTGCTGTGCCTGCGGTGTCACATTACCAAAATTACCCGTTGGAATTCTCACGTCACTTACTCCGCATATAAACCGTATTTACCTGTTTTTGCTTTTTTCCAGCCGCTGTATGCAGTACCGCCAGCACTAAGTAATGAACTGCCAGCACTAATATTTCCCGCTGTCGCCGCATTACTGCCGCTGATCCTGTCGGCTTGTGCCTGCGCCTGCAGGCGATTAGAAGAATTCACGCCATTAAGGATTGTCTGGTAGGCGTCCTGCTCCGCATCCCCGGTAATACCTGACGTGACTCGCAGCGCCGTTCCCTCTCCCGTATCAACGCCTGAAGCTGCCAACGCAGCATTGGCGGCGGATGCCTGCTGGCGACCGGCTTTACGAATACGCTCCGCTTCAACTTTCGCCGCTGCTTTTGATGCTTCGGCGTCGGCTTCAGCTTGCGCGGCCTGATAGTTCGCCATTTTCTTTTGCTGCTGACCGCTGGCCACTGCCCCGCCAGCAGCGAGAACCGAAGAAGCCACCAGGGCGATTTCAACACCTGTACACATCGTTAAACCTCCATCGAATAAAGCAGCCCGGTACGTTGCAGACCGAGGCGGGAATAAAGCTGTCCAGTACGTTCGGCATGAACGCCAGTAGTGATCCCCATGTTGATCACTGCGGCGCCGTGTTCTTTCGACCATTCGATAAATGCGCGGGCCAGCCGTGGGCCAGCACTGCCTCCCCGGTACTCCGGAGCGACGAACAGGCCATATTCAAACGCCATCAGCTGGCGGGAAAAAAACTGCTCCGCGATGCCGCCGCCGAGCCAGCCAATCACCTGTCCATCTTTTTCAGCCACCAGCACGCAGCCGGCAGCGGAATAAATCAGGCTTTCAGCCAGTTCCGCGCATTTGTCCGCGTCAAAGGGTGAATTTTCGGAATAGCGGGATTCCAGATACATCCGGGTTCCCAGTTCGATAAGCGCCGGAATGTCACCGGCGGTTGCATTACGGATCATCATTAGCCCCCGTTGCTGGAGAACGTGAAAATAATGGCCAGCAGGTGAAAAGGCAGCGGCTGGCGTTGCTGAATAATCAAGGTGTCTTCCCCGCGCTCCCAACCGAGCTTCCCGAAATAATGATCACCGGTGAAAAGCGGTGCTGGCTGGTTAAGGATTTTTGGGGCGAAGGTACGGAAGGGGAGCACCTGACCGTTGCACTCCGCGCCGGTGGTTTCCATAAAGCGCAGCGTGACTTCACTGGTACGCTTGCGGGCGTTCTGCGTGGTGCCTTCGGTCGTTGAGATTTCCGGCGTCAGCGTCTGGATGGTGGTTTCGTAATGCAGGCCCACTTCGATTTTTTTCGCTTTGCGGCTGAGTGTGATTTGCCCGCCTGTTACCGTTGCCTGTGGCATCACGGAACCATCGGCCACCACATCAACCGTTTTTCCATTGAGGTGAGAAAGGCCTGTCCATGTGGTGGCACCTTCTGAACTGGATCCGGTTACTGCGGAATCGGTATTCAGTGTGCTGTCGAATACTTCAACATAGCGAACGGTCTGGCCGTTAACTTCCCGGCGCACCAGAACATAAATCACATCGTCGCTTTCTGAGGGAATACTCGCCACCGATTCAAAAACGCCATCGGTGATCTGGCGTGACCATGCGACTACATCCTGCGCCCGGTCTATCCCCATTGTGACCAGTACGCCATCGGCGCGGATCAGCCACACGAACGCATCAGGCTGTTGCTGATACGCCATATCGAGGACGCCGCCGGCTGTGATGTGTTCGGCCAGCACCGTTAAATCGTTGGCGGAATAAGAAACGTAGCTGTCGGGGTCATACGCCACGGCATACAGTTTTTTCCCGGCACGCTGGATAAACATAATTTCGGTACCGACACGAACCGGGCGAATGCTGTTGCAGCCGTACGGGCTGGGATTTTTTACCGAAATATTGGTGGGAGTGATTGCCGCGTCGCTGCCAGCGGTGATCGTAAACTCGCCGCCGTACGTCAGCGCGATAAGCGTATTCATCTGCGCAAGATGCACAATCGGGTTTAGCTGGTCAGAAGACAGCGTAAAGCTGATCGCGTCGTCGTCGTCCGTTCCCAGCTCAAACGACAGATAAACGCCGGTTTCGCTCCACCAGATTGTTTGCGGGTACTGCGGGGAACCGGCCAGAACCAGCCGCTGCTGGTAAAGCGTCACCGCGCCGGGATAGCCAAATTCCTCCGTCCAGACAGTATCTTCACGTGTCCAGGCTCCGGGGGATGCCGCCTGCGTTGCGCTTAAATCGGTGCGGATGGTGCCGACGGCAATCTGCGCGCTGGTGATGCTCTTAATCAGCACCAGACCGCTGTTAATGCGAACGTACGAACCAACGTCCTCCGATACCCAGCCGGTACCAGTAAACGCGGAGGAATCGTCATCATCTGCGGGTTCGGCATCACTGAGCGTCAGCGTGATTTCTGAGCCGACGAATTCTTTAACCGATGGCTTACACCATTTCTCCGGCGTGTCGCGGATTTCGTCGAATGGCTCCACGATAAACGGCGCGGCTTCCAGTACCCAATCAGTTTGCCCCTTACGCTGCAAGCGGTGCGGCGGGACGCTCTGGTGCACTAAAAACATCGTGTCAGCGCCCTGCACGTAATTCACCTCAGACAACATATCGACGCTGTACGGGCTGGCGATTTCATACGGGGTATTATCGTCGTTTACCAGCTGCCGGCCGTTCTGGTAGATGCGCAGATACCCGTCGCCAAATTCGAGCATGTACGCCTGCGAGCGGTTAAAGACGTAGGGGATCAGTCGTGCTGTCCGGTCACCATATTTAGCGGCAGCGGCAAAGCGCGTACCCGGTCGGCGAACGACACCGCCCTGCACCACGCACACCGCGTTTTCGATAATTTTTGCACCGTTGGCATAGCGGGCGATATCAACACGCCCCATCAGGCGCGGGGAAATTTCACCCGCGGTAAAATTGGTTTTTATCAGGTTCGCGCGCATCAGAACCTCGATTCATAAGTTGGATAGCCGTCCAGCGTTTCCGGCGGTTCTTCCTGTCCGTCGATAGATTTGGCCTGGCGAAGAAGGAATGCAGCTTCCTGCGTCAGACTGTCGCGCAGACTCGCGGAGCCGGTGACAGCGTACGCCAGCTTTGCGGCCATGAACGCTTCGGCCAGATTGACCAGCGACGAATCCCACGTCGATTCATCCTCGTTACGAAACAGGTAGCGCAGATAAATTACGTTCTGATTCGCCAGCAGGCGGTTTCCTTCAACGCGGTACCCGATATCCTCATACTCACGGCCAACGGACAGGATCCGGATTAAATCGCCCGGCAGCGGGAACTGGTAGCCGAAACCAAAGGCGGGCGCGGTGCTGGACGGTGAGAGCACTACGCGTTTTACCGCGCAGTTCCACGGATGTTTTCGCAGCAGATCATTGCGTACGGTAGGATAAATATTTGAGCACAGGCGGGCGTGTTCGGTCGCTTCGTCGAAGCTGTTAATGGGATGGGCGCCGAGCGCCAGCAGTGCGTTAGAACAGATAGAGATACTGGAAGCCATAGCCTTACCTCAGATGAAAAAAGGCCGGGAGGGATCCCCCGGCAAAGGTACCAGCGGCTTTATGCTACAAAATCGATGGCAACGACTTTTTTATCGTTGGCGCGGCCTGCGCCATAGGACGCATCAACGGAAATCTGGATGGTGTTATTTTTATCGCGGCGCGGACCGATATCGACGTTGTACTCAGCGCCGGTACCGAAATGCACAGCGGATTTACACCAGGCTGCGGCGGTTTTGGTGGTAACGCTGGCGGCAGTCACAGAATCCAGTTTTTCATAAGCCAGCCATTTGAAGCCCAGCCAGTTACCGTTTACCGCGCCTTCCTGCAGCATTTTCACCGCCATAAAGTCGGCGCTGGTCAGCGTGGTATCGCTGAGGATCTGCGTTAGCATGTCGGCGTTGTACGTCATGTACAGCTCTTCGCCGTTCTGCTCGTCACATTCGTTACGGCGGAACATCGCTTTTGCTGCGATCAGTTTGGCTTTGGTCATGCCAGTACCGCCAGCAACGATTTTCTGCGAGGCCGGGAGGGTAACGGATGCATACGCGCCGTTGTTCTCAGTCTTACGCAGTACCGCATCGAGCAGCGCGCGGTAAATAACATCGTCTTTTTTGCGGTTGGCGGCGGACAGGGTGAGCTGCAAATACGGCCCCTGCGGGTCGGCAATCAGCTTGCGCAGGTCGCGTTTCTCGACCGGGACGAAAACGCCGTAGTCGGCCATCAGCGCATTACGGGTACCGGCTTCCGGAACATCCCAGACGGTATCACCGAAACGCGTGGTGATCTGGGTCATCTCAATGGTACCCATATCGTTGATGGTGAACGACGCACCGGTGATGCTGCCACGGTCATGGATAGCCGCTTGCAGGCGCGAATCCTTTTGCTGTGCAGCAATTTCGAAAGAATCATGAAACTGCGTAACAAACGCAGCGGTGATCATGTTCTTGTTTGCATCAAATGCCATAATAATCACTCCAGAAAATATCGCCTGCGGGGTGTCGGTTTCCCGGCCCAAATCAACACAATGCGTTTGGCGCTGACGCATTGCGGGAGAAATCAGGTATCCGGCGTCCCCGCCGGGCTGGTTATGGAGTGATTGTTATCGAGGTGTGCGGTCGGAATCCCGACCAAATAAAAAAGCCCGCACATTGGCGGGCAAGGGTTGAGATGTTACGGAACTATTAACCTTCTAATGCGCGGCGACAGTCGTCTTCGTTTTCCCATACGTCAGAACGCTCATCATGCAGTCGCTGTTTCAGCAAATAACCTTCCAGCATCCAGATTTTATTCACCGCGTTGTCGCGAGCGATTTTTCGCCCGATTTCAGGGTCGAAGTTTTCCGGGCTGGCGCAGGCGCTTTCACCGGTGACGGTGAAGCCGTTCTTTAACACCAGAACGCAGAAGGTCAGCAAATCAGTCGATTTATGCGCCGTCCAAGCTGCACCTACACCCATGTTGGCAGCACGAATACCATCATAAGCTGTAAAATAATGCTCTTCGAGAATAGTGGTCTCAATGTGCTGCGGAGTAATGCGCGGCGCGGTTAAGCCTTTAGCCTGTATTTGCTGTTCGATATCTTTGTCGCTCATTGGTCTTTCCTCTGAATTTAAATGGTTGTTGGTAATTAAACGATTTGCCAGTCTTCTGCCAGAACATCAGTCTGACTCGCCAACCACGGAACAAACTTATCGTCAGCAGTCTTCATGCCGATCCAAGGAGCACCGTCGAGAGCCTCATACTCAAACGCCACTTTGTCAGCGATATCGGCAGGAACTAACTTGAGCCACATTCCTTTTCCATTCCAGCCAGCGCGGGCAACTTTCTTACCCTGCTTGAGCGCTTCAATGGCAAGGCTGAAACTTAGCCCTGATACCGGACGGTAAGCCTTTTCGAATACCTCTTTGGGACTCCAGCTAACATAGCCATCAAAGCGATCGGTGTTAGGTTTTCCGCCGTCCAGATATTCAACCAGATAGCCTTCATCCGCGCCGTTCTCGTCGGCAGGAAGTTGCCAGCCGCGAAAATCGTTATATGCCTGGCGGGTCATAGGGAACGCATTAATTAATTTGACGCCAATATGTTTAGTCATTGGTCTTTCCTCTGGTTAAGTTGTCGTGACATGTCACGCTACAGTTTGATCGCCGAAACGCCTTTCGTAGTACGCTCGAACTCTTTTAGAAACATTCTCATGGTCGGCGTGTTTCGGGTCCATATAGGCCGGAGACTTCATCAGGTCGCGGATTGATTGCTGCTCTTCGAGATTCACATCGCCGCCCGCTGGCGCATCCTCCTGCATTTCAGCGCCGATTTTTGCCAGCATGCGGATCACCATCGGGTTATTGCCGATTTCATCCATACGCCCTTTGTCGCTGTCATCCGCCAGAGAGTTAAATGCCCGGAAAGCCAGACCGATGTTTTTATTAAACTCGGCGTCAGTTTTCCACGTCTCGCGCAGCTGCGTGGCGGCGGCTTCCGAATCCAGCGCCGCAGCACCGTTAACCAGTTCGGGGGCCAGCTGTGCATATTCGCCCAGGATGAAACCCATCTGATCGTTGGTGATGCCTTTAGCATGCGCCGATTTCATGAAGGATTGCATGCGCGGATCGGCTTTAAATTCGTCCCACTTAAAGCCCTCAACCTCTACCTTTGGCGCATACTCATCAGCAGTTTTCGGCGGCGTGTCCCCGCTGCCCATGCGCTTTTCAAGGTGCGAGTAAGCATCCGCCAGTTTGCGGGCTGAGCCTTCAACGTTGAGTTTTCCGTCATCGCCCATAACGCGGTATTTTTCAGGTAGCCAGTCATCCGCGCCTTGTTCACCCGCGCCGGTGCTGAGTAGCGAAGTACCAGCAGGAGTACCGCCGCCCGGATTTTGAATACCATCGCCATTGCCAGCATTATCCCCTCCTACGTTACCTGCTGGCGCTTCTGCGCCTGTTTCGGTGTTCATGAATAAATGTTTAAACTTCCACATCGTCGTTTACTCCGTCTGCTTTGTTGATTTGCATCAGAATGAAATCGAGCACGGAACGCTGTCCGGCCCGGTAACAGGTTTCGCGGTCGCCTTCGGTACCACCTTTGACATACGCCTCACGCCCGAAGCGGCGCGTTAGTTCTTCCATCACCTGCGGCCCGCCTGGCATTTCCTCGAAAATGCGCCGGTAGTCTTCAGGGGTTACGTCTTTTTTGATCATTGGTTGCCCGCCAGTCGTTGTCCCATAATTGCGCCTGCTGTCTGCCCTGCTGCGCCTGCGGCTTCCGTCCCGGCCTGCATCAGCATCTGCTGTTGCGCCTGCTGCTGTTGCATCTGCTGGCGCTGCTGTCGAAGTTGCTCGACCGCATCAGCGGAGCGCATAACTTTTGCCGGAACGCCAAGCGCTTCGCCGACAACCTTGCTCGCCTCGTCGCTGTCCATGTTGTCCAGAACATCGGGGTACGCCTGCGCCAGCTGCATGATGTTCTGGCCGT
>PPYE01358766.1_pt1 | contig 14583 bp, 11 predicted proteins | sample 1559881 | NCBI WGS metagenome assembly PPYE01 (sample SAMN08240022, study PRJNA423297) | Human gut metagenome, whole genome shotgun sequencing project.
AGTTAAAACAAATTATAAAAGTCCTAATGATAGCGTAACAAGTAGTAATACTAATAATTTAAAACTATTTATTAGAAATAATAGTACAACTTCACAAAATGTAAGTTTTTCTTTAAAAGGTGGTTATATAAATAATACACTTAGTGATATAAGTGTACCTAGTGGTTATAGTGAAATAACTACTATAGAAGTTCCATCATCAAATACATATTTTTGTAAGACTGATAGCATTCTTACACAAGGATTAGAATATGTAAATGGACAATATACTTATGGGTATAAAAAGGAAGGAACATATGTTTCTTCTGGTATTGATTGGCAAAACATTACTAATGATGGTTGGGGAGTACAACTTACTGATAAAACAAGTACAGATGCCGTTACAACTACACCTTGTACTTATATAAATGATAAACCTGTAGTATCAATGTCTTATATGTTTCATAAAAGTCAAGCGACAAGTATAGATTTAAGTGGTTTTAATACAAGTAATGTTGCTGATATGGGTGCTATGTTTCAATATAGTCTAGCAACAGTATTAGATTTAAGTGGTTTTAATACAAGTAATGTTGCTGATATGGGTGCTATGTTTTCTGGTAGTAAGGCAACAATATTAGATTTAAGTAATTTTGATACAAGTAAAGTAATTTATATGAATCATATGTTTTTTGGTAGTCAAGCAACAACATTGAATTTAAGTAACTTTAATACAAGTAACGTTAAAAATATGAGTTCTATGTTTCAATATAGTCCAGCAACAATATTAGATGTTAGTAATTTTGATACAAGTAAAGTAACCGGTATGAGTGGTATGTTTTCTAATAGTGAAGCAACAACATTAGATGTTAGTAATTTTGATACAAGTAAAGTAACTGATATGAGTGGTATGTTTATGAATAGTGCAGCAACAACATTAGATGTAAGCAATTTTGATACAAGTAAAGTAACAACTATGAGTTATATGTTTGCTGAAAGTAAAACAACAACACTAGATGTTAGTAATTTTGATACAAGTAATATTACAAGTATGTATCGCTTGTTTTATAATTCTAGTGAATTGAAAACCATATATACAAGTAATAAATTTAATACTACTGCAGTTACTAATAGTACTGACATGTTTGAAAAATGTACTTCTTTAGTAGGAGGCGAAGGTACTATATATGATTCAACTAAAACAGATAAAACATATGCCCGCATAGATGGTGGAACAAGCAATCCTGGATATTTTACTGATATTGCTGATAAAGATATACCAGTACCTAATTCATTTAGTACTGACTCTTGGAAAACAATTATAAAAGCTGTAAAAAATAATAATATAAGTAAATATAATGTAGGAGATACAAAAGAAGTAGATTTAGGTACAACTTATGGAACACATACAATTAGAATTGCTAATATGAGTACACCAAGTGAATGCAGTACTTCTGGATTTTCACAAACAGCATGTGGATTTGTACTTGAATTTGCAGATATAATAACAACGCATAATATGAATGACGCATCTACAAATGTAGGCGGATGGCCTGCTACAAGTATGAGAACATTTGTAAATAATGATATATATAATAAGCTGCCTTCTGATTTAAAGAATGGAATAATAGATACAACAGTAGTGTCAAGTCATGGAAGTAAAGATTCATCTAATTTTACCTCAACAGATAAGTTATATTTATTAGCACCTAAAGAAATATATAGTGATTTTAATTATACTTCTGATACAGCAAAAGATTTAACAAGACAACTAGATTATTATAAAAATAAAGGAGTAACAATGTCAAGTTATTCTAAAGCTATAAAGATGTATAATTCTGTTGCAACGATATGGTGGCACCGTTCCGTTTTTTCTGGCAATGATTATCAGTTCTATATTGTCACCCCCCGTGGTAATTGGAGTGGCTATGCCGCTAATGGTACTTACGGTGTTTCCCCGGCTTTCCGAATAGGTTAAAAAAATTTTAAAAAAGGCTATTTTTGAATTTTGAATAGCTTTTTTGATGTGTTTTTGTATTATTGATGGGGTATTTTTGTTGATAATTTAATTATCAAGACGTTTTTGAAGCAATAATTAAATTTTAGCCAAACAAACGTTTGTAAAAAAGTGTTGACAAAGGATATTTTTTATTTTACAATTAAGTTACTGAAGGAGACAAAATGTTATGAAAAAAGAAAAAGACAAAACTTTAGATCAAGTACTTGCTGATATTGAAAAACAATTTGGTAAAGGTGCTATTATGAAATTAGGAGAGAGAGGAGTTAAAAATATAGATGTAGTATCAAGTGGTTCTTTGTTACTTGATCAAGCATTAGGTGTAGGTGGATTTCCAAAGGGAAGAATTATAGAAATATTTGGACCTGAATCAAGTGGTAAAACTACTATAGCTTTACATGCGATAGCTGAAGTTCAAAAGACAGGCGGAAGAGCTGCTTTTATTGATGCAGAACACGCATTAGATCCAGTGTATGCTAGAAAATTAGGTGTAGATATTGACGAATTATTACTATCACAACCTGATACTGGGGAACAAGCTCTTGAAATAGTTGAAGCATTAGTAAGAAGTGAAGCAATGAGTATAATTGTTATAGATTCAGTTGCAGCATTAGTACCACAAGCTGAAATAGAAGGTGAAATGGGAGATTCACATGTTGGACTTCAAGCAAGGCTTATGAGTCAAGCTCTTAGAAAATTAAGCGGTATTATTAATAAAACAAATACAATATGTATATTTATAAATCAATTAAGAGAAAAAGTTGGGGTTATGTTTGGCAATCCAGAAACTACTCCAGGTGGACGTGCTTTAAAGTTCTATTCAACTGTTAGATTAGATGTAAGACGTGGAGAACAAATTAAAGTAGGTGGAGATGTTCTTGGTAATAAAACTAATATTAAGGTAGTTAAAAATAAAGTTGCTCCTCCATTTAAAACAGCTGAAGTAGAAATTATGTATGGAGAAGGTATATCTAAAGTAGGAGAAATAATTGATCTTGCATCTAACTTAGGAATTATTGATAAAAGTGGAGCATGGTTCAGTTATAAAGGAGAAAAGATTGGTCAAGGTAAAGAAAACGTTAAACTTGTTCTTAAAAATAATCCAGCCATGTATAAAGAAATCGAAGATAAAGTTCGTAAAAGTTTATTTAGTAATCCAGATGAAGTTAAAAAGATTGAAGATAAGAAATAATTATCTTTTTTCTTTTTAAACATAGAATAATAATATAAAATGTGATAAAATCTTATTTAAAGAAAGAGGTGAAAAGCATATGTCATTAATGATATATAACACTGCTAGTCATAAGGAAGAAGAATTTAAGCCTTGGAATAGTGAATGTGTTACAATGTATACTTGTGGTCCTACAGTATATCATTTTGCTCATATTGGAAATTTAAGGACTTATATTATGGAAGACATCTTAGAAAAAACTTTAAGATATTTAGGGTATAATGTTAAACGATGTATGAATATCACTGATGTAGGTCATTTAACTAGTGATGCTGATAGTGGAGATGATAAAATGGTTAACTCTGCTAAGAAAGAACATAAAACAGTTATGGAAATTGCTAAGTTTTATACTGATAAATTCTTTGATGATTGTGATAAATTAAATATAAAAAAGCCTGAGCTTGTATGTCCAGCTACTGAAAATATAGATGAATATATTAAAATAATAGAAAAATTATTAAAAGATGGGTATGCATATGAAAGAGGTGGAAATGTATATTTTGATACTAGTAAACTTGATAAATATTATGTTCTTACTAATCATGAAGAAGAAAATCTTTTGGAAGGTGTAAGAGAGACAGTTGATGTTGATACTAATAAGAAAAATAAAACTGACTTTGTACTTTGGTTTACTAAATCTAAATTTGATAGTCAAGATTTAAAATGGGATAGTCCTTTTGGAACAGGTTATCCAGGATGGCATATTGAATGTACTGGTATAAGTATTAAATATTTAGGTGAATATTTAGACATACATTGTGGTGGTGTTGATAATATATTTCCACATCATACTAATGAAATTGCTCAATCAGAAAGTTTTTTAGGCCATCATTGGTGTAATTATTGGGTTCATGGTGAACATTTAAATGATGAAAGTGGTAAGATGAGCAAGAGTCATGGTAAAACACTTACTGTTGATACTCTAATAGAGATGGGATATAATCCTCTTAGCTATCGTTTCCTATGCTTACAAAGTCATTATAGAAAACAACTAACATTCAGCTATAACTCATTAGCTGGTGCTGAAACTGCATATAAAAAACTTAAAAATAGAGTTTTAAGTCTTAATAAAGAAGGTAATGTTGATAGTGAAGTATATGATTTATATAATAGAAAATTCAAAGAATGTTTAGAAGATGATTTAAACACAGCTAATGCATTAACACTAGTATTTGAAGTATTAAAGCTTGATACTAATGAATCTACTAAATATAAATTAATTAGTGATTTTGATAAAGTACTTAGTTTGTCAATAACTGATTCTAATGAAACAAGTTTTGAGGATGATACAGAAATTCTTAAAAAAATAGAAGAAAGAAATGAAGCAAAGAAAAATAAAAATTTTGAACTAGCTGATAAAATACGTAATGAATTATTAGAGATAGGTATTATTCTTAAAGATACTAGAGAAGGTACTACATTTGAAAGAAAATAAAAAAAGAATCATTAAATTGATTCTTTTATTGTACATTATTATTTTTAACATCAGTTATTGGTTCAGTATTTGGAACTTCTATATTTGGTTGAACAAATTTATTTTCAACTACAGGTGCTGCTGGTTCTTGAGCTATAAACTCTTGTTTAGCAGGCTCTGTTTTTGGAAGTTCAAATGATGTATTTGTATTTTGAACCATAGGTTCTACTGGTACATTATTTTGAATTGGTGTTTGTGTTGGTGTAACTGGTTGTGTATTCATATTGTTATTCATATTGTTATTCATGTTGCTATTCATATTATTATTCATACCATTCATATTACCTTTATAACCAATATTTTCATTATCAATATAAGTTGCATTACCAAATGCTAATACTAAGATAAACACTGGATTTAAAAGTACTAATCCTATGCCGAATCCTGTGTCTTTCCCAAATTTATGTGCTAGTTCAATGTACATTTTAAATGTTGCATATATATTTGCAACAGGAATTATAAGTAATAGCAAATACCATGTTGGAACTTCTGCGATTTGTAATAATGTATAAATATTATAAACAGGTACTATGGAAGCCCATCCAGGTTTATTTGCTTTTGTGAATATTTTCCACATAGCAATTATTTGTAATACATACATTCCCATAGCAATTATCCATACCACCCCTATGAATGCTGCAATAGCACCTGTTAATCCGGCTGCACCACTTGAAGAACTATAATCAACGTCTGTGTAAAAACTTGAATTCATATCATTTACTCCTTTCTACTTTATAAATAAATTTTATCACATATCTTTTATATTTCAAATAAATATGTCATATTTTGTATAAAGTTGTTATGTTTATATGCATTTTGTTATATTTTTAGTATAATTATTATGGAGGATATAAATGAAAGTTAGAAAATTTAATTATTATAGATTTTTCATATTTATAGGTGTAACTCTTGGTATACTATTCTGTATTATATTTTATAGTATTAAATTTATTAAAGATTATAATTATAAGAAAACATATGATTATAAATTATTAAGTGCTGGATATAGTGAAGAAGAAGTTAAAGTTATAAAAGATAAATTTAGTAATGATAAGATTGACATATTGTTAAAAGAAAAGTATGATAAAAATGTTGTATCTTTTATTAAGGAAAAATACTTCATATATAATAATTTATCTAAATATATGGAATATAAGAAAAAGAATAAAAATGATACTTATACTCATGTTGTATCTATTATTAATACTGAAGCTGATGTAGAATGGCTTGATAATGAGAAAGAGACTGATACTTCTAAAGGTAATCTAATGCTTGTTAATAGGCTATATGGACTTTCTAAAGATTATGAGCCTGAAGATATAATTGATGTACCTGTATCTATTTCTTATAGTGGCGTTAAAATTAGTAAAAGTATACTTGAAAATATTGAAGAATTAATTGAAGCAGGTAAAGAAGCGGGATATACTTTTGTTTTATCTGATGGATACAGAAGTTATGAAGCACAAAAAAAGATGTTTGAAAGTTATAAGAATAGTTATGGGTATGAAGAAGCAGATAAAAATGTTGCTCGACCAGGACATTCAGAGTATCAAACAGGAATATCTTTTCAAATAGTGCCATATAATAAAGTATTTGATAAGCCAAGAGAAAGCACAGAATATTTATGGCTTAAAGATAATGCATACAAATATGGATTTATATTTAGATATCCTGAAGATAAGAAAGATATTACATTATTTGATTCTTATACATGGAGACTTAGATATGTTGGTACTGATGTAGCTTCAATAATCAAAAATGAAAAAATATGTTTTGAAGAATATTATGCTTATTTTGTTGACAAGGAGTAGATATGAATAAAAATGTTGTTGTTTTAGGTGGTGGAACTGGTCAATCTGTTTTACTTAGTGGACTTAAGAAATTTCCTGTTAATATTACTGCTGTTGTTAGTGTTGCTGATGATGGAAGAAATACTGGGAAACTACGTGAACAATTTAACATTCCAGCTATGGGAGACGTTAGAAGGGTTTTGATTGCATTAAGTGAAACTGAAGACTTTGTTGCTGAATTATTTAGTTATAGATTTAAAGGAGATTGTGATTTGGGCGGTAACAATGTTGGTAACTTGCTATTAACTGCAATGAGTGATATATGTGGTAACTTAAGTAGTGGTGTTAAAGAGATTAGTAAAATACTTAATCTTAAGGGAGAAGTATTACCACTTACTGATGATAATGTTGTTTTAATGGGAGAAATGAATGATGGAAGCATTATTGAAGGAGAACATAATATTACATTATCACCTAAAAAGATAAAACATGTATTTTATAAAGAAACACCAATTGTTAATACTGAAGTAATTAATAAGATTAAAGATAGTGATGCGATTATATTAAGTATGGGAAGTGTCTATACTAGTATAATACCTAATTTACTATGTAAAGAAGTTTTAGATGCAATAGATTCATCTAATGCAAAAATAATATATGTTTGTAATGTAATGACTCAGCCTGGAGAAACTGACGACTTTAAGGTAAGTGATCATATTAAATTATTAAATAGTTACTTAGGCAAAAGAAAGATAGATACTATTATTACTAATAGTGAAGAAATAAGTACTGAAACTCAAAAAATATATGAAACTACCGAACAAAAAGATTTAGTTGTTATTGATGATGAAAATATTGAAATAGAAAATATTAGTAAGCCATTAATCAAAGTTGAAAACAATGTAATTAGACATGATAATCTTAAATTAGCATTAGAAATTATAAATATTTTATCAAAATAATTAAATAATGCTTGACTTTATAGATAGGTATATGATAGTATTAATATGCTTGATTGTTATCAAGTGCCTACCTATATGGGGAATTGGCTCAGTTGGCTAGAGCATCTGCCCTGCACGCAGAGGGTCACCGGTTCGAGTCCGGTATTCTCCACCAAATAGGAAATAACCACTATAATGGTGGTTTTTATTTTGCTTAAAAATGGATTACATATTTCATTTTTATCTTTACAAAGTATTGTAATTGTTATATATTTTATATAGAGGTAAAAATAATATGGCACAAGTTAAAACTAAAAAAGAAATAGTAAAAATGCTACTAAAAAATAAAGTATTAGAAGACAAAGACGAAACAGAACTAATGGAAATGTTATTTGATCAAGAAATAGCAGTAGATGTTGATAAATATGTTGAAGAAAATGCAACATGGAAAGATAGGTTAGCCGATAGAATAACTAAAAGAGCAGGTAGTTGGGGTTTCATAATAGGATTTATAATATTTTTATTACTATGGATGGTAATAAATGGAGTAATACTTTGTGATGGAAAAGCTTTTGATGAATATCCATTTATATTATTAAACTTATTCTTATCATGTGTAGCAGCATTACAAGCACCAATAATAATGATGAGTCAAAATAGAGCCGCTGAAAAAGATTCATTACGTGGTAAAAATGACTATAAAACTGATTTAAAAAGTGAATTAATATTAGAAGAACTACATGAGCAAATGACTAAAATGATATCTAATCAAAATAAAATAATTAAATTATTAAGTGACGAAGATAAAAAGTAGGTGAAAAAATGAAAAGAATAAAAAAGGAAAAAAGAAACATATATTTCTACTTTATAACAATGATAGTTGTTTTTATAGCAGTAAATATATTATGTCAAATATTACCTAATTTAATAGCAATGAATATTAATTATAGTAAATATGGAAGTGAACTTCTATTTGAAATATTATTTGCATTTATTATATTAATAGTAATGCTTTTATTTAAAAATTCATATGTATTTACTGAAAAGAAAATGAAATTCAAGGATTCAGTATTACTAGGACTTCCTATGCTTATATTAATTGGCATTAATTTATATGGAAGCATTAGTTCTTTAGAAAGCTTTAATTCATCTAATTTTTTTAACTTATTATTATTATGTATATTCATTGGTATAAGTGAAGAATTCTTATGTAGAGGATGGCTTCAAAATGAATTTATAGAACGTTTCGGTGATACTAAAAAACATATAATTTTATCAATAGTATTTTCATCACTTATATTTGGACTTATGCATATAAGCAATTTATTAACTGGACAAAGCTTATTTCAAACAATAACGCAAATATTACAAGCTACATCTATTGGTATATTATTTGGTTCAATATATTATAGAAGTAAAAATATATGGTCTGTAATATTCTTACATGGCCTTTATGACTTTTCAATTATGCTTAGCGACATTAACTTAGTGAAAGATTGTACTTATGGTACTCCAAGTACAAGTATTGCTTTATATAGTACATTTGCATCAATATTAATCATTTTATATTATATATTTAATGCATTATTAATACTTAGAACAACTGACTTAAAAGAGAAAAAGAAAGAAATTAAAGATAATAAATTTGTTGTTATTGGTCTTATTACAACATTTATATTAATGATGTTACCACTTGGTATATTTGTTACAGGTTATGATGAATATCAAACATGCTATAATTATGAAATTAAAACAGTAAAAAATTATGATTTTATTAAGCACATTCCTAATTATAAAAGTTATGATATCTCATATGAAAAGAATTATGAAGAATATAACGAAAGTGAATTATTTAATTACACATTCGAAGATAAAACTGATTATATATTAGTTACTAATAAGAATACTAAAGACAGTATAAAACTAGAATTTAATAATTTAAGTGGATTCTTCATTCTTAAAAATGTAAATAAATATACAATAATCGCATATACTAATGATGGATATAATAGTGAAATTTACTATAGTAGTTTCATTACTGAAAATAATATGTCTAATGATAGAGGATATTTAAATGAAATAAAAGATTCATTTAATAAATATGATCTTCCATCTATTAGTGCTGGTGGTTATCTTACATTTAAAAATGATGACTACAAGTATCCATATTTTATAGGTAGTACACCTAATCATTTTATGCTTGATATGAATGATAAATTATATATGATAAAGGGTGAAGATTAATTTTCACTCTTTTATTCTATAAGAAAGGCGGGAATATGGAAAATATAAATTATAATATATATGAAATTATTAGTAGACTTGTTCTTGAAGATAAGGGAATTATTGAAATATCACAAGAATTAAATCTTGAAAAAAGTTTTGTAGTAACAATACTTAAAAAAGCACGTAACTCTTAAATAGAAAAAAGAAAAGAAAGATCATTAATAATTTTGGTGGCAAAAAAGATATTATTTTTAAATTAATATGTGATGGTAAAAGTAGTGTTCAAATATGTGATATACTCGGAATAAGTATAGAAGGATATATTAATTTCTTAAAATATATGTATTATGAGATATTTCTTTATGGTCAATATAATGAAAAAATATATTTATCTGTTATAAGAAGTGCCCTTATAGAAGGATATAAAGTATTAAGAGATAATACTCTTGTTAAAAGAAAAAGTGGAGAAGTTAACATTATTCCATCTATTATGAGGTTACGTGGCCTTAATGAAGAAGTGATATTAACAAATAGTCCTGTGTCTTCATTAGAAACTATTGATTGTAGCGATACTTTTAAATTTATTGTTATATCTGATTTACACGCTGGAAGTAGATTTGAAAATCTTGATTATGTAAAAAAGGTATATGATGAAGCAAGTAAATTAGGCATAAAAGATATATTTATATCAGGAGATTTTATAGAAGGCTGTCATTGTAATTATAGTAGATGTCCTTCTAAATATAGTTCAACTATCTCACAAGTTATGCATATGTTAAATGATTATCCATTTGATAATAGTATTACAAATCATATATTACTTGGTAATCATGAAGCATTTCCAATTATTGTAGAAGAATACGATATGTTTATGGATTTAAAACGTAGAAATGATTTTAAAGTAAGTGGATATAGAAGTGGATATTATAAAATTAAGAGTGAATATATATCATTAAAACATGAAATAAATAGAGTTATTAATGAAATAAATGATAATGTAGTATTATTTAATTTTCTTGGTCATAGTCATCAATATAAATGTAATTATGATGGCAAATATGTTACATTTAGAGTACCAACTTGTTCAGACTTAGAAGGAGATACAAAAGAATCTATTGTTAATAAAGGTTATTTAATATGTGAAGTTCACTTTGATAGTATAGGCAAAGCAAATAACTTAAGTGTAATATATAAAGATTTTGAGAACGTTGATACAGAAATTAAATTTGAAAGAAGACTTGTAAAATAAAAAAGACTTTGTTGAACTGAAACCCGTTTCTTGGATATAAGTAACGAGTTTCATATCATGTAAGGCTTTTTTTAAATACTCAATATCATAGGTATAATTATAGGTCTTCTACCTGTTAATTCTATTACATATGAATTTATTTCTAATATGATTCTATTTTTTAAATCTGTTAGATTAAAGTTATCTTTTTCAAGTTCATTTAAAGTAATGATATTTGTTTTATCTTGAATCTTTTTAATTAGTTCTTGATTATCATTTACTACTACAAATCCTCTTGTAGTGATATTTGGATCTATTAACATTTTTTTATTTTTTAAATCAAGATTTAATATTACGATTAGAACACCATCTGTTGACATTATTTTTCTATCTTTTATTATTGATACTCCAACGTCTCCAATTCTACTTCCATCTACATATATATCATTTATAGGAATACTTCCTTTTCTATAAACTTCACCATCTTTTAAAGCAAGTATATCACCATTTTTACATATAAATGTATTTTCTCTAGGTATATCACAAAGTACTCCTAAATCAGTATGAGAAGCAAGCATTCTATATTCACCATGCATAGGCATAAAATATTTTGGTCTAATAAGTCTTAATAATAATTTTAATTCTTCTTGTTTAGCATGTCCACTTGTATGAACATCATATTCACTTGTATTAGTATATACTTTAGCGCCTTTTAGATATAGTTTATTTATTATTCTATTTATTGACATTGCATTTCCTGGAATAGGGGAACTTGAGAATATAACTGTATCATCTTTCATAAGAGTTATATTTCTATCATTTCCGTTTGCGATTCTTGATAATGCAGCAAGTGGTTCTCCTTGACTACCTGTACAAAGTAAACATACTTTAGATGGTTCCATTCTATTAGCTTCATCACTAGAAATAAATATATCTCTATCTTTAATGTATCCACATTCTTTAGCTATTTCAATACTTGTATTCATACTTCTTCCGAATACTACTATCTTTCTATTGTTTTCTTTACAAGTTTCAACTATATGAGTAAGTCTATATATGTTACTTGCAAATGTTGCTAAAATTATTCTTGATGTAGTGTTCTCAGCAAATATCTCACCAAGTGCTTCATCAACGACAGATTCACTTGCTGAAAAGCCTGGTACTAAAGCATTAGTTGAATCACTTAAAAGTAATGTAACTCCTTCATTACCAATAGCAGCCATTTTTCCCATATTAGCAACAGGTCCAATAGGTGTTAAATCAAATTTGAAATCTCCTGTTTCAACAATTGTTCCATTAGGAGTCTTAATAGCCATACCAAATGAATCTGGTATTGAGTGTGTAGTTGTGAAAAATTCTATATTAAAATATTTAGTCTTGATATGTAAATCTTCATTTACAGGTATCATTTTAGGTATTTTAATGTTTCTTTCTTCTAACTTATTTCTTATTAGTTTACCTGCTATATTAGGTGTATATATTACAGGTATTTCTATATTTTGAAGTAAGAAAGGTATACCACCAATATGATCTTCATGACCATGTGTTATAATAAGACCTTTTATTTTATCTTGCATTGTCTTAAGAACATTATAATCAGCAAGAACATAATCTATTCCCATCAAATCATCTTCTGGAAACATTACTCCACAATCAATTATAAATAATTCTTCTTCATGCATTACTACATACATATTTTTACCAACTTCACCAAGACCACCTAAGGCACATACTAAAGTTTCTTTATTTTTACTATTCATTTTAATCATCCCTTCAAAAAGTTTAATTCGTGTCTTTAATTATAGCAAATTTTATTAATTTTGTCTAGCATTCATAATAATATATAGTGTATAATAGCAAGTAGGGTGATATAAATGGGATTATTTAGTAAGATTAAAAATTTATTTAATAAAGAAATAGAAGAAGATAAAAAGAAAACATCTATAGAAGAAAATACTAGTGATGAAGTAACTAAAAAAGAAATAGATGATGAACTTGAAGAAATATCAAGCGACGAAAGTAATAATGATATAGTTAGTGATAACGAAGTAGTTGATAATGAAAATATAGATGAAGATATTCATGATAAAGAAGATGTTAAATCAGAAAAGGAAGATAAGAAAGAAACAAAAGTTAAAAAAGAAAAAAATGATAAGCATAATGAAGTAAAAGAAATAGAAAAATATGTTGATGGATTATCTAAGAGTCGTGAAAACTTTGTTAGTAAATTATCTTTACTTGGTATTAAGTATACTAAAATAAGTAATGAATTTTATGATGAACTTGAAGAAATATTAATTACTGCTGATATTGGTGTTAATACTGTAATGGATTTTGTTGATAGACTTAAAGATAGAGTTAAACATGAAAATATTACTGATTTTGAATATTTAAAAGAAGTTATTGTTGATGAATTATTCATGATATATGTTGGTGATGATGTACTTAGTTCTAAATTAAATATTAAAGATGGTGAAACTAATGTTGTATTATTTGTTGGTGTTAATGGTGTTGGTAAAACTACTAGTATTGCTAAAATAGCTAATAAATATAAGAATGAAGGAAAGAAAGTTATGCTAGTTGCTGGTGATACTTTTAGAGCAGGTGCTGTTAATCAATTAAAAGAGTGGGCAGATAGACTTAATGTTTCATTCTATGGAGATGATAGAAAAGATCCTTCAGCTGTTATATATGATGGTGTAAGTAAAGCAAAAGATGAACATTATGATTTAGTACTTGTTGATACAGCAGGTAGACTTCAAAATAAAACAAATCTAATGAAAGAACTTGAAAAAATGAATAGAGTAATAGGTGAAATATTACCGGGTAATCCAGTTGAAACATTACTTGTTATTGATGCTACTACTGGACAAAATGGTATCGCACAAGCAAAAAGTTTTAAAGAAATAACTAATATAACAGGCATTGTTCTTACTAAATTAGATGGTACAGCTAAAGGTGGAATAGTTCTTGCAATTAGAGAAATTGTTAACATACCAGTCAAATTTGTAGGACTTGGTGAAAAAGAAACAGACTTAATACCATTTGATATAGAAAAATATATATATGGATTATTTAAGGAGTTCTAATGGATAATAGAGAATATATAACTACTTTATATGAAATATATAAAGAACTATTAAATGAAAAAGAAAGAAATTACTTTGAATACTATTACTTTGAAGATTATTCTATGCAGGAAATAGCTGACTTGTATAAGGTAAGTAAGGCATATGCATCAAAATATTTAAATAAAATAAATGATAAAATTATTAATTATGAAAAAATATTAAAGATTAATGATAGAAATTCTAAAATAATAGATTTACTAAAAAATGTTAATGATAGTGAACTAAAGAGTAAAATTATCGAATTATTATAGAAAAAAATTAAATATTAATATATAATTAAATTAGAAAAAGGTGATTTTATGAATAAGAATGGTTGGGGACTTCGTGCTGAATTATTAATTATATTATTATTTGTTATATGTTTAGCTGTTGCTTGTATAGGCGCTAATAAATTTGGATTATTAGGTAAAAATGATAATCCTATTATTAAAGAACCTACTACTGAAAATAATACTTTATTTTATGAAGGACTTGAAGATAAGTTAAGAGTTGCTACTCGTGAATATTATAATGTAAAATATAGTAACAATACTGAAGATATTGTTATTATTAAACTATCTACTTTATAT
>PPYE01585641.1_pt1 | contig 14583 bp, 20 predicted proteins | sample 1559881 | NCBI WGS metagenome assembly PPYE01 (sample SAMN08240022, study PRJNA423297) | Human gut metagenome, whole genome shotgun sequencing project.
ATCTGGGGTTCATATGCATTGCTTCAATCTTAATTTGGTTAAAATGACTAAGGATATATAATTTTCAAACACGCCCTAGTACCTTGACATAGTTAAAAAGCATTTATACTAATTGATATCTGACTCTATTACAACCGGATAAAGATGCTTTAATTTTATTCGTGCATCCTCTGTCCTGAATTGCCATTGAACTGCTTTTTGACTCTGATTGCGCTGGGTCTCCCAGGTGGATATCTGCCTTTGCAATTCCTCTATATTTGGTATCCTCCGGTCTAAACACTGGGTGGTCATCGCGCTTAGTTCTATTTCAGCTATATTTAACCAGCTCCCATGTTTGGGAGTGTAGTGTATTTCCAGGCTCTGGGCCAGGCCAAACGCAGTCTCCGGATCGAACGTTTCATAAAGAGAGGATATACCATGGGTGTTTAAATTATCCATAACCAGACGGATTTTCTTTACGTCTTTATACTGTACGGTAAGAAGTTCCTGGATCTGCAGGGCCCAGTCTTTTCTTGTCCGCTGCTCTGAGGCCTTTACATGACGCCATCCTTTTAAGGGCTCCGTAAAAAGAAAAATAGACGCGCTTCCTTTACGGATATACTCATAATCTTCTTTTCTGACACTCCCCGGCTTTATGGGGATGGGAAGGATTTTATCATCCAGAAGCTGCACCGGCTGTTCATCCATGCATACCAGGGGAATCTCTTTATCATAGTCCATCCGGTATACATTCAGGATATCTTCCATCCTGGCAACGAATTCTGAATTTTGTTTTTTAGGTATGCACCACTGCTTTTTTAAATGCGGTTTAAGCTGTGTTTTTTTAAAATCCTGCGGACCGTCTCTCTGGAAACCGTTTCAAAGATTTGAAGCTCTATCACCTTTTGGGTGAGAAGGCGAACCGACCACTTTGAGAAACCATCCGGAGGCTGGCTGCAGGCCAAAGCAATGACATTCGCTTCAATTTCTCCTGTAACAATGGTAGGATTGGTTGCCTTAGTTCGTTTGAATGTAAGGGCCTGTTGCAAGCCATGGAGGGAAAAGTCACAAACGGTGCGGGAAACGGTTGCCACATTAACGTCACAACGAAGTGCAATTTCCTTTTGCTTCATGGGAGTTCCAACACTTTGGTCTGACAGAAGAAGGATATTCGCTCTTTTACGCAACGAAATGGAGAGCATATTTTCATTTAACAGTTTATGAATTGTTTTGCGTTCTTCCTCTGTTAAGCTGACTGTGTATTTTTGATTCATTGCTTTTACCTCCTGCTTATCTATATAAGTAGATTGTAAAAGCACAATGTAACTATGTCAAGGTACTAGTAAGAAGAGGGAATACCGCTTTGATTCAGGAGCGGTATTCTTTTTATATTGTTGATAAAAAGGGGAAAATACATTAAAATTAAAGGTAATAAAAATATAAATGGGAGGGCATGGAGTGGAAATCAACCGCTGTGTAAAGGAGTCATTTTCTGTGATTGGAAAAGAAGGCTCCACAATGGATGGAAGTGGTTTTATCCAGAGACTTTGGGAGGATGCCAACAGTCATTTTCAGGAGATAGAATATCTGGCCAAGAGGGATGGGAATGGAGCCATTTGCGGGATATGGGGAGCCATGTCTGATTTATCCCATTCCTTTAAACCGTGGGAGGATAATTTTACAAAAGGGCTTTATCTTGCAGGAGTCGAGGCAAAGGATGGGGAGGAAGCACCCGAGGGCTGGACTGTATGGAGGATTCCAGGTTATGAATACCTGTATGTGAAATGTACGGAGGAAGATATATTTACCAAGGTAATCGCCTATATGCAGGAAAACGGGCTGGAACTGTCTGGCGCGGTCCATGATTTCATCTGCCCGGAGGAAAATGGCCAGGGATATATGTTTTTTCCAATAAGGAGATTATAATTTAAGTCTGAAAAATGGGGAGCGGATGCAAATGAAAAGGGAACTGGGAATTGCAAGGTGCGGCCTTGCCTGCTGCCTTTGCTCAGAAAATACACACTGTGCAGGCTGTAATTCAGGACAATGTCCGGATAAGGACTGGTGCCAGAATAGAAACTGTTCAATGGAAAAGGGAGTCAGCCACTGCTATGGATGCGGTGAAGACTGCCGTAAAGGCATACTGGCCAAGATTAAGCCGTATGGGTTCAGTCTGTTCGCCAAACAGTATGGGGAAGAACAGCTTCTTGATTGCCTGGAAGCAAATGAGAAGGCCGGGGTGGTTTATCACCGCGAAGGGCTGAACGGGGATTACGATGCCTTTGAGGACGTGGAAATGCTGATTGAATTTATAAAAACGCGAAACAGACACGCGTCAGATGAAAGCATCCCGGAATAACCGTGATGCACAATCAGGATGGGAAGGATGGAATCCAGACCGGGAAAGGATGATATTCAGACCGGGAAAGGATGGACAAGGAGGCGGTCATGTACGAAAGGATGCTTAATAAAAAGGAAAAACCAACCGTCGAGGAGATGACATCGTACTGTGACGGGAACGGGGAACGGTTTTCCCGGCTGAACAGGTGGTTATCCGAAACCTGGAGAACCGTACAGCAGGTTACATTTCCCTATGGCAATCAATACGGCTGGGGGATGGCCCACAGGATTGGAAAGAAGCTCATATGCAATGTTTTCGCTGAAGACAATGCATTCACAGTCATGGTCAGATTATCGGATAAGCAGTTTGGTTCGGTCTATGGACATGTACAGACATACACCCAGGCGTACATTGACCACAAATATCCCTGCGGTGACGGAGGCTGGATCCATTACCGGGTCACCTGCGAAGACCATTATGGGGATATACAGAGGATACTGGCTGTAAAATGCAGGTGATATGAATTACTAATAAAAGCGTAAAAAGAATTTAAAACAATGCCGGGATTTGTATGCTATAGTGATAACAGGTGTCAGTTAACCGCGCACCCTGAATCCTGAAAGGAGGGAATGTTTGATGAAGAGAATGCAGCTGTATAACGGCAATTCCCTGGATGACTTTTTGCATATCAAATCCATACTGGAGAGAAACAATATAAGATTCGATACGGAAAATACACTGAGCGGGGGAAAGGGAAGGATGCTGGGGAATTTACTGGTTTTTGGCCGTCCGTCGTCAGGTCTTCAGGATGAACACCGGCAGGATTTTAAGATTTTTGTTGATGAGCATGAATATGATAAAGCCAAAGGACTGATTGGTTATATTGGGTAATTATTTGCATTTCCGGCAAGGATATGCTATGATACCATATACAAAGATATTCAAGTACAGGAACCGGGTGGGCACCTACCGTATGCAAGGCTGAATCTGCATACGGTTTTTTTGTGTGATGGGAGGCAGGAAGTATGGATAAGATGCATGACAGACACCGTAATAATCAGGAAGGCATTGCTTACACCCTGCTGAAATTCAGCCTTCCGCTTATTTTCAGCGGTATCCTCCAGCAGCTCTATAACTGGGCGGATGCGTTTATTGTAGGCAATGTGGAAGGCGAGCTGGCGCTGGCGGCAATCGGGGCAACCGGGACAGTTGTCAATTTTTATCTTATGGCGATTACAGGATTCACGCTGGGGCTTTCCATCCTTTTTGCCCATAAGTCGGGCAGCGGGGAAAACAAGGCCATACCGGAAATCCTGTCCTCCTTCTCCCTGCTGTTTGGTGTGGGCTTTTTCGCGTTTGCAGCCCTGGGAATCTGGCTGGCATACCCAATCCTGCGTCTGTTACATACCACAGGGGATACCATACGCCTGGCAGGGGATTATCTCAGGATTATATTTGCAGGCATTCCATTTTTGGCAGTGTACAATGTTTACTCCGCCGCGCTGCGGGGAATCGGGGACAGCCGGGCGCCGTTCCTGGCCATCCTTTTTTCTTCTGCGGTGAATGTGGTTCTGGACATCCTGTTTGTGGCCTGTCTGCACTGGGGTGTCAAAGGCGCTGCTGCGGCAACGGTTATCTCACAGGCAGCCATGACGGCATTCCTGATTCTGTACGCGGTTGCCAAACACCCTCTGCTGCGGTTTTGCCCGGGTGGAAGGCTTCTGTATGGGAACGCCCTGGAACAGGGGTTCCGATTGGGTATACCGCCCATGATCCAATCCAGTGTCAGCGCATTCGGCAGCCTGCTCCTGCAGAATTTCATGAATGGTTTTGGGACCCGGACAGTGGCGGCCATAACCACTGCGTACCGGGTAGATACAATCATCCTGCTGCCAATCATTAATCTTGGGTCGGGAATATCCACCATTGTTGCCAGGAACCATGGAGCAGGGGAAGAGGGACGCGCCAAAAGGGTGCTTGCCGTGGGAACGGCCATGATGGCGGCGGTATCATTGTTCCTGACAATCCTGGTCATTCCCACGGGCGGCCGTGTAATTGCAATGTTCGGGGTTGGCGCCGGGGCCGTGGGAATCGGGCAGGATTTCTTTCAGAGGATTGCCTGCTTTTATGTGGTTTTTGGCCTGGCAACAGCGGCGCGCGGTTATCTGGAGGGGATTGGTGATGTGCTTTATTCCAGTATTGCAGGTATTGTCTCCCTGATATCCCGCATCCTTGCTTCCTATGGCATGGCTGCTGTCTTTGGCAACATGGTCATTGCATATGCGGAAGCATTTTCCTGGGGCGTGCTGCTGGCGCTTTACCTGGCGCGGATGGGGTGGAGACGGTACAGGATGGGCGGCCCCATTGACAGTCCCGCTACGCCATAAACTGCCGCAGTACAAAATCCAGGTCTTTTTTTGACTGTTCCATCAAGTCATATGAATAGTCATGCAGGCACCAGTCCAGTATGGTTCCTCTGCCAATCCGCAGCAGGAAAATCCGTGATATATCCGCTGTCCGGGCCGGACTGAATGAGATGCTCCTCCTGTGCCCGCTCCACATACTTTAACACCGCCCTGTTATAGGGGCGGTCTTTTCTTGTTATATAGCTGTCTTTTATGGAAAGCTGTGAGATATACAGCTCTTTTGCAAAGCCCGCGGCATTGTCAAACACGTACTGGTTCAGGCTGAGGACCACAAAGCGGATCATTCCCACCGTGTCCGCGTCATCTGCCTGCGCAAGATATGCCTGCAGCTCCTGGTCAAAGGATGCGAATCCCTGGGAGGGCAGGTCTTCTTTTGAATGATAGTGGTGATAAAATGCGCCGGTGGAGACTCCGCTTTTTTCGCATAGCTTCCGGATGGCCATGGCGCCCAATGGGGCCCATTGGTTATGCTGACCCGAATTACGCCTACAACCAGAGGCTTCAGGATTATTATGTGGAGCGGGCCAAGGGCGGGATCGGGCTGATTATCACAGGGGTCACAACCGTTAACGTGGATGTGGAAGGGATTGGGACTCCCGGACTGCCGTGTGTGACCAAGAACCCCAGTGCGTTTGTCCACAATGGAAACCAGATGAATGAGCGTATCCATGCCTATGGCGCAAAGATTTTCCTGCAGATGACAGCCAATGCAGGACGGAGCACCATGCCAGGCATGGTAAAGAATTATATTTCTCCTTCAGCCCAGCCCAACCGTTTTGACCCGTCCGTGCAGCACCGCGAAATGGCACGGGAGGAGATTAGGCAGTATACCGCTGACTTCGTAAAGGGAGCCATGGTTGCAAAGCGCGCAGGTTTTGGCGGAGTGGAAATACACGCTGTGCATGAGGGGTATCTGTTGGACCAGTTTGCAATCGCGCTGTATAACCACAGGACAGACGAGTATGGCGGAAGCCTGGAAAACCGGCTCAGGTTTGCAACTGATATTGTAAAGGGAATCAAAAAAGCGTGTGGGGGTGATTACCCGGTGTCCCTTAGGTACAGCCTGAAGAGCTGTATGAAAGGACTGAGACAGGGCGCCCTTCCCGGAGAGGATTATGAAGAGGCGGGGCGTGTCCTGTGATATTGTGGAATACGGCAGGCAGCTTCTGGCCGATCCGGAATATCCCGAGAAGCTGCTCACGGACCTGATGGGAAGATACGGAATTGAAGTACTTACAGAGGCGGCCGTCACATCCATAGAGCCGGGCCGCGTCCTGGTACGGCGGCAGGATGAGGTGATGAGCCGGGCGGCAGATACTGTGATTACCGCTGTTGGGTACAGGTCTGAGAACAAGCTGTATGAGGCGGTCAGGGATTTGAACAGGCCGGTATATAATATCGGGGACTCCAACCAGGTACGCAACATCATGTACGCGGTCTGGAACGCCTATGAGATTACCAGGAACATCTGAAAGGAGCGCATATAAATTGAAAAAACAATATGAACACCTCATTGTAAACGGAATCCGGTGGGTGGACTCCCTGCCGGACCACGAAGGGTCCGTGGGAGGGAAGGGATTTCCCATCCTGATGAATGGCGGCCTTGTGCCGGAAGCCAATGCATGGGTTTGTCCAACCATGTTCCAGATTACAAAGCGGGAAGCGGACATTGTGGCGAAAGGAACCGGGGCCAAGGCCAATCCCCACATCCATGACGGGGATGAGATGTATCTGATTCTGGGGGATAAGGGCGCGGTGATGTTCCGAATCACACTGGGATGCGATGTGTACCATCTGGAGTCCCAGTGTGCTGTCTATATTCCGGCCGGCCTTCCCCATGCCATTGAGGCTGAGCGGTTTACAGAAGGCGCATACGGCGGCTCATGCCAGATTTATCTGGATAAAAACTATGTGACAAAGCCTGTTCCGGATGAGCCGCTGAAGGCGGATGATACAGAATCGTTGATTGTACGGGACATCCAGTGGGTTGAGAGCCTTCCTGACCACGAAGGTTCGGTGGGGGGAAAGGGATTCCCCATCCTGATGAACGGCAGCCTTGTACCCCAGGCCAATGCGTGGGTTTGCCCAACCCTGTTCCTGGCAACCCAGCGCCAGGTCAGGATTGTGGAGGCGGGCACGGGACCGAAAGCCAATCCACACATTCATGATGGGGATGAAATGTACCTGATTCTGGGCGCTCCCGGTATGGTGGAGTTTGAAATCACACTGGGGGAGGACGGGTACCATCTTAAATCTCCCTGTGCGGTTTACATAGCGGCCGGAGTTCCCCATTCCATCAGGGCGTCCAAGTTTACGGAAGGCGCCTATGACGGTTCCTGCCAGATTTATCTGGACAGGGATTATGTGACACGCCCGGTTCCTGTGAAAGGTCATTCTTAATTTAACTACAAAAACTTTTATATAAATGCCCCCTCTGTGCCTGGCCAGGCAGAGGGGGCATTGTTTCAGCGCATCTGGATAAAACGTTCCGGATAAAACCGCATGAAATTAAATTAAAAAAGACCTTGACCCTCACGTTACGTGATAATATAAGATAAAGGTAAACAAAAAACCAGACAGGAGCCGATGCCGTGAGGACTGTAAAGGAAGTTGCCTCACTGACCGGGGTCAGTGTGCGCACATTACAATATTATGATGAGATTGGGGTGTTTAAACCAACCAGGGTAACGGATGCAGGATACCGGCTGTATGACGATGAGGCCCTGAACACCCTGCAGCAGGTGCTGTTTTTCAGGGAATTGGATTTTCCCTTAAAGGATATCAGATCAATTATGGAAAAGCCTGATTATGACAGGCTGGAAGCCTTTAAAAAGCAGAAGGAGCTGCTAAGAGCAAAGCGGGACAGATTAAACCGGCTGCTGGAACTGCTTGGCAAACTGGAGAAAGGAGGGACATGCATGAGTTTTGAGGAATTTGATTTAGGTGATTATGTGGAGGCGCTGGAGCAGTTTAAACGTGAGAATATGGATGAGGTCATCAGACACTGGGGCAGTGTGGAATCGTTTGATGAACTGGTGGACCGGGTCAGGGACCAGGAATCAGGTATTGCACGGAATGCAATTAAGTATTATGGAAGTATTGAAAAATATGTGGATGCCATGAAGTTTAGTCTGGAGCACTTTTCTGAAAATATGGAAAAGATGGAGAAAATCAAGGAAAAGGGTTATGTGGAAAAAAACCAGGAACTGACAGAGGAACTGCTGAAGGACGTGTCAAGGGATGTAACTTCCAGGGAAGTACAGGACATTGTGGACCGGTTAATGAATCTTCTGGATAAGGAGGATTGTCCTGAAATGGACCTGGGTGAGAATTACTGGAATGTGCTGATAGACGGTTATCTCCATAATCCGGAACTGATTAAGGGTATGGATAAAAGGTATGGAACAGGGGCTTCCCGGTTTATGGGGGAGGCATTGCAGTATTATATGGATAACCTGGATGGCAGGGATGACACTGATACGGGAAAAAGTCAAAGAAAAACCATAGAACCTTAAGCAAAGGTTAAAGTATCAAATAGAAAAATCTGATATAGTAAATCCAGTACAAGTCTGCAAAAAGGGGTGGGAGTATGGGGGCATATTGTAAAGAACGCCATGAAAGATATATCAGGTTCATCAGATTATCATGCTTAGCGGTAACTGTCCTGGCTGTCCTTATAGGCTGTATGGGATGTAAAGCTAAAAGCAGTGCGGATTCCCCTGGAAACCGGAGTGATGTGCTGCAGGAGCCGCCTTCCATGAAGCTTTCCGATGTGCTCTCCGGCACCATGGAAGAATTCGAGGTTACATCAGGGAACTATACATGGAATTATCCAAATGGGGATGAAATGACAGGGGGGATTGCCTGCGGCGCCCATCCGCTGGTTGAAGCAGAGGACAAGGAGCGCCTGGCGCTTCCTCGGTATAACGGACAGGACACAGTTGGTTATATTGTTTCCTTTGCAGTAAAACCTGACCGGCTGACGGTTTATGAATATTCCATTCAGGATTTGGGACACACGGATGCCAGCCCGTTGGCCGGCACTGTATACGAGGACGCGCTGATGCCGCAGTTAAAAGGCAGCAGGGTATATGAGATGGTGGCTGAATGGGATGAGGAACACCTGAAGGAGAACGGATGTTACGGGACGGCCAGCTATGTGGTGGTGACGGAATGAATGTTCCGGCATATCCGGCATCGCCCCATGCCGTCCGGCGCATTGTAGCCGTACAGCACGGGGAGAAACCAGTACTCCATCCGGCCGGATGGAGCACTAGGGTCTGTTTGAAAATTGCTTTTCATAAAGAGTATTTGTCAGGAAATCAGTTCCACGATATTCCCTTCCGGGTCAAAGATACAGCTGCTGTAATGTGCCGGGGCGGATAGCTGGGGTTCGCTGATTATCTTATGGCCTTCCAGAATCAGCTGGCTGGTCAGCGTGTTTACCCTTTTCCTGCTGCCCAGCCTGAAGGCCAGGCAGACAGGATTATGGGGGCATGGGGATGTCCGCGCTGCAAAACCGGACTGGGATTGACCGGCCGGCGCCAGTTTGATTTTAAAACCGCCCTGAAAGGAGAGGGTGTACATTGGGTCCGGACAATCCGTGGCCATGGTGTTCCGATTGGCTTCGGCCCCAAAATACTTCACATAGAAATCCTTCATTTTATCCGGATACAAGGTCTGGAGTGTAATGCAGTCAACTTTCAAAATCATCATCTCACTTTTCAATTCATCATCATCTTATTGTGGTTCCATCTTATTGAAATTCTTCTGGTAATCCTGCCCTTTTTTATATTATAATAGAATATGATGGCTGATTCTAATAAAATAGTATCTAAAAATAACAGAATCATAGCTACATTTCGAATACAGACCGCTGCAGGGAATCCTTGGGGGAAAGGGGGACATTTATGCAGCTGAATTATCTTGAAGTGAATGGCAATCTGGAGGAAATAACCTGCCATGGCTCGCCGGCATTTCCCATGGAAGTGTATCTTGACAATCTGGATTTATATCCCAACCGGTTTATTCCATGGCATTGGCACAAGGAACTGGAGTTTGTCTATGTCCTGGAGGGCGCCATTGAATTTCAGACCGGCGTTGGCACTTATGTGCTTTCCGGGGGGCAGGGAGGCCTGGTTCCCTCTAACATGCTCCATATGGTTTCTCCTTATCACCGCCAGCGTGGAAGCATCTACTGCGCGGTGCTGGCAGACAGCTATCTGCTCCACGGTCTTTCCGGCGGATTGATTGAGGAACAGTATGTATCCGCCCTGTTTTGGCCTGAAACAGATTTCTTCCTGTTAGATGGCACAAGTTCCTGGCACGCAGGGGCTTTGGAATGTATCCATCAGATGTATCTTTGCGACTGCAGCCGCCCGAAAGGATATCTGTGGAAGCTTCAGATCCTTGTACAGCAGGCAGGACTCATACTTTTTGAGAATCTTGACATGAAACAGGAGCCGCACCCGTCTGTCCACGATTCCAGATATCATCGGGTCCGCTGCTGCCTGGAATACATACACAGGGAATACGCGGGCAGGATCCGCCTGGAAGACATTGCCCGGGCGGCAAACGTCAGCGCCAGCGAGTGCTGCCGTGATTTTAAGGAGGTCCTGGCCCAGTCTCCTGTGGATTATCTTATATCCTACCGGGTACGGATGGGGGAATATATGCTGTCCCATTCTGATAAGAGCGTGCTGGAAATCGCGCTGGCCGCCGGCTTTTCGGGAAGCAGCCATTTTTCCAATACATTCTGCCGGTATATGGGGTGTACGCCCCTGAGTTACAGAAAGTATTTAAATAAAGGCGCTGAATCGGACAGGAGGCTGTGAAATGATGGAAATGGTAAAAATGGAGTTGTTTTTTGATTACGCATGCCCATACTGTTACCGTGGATATCTCGTCCCTGGAGGTCCTGGCACAGCTGGCCTCCCGGCGCCAGGCTGATGCTGCGGGTTTCCAAAAGAGTATTGGCACAGGCCGTTACAGGAAACAGCTGGAGGAAGGAAAACGGTATGCCTGGGAAATCAACGGTCTGGACGCAGTGCCCAGTTATCGGTCGGGGAAGCATTTTATCGGCTCAAAGGACGGTTTCCTGGTTCCTGAAAAACAGCTGGCATTTTTTCTGGATGGACTTGTGGAATAGCGGCTGGATTACCGGATAAAATACCAAGCCACATGATCCTGTATGGGATTTGATGGAAACACAGGCCAGACAATATACAGAACAAATGTTTGCAAAACATTGCGGTTTGCACCGTACCGCTGTATAATAGGTATATAGCTACAGCTTAAAAAGGAGGGATGGAATGGAACAGCACACCTATCTTGTCATTGATTTAAAATCCTTTTATGCTTCCGTGGAGTGTGCTGAGCGGGGACTGGACCCCATGACAGCCAGGCTGGTGGTGGCTGACCCAGAACGCACGGAGAAGACCATCTGTCTTGCCATATCCCCTGCCATGAAAGCCCTTGGAATACATAACCGGTGCCGTGTATTTGAGATCCCGAAGAGTGTGGACTATATCATGGCGGAGCCGCGGATGAAGCTGTATATTGATTATGCTGCGGAGATTTACAGCATTTATCTCAAGTATGTTTCCAAAGAGGATATCCATGTGTATTCCATTGATGAGGCCTTCATGGATGTGACCAATTACCTGCCTCTTTACCATGTCACAGCCAGGGAGTTAGGCCAGTCCATCATGGCGGATATAAGGAAGCAGTTCGGTATTCCCGCCACCTGCGGTATCGGGACCAACCTGTATCTGGCAAAGATTGCGCTGGACATCACGGCCAAGCATGCAGAGGATTGCATCGGTTATCTGGATGAGGAGACATACCGGAAAACCTTGTGGGACCACAAGCCCCTGACGGATTTCTGGAGAATCGGGAAGGGCATTGCGGGTAAGCTGGAGCGCTACGGCATCCATACCATGGGCGGCCTGGCTGGTATGGACGAGGACTTCCTATATAAGCTGTTCGGCGTGGACGCGGAGCTTCTCATCGATCATGCGTGGGGCAGGGAACCAGTGACCATCGGGGATATCAAGTCATACAAGGCCAAGACCAATTGCCTTACCTGCGGGCAGGTCCTGGGCTGTGGTTACAGCTTTGAGGATGGGAAGCTGATCGTGAAGGAAATGATGGATTTGTTATGCCTTGAGATGGTGGAGAAGAACCTGGTTTCCAATTCCGTGACATTGTATGTGGGATATTCCAACCGCACGGAGGCAGAGCCTTCCAGGGGAACCGCTTCCCTGGATACGCAGACCAACGCCGATATGGTTTTGATACCGGCCGTAACCGCGCTGTATGAGAGGATTGTGGATCCCGGACTGTTGGTCCACCGGATTAATATCTCTGTCAATCATGTGGTAGAAGAGGAATACAGGCAGTACAGCCTGTTTTCCGATGAGGAGGAACTGGAGCGCAACCGGAAGCTGCAGGCAGCCATGCTGGACATCAAGAAGAAGTATGGAAGGAATGCAATCCTTAAGGGGATGAACCTGCAGGACGCATCTACCATGAAGGAGCGGAACCGTCAGATAGGAGGTCATAAAAGTGGCGAATAGACCAAGGCCCAGGATGGCAGCGGCGGACCGGGCCAAACAGTTCCTGCCATTTGCGGCTTTAAAGGGCCTTCCGGAGGCCCTGGCCAAAAAGGAGCGGGTGGCAGTGCCTAAGATTGTGCTGTCCGAGGATATGGCAGAGGAACTGGACCAGAAGATACAGGAAATCGTGCCGGGCAGGATCATAAGCGTGGTGTATTTCCACCAAGGCGAATATCTGAAGGTCACGGGAATGGTGGCGCGGTTTGACAGGAGCAGCAGGATACTGCAGGTGGTGAATACAAGGATAAGCCTGGATGATGTGCTTAAAGTGGAGGTATGATAATGGGGACAACATTTACAAACCTGCAGGTCAGGACAGGTAATCAGGAATTTCCTGATTACGTACTCCCGCCTGGTTATGAATATGTCCGTACAGCTGAAGAATGGACGGCTGTATATGAAACATCCGGACACCATGATTTTAAGAAGATGCAGAAACTGGGCAGGGACATGTCAAAGGCCGTGGATGTGCCTGTGATGGCGGTATCCTATTTTGACGATGACATCTTTGAAATGCGTCTGATGAAGGACGGTAAGACAGAAGCATCCTATCAGACGGGGCCCGGAATGCTTTTAGTCAAGAAAGGCCCTGCTTTCATTAAGGCCCTGGGCCTGGCGGGAAAGGAAGCGTCTGCGTTCCGTTACCTTCTGAAACGGGAAACGTCCGCCCAGGACAGCATTGACTCCTTTTCCAGGCTCCTGGGCGCCATGCTGTACGGCGATATGAGGATGCATAAGGATACAGAGGAAGTCTGGAAAAAAGATGCTGCCCCTGTTATTCGTGGGATGGATGCGGAAAAGAAACAGGACAAGGTGGTGAATCATACGGTTTTGACCCTGTGCCAGGAGATTCCGGGCCTGCTGGTCCAGCATAGGGAGCAGAAGGAAAGGATTGCGGATACATATGACCGGGTGGTCAGGATCGTGCATCCCGGGGCTGAGGGAGATTATGACTTTTCCCATGTGTCCTGCTATCAGGAAAGGGACGGACGGCTGGAAGCGATTTACGATTATCATTACCCGGAAGCCATCTTTACGGCTCATGATAAGGATTTGGGCCTGGATTATGAACACAGGGAAATCCAGGTTATGGACCTGGATGCGTATTATGACGGCAGCGCGGACTGGGACCGGTACGAGCCATTGATAGCGGAAAGAATCCGGATACCGGAAGACAGGAAATCCTGCGCAGGACACGCGCCCCGGTTTTGCAGCTGGTACGGCCAGGCAGCCCTTGGGAACGGGACCTGTGAATATTATTATGGATATGGAAAGCTTGAGAAGATAGACTGGCGGTCATCCGGCATGACATTTTCAGAAAGGAACATTGTCTCGGAATATGTATATGAAAATCTGGACCATGTCATATGGAATGATAATTTTGCGCCGCCTGTGCTGGAAGATGGGAAAATCATCATTGTACGTCTGTGGAAGCAATATGTGGGCGAACCGGCAGGGGCCGGACAATCCGTGCGTAAACCAGGAGTCTGGGACACGGCGCTGGATGTCCGTTTTTTTGACGGGGACCTGAATCTGTTGCGCAGGAAACGGATACAGGTGGATCCTGAGGCGTTTCAGACATTGGGCATGTATGCCTATGGGGCGGAGCAGGACTGCCTGTATTTCGCAAGCAGGTGTGTTGAGCTGAAAACCCATCAGTGCCGTCCATACCCTGCTGGTGTGAAGGGGAATGTGCTTTCTGTCAGGGACAGCAGAGGAAATATATACATTGCGGATGGGCATTCCCTCTATGTCATGGGGCAGGACAGGAGCCTTCTGTCACAACACCGGTTCAAAGGCGCCGGAATCTATTACTATGTGAACCGGAAGGGGAATCTGTGTTTCATTACCAGTGATGATGAAACGTGTCAGTGGAATAAGGCCAGGAAAGGGGCCTGCGTACGGTTGTATGAGGTGGAGGAAATGCGGTAACCCTGGGACTGGCCGATGGGACCGTTTTCTGCTTAGGAAGTTGTCACCCCCTGGCTCATGTGGTATAATGAAACACGATATGATAAAAATGACGCGGTTTTGTTGACGGGAAGGAAACAGCGGATCATACGGGGGAGACCAGCTATGAAAAGTCAAGTATAAATTAGGCGAAAATTCATTTTTCTAATCGATGGAAAAGAAGGGTAACTCTAATAAAGCTCCCTAACGGTGCTTTTTCAAAATCTATCGATATTGGTATGCAGACCTCTTATTCGAGGTTAAATTCCAC
>PPYE01585643.1_pt1 | contig 14576 bp, 16 predicted proteins | sample 1559881 | NCBI WGS metagenome assembly PPYE01 (sample SAMN08240022, study PRJNA423297) | Human gut metagenome, whole genome shotgun sequencing project.
TGCATTCTGCTTTTAGCAGGAGTATTTTAGCCCTGATATAGGTTCTTGCTTCTACGGTGTTTTGACGCAGGATTCCTTCATGATTTCTGCAATGGTATCAAATACGGAATAATATCCTTCCTTTGTCTCGATTTCGTCCTCAAACCAGTTGATGATTTCTTTCTTCTCATAGGTATATTCCGGATTCGGCTCCGCCACCTTGCGAATCGTAATCTTATCTTCCAGTACTCAGCTTCTCACACATACTGTATGCTCGGAGCAAATTGGAATCTCGAACTCCAATATGTTACACGCGGCAGGACCTTTGTCTGAAGTGATACATGTGTAATATTTTTTCGTGTGTGATCCCAGAATTTGAAGCAGTTATGGTTTCCAATCAAATGCTTGTACGGATTATTTTCTGCAAGATATTCTTCAATATACTCCCAGTGTTCCTGTGTTTTTGTGCGGACCAGATCATACTCATTCGCCATACTCCACCACACATTCGGCATTGCATACAATCTTCGGATTGCATAGTCAAGATATATCAGATCCTCTTCTTCTGTAAACTTTGAGAATCCCCATCTGTCATACGGATGGAACAGGATCAGATTGCATTGGATTCCCATGCTGTTCAACCTGAGAATCGCCTCTTCCAGCATTTCCCAATATGCAAAGCACGGACGATTTACATCCCAGTTTTTTCTTCATCCTTCTCAAACTTTATAGTTCCAGATACCTGCCTTTTCTGGAAGGAAACGTACCTTATAGGTTCCCTCACCTGCTGCAAAGCCTTTTACTTTATGAGTCGAATCTCCACATGTAAATTCCGCCTCCGGCGCACTCATAGCCCAGCCATTCTCTTCTGTTTTTCCATGTGCTGTGACTTCACACATTTCGTACTGTCTCATCTTGTTTTACCTCCTTTTATTTGTACGCAAACCGCTTGATTTTCTATCTTCTCTATATTTCAACATATTTTTAATTTGGTGTCTCTTGATATCCCTTTTTCATTCACAGGTTCTTTGACCGCAACATCAGATTTTAATTTTCGGTACTGCCGTATCGCAAGCACACCCGCCAGCAGACTTGCTGTAATATCTGCCGCAAGATGCGCACAGATGTTACCGGTTACTCCGAAGAAATGATTCATGATGTAGAGAAGCGGAATCAAAAAGATTCCCTGCCGCAGCAGACTGGTAAATGTTGCAACCGCCGCATTGCCGCTTGCCTGCAGAAAATTACTGCAGATATAATAAAGTCCCAGAAACGGTCCGGAGAGAACGAGAAGGCGGATCATCTTCTGACCAAGCTCCAATGCCTGTGGCTCTCTTAAGAACAGTGATATTGCTGTTTTGCTTCCGACAAAACAGATGACACTGACCACCAGTCCGATTCCAATTGTCAGAATCGCTATTTTCTTTATAATTTCTTTCAGTCTGTCCAGATCTTCTGCTCCATAACTGTATGCCATCAGTGGCTGGACTCCCATCGTCAGACCCATCTGAAGCATACAGATCATCATTGTAGATTTTCCTGCAGCCGCCATCGCTGCCACCGCTATCGTGCCATATTGCACGAGAAGCTGATTAGCAAATGCTCCTGCAAGTCCGACCAGTGTACTGCTTACCAGATTCGGCAGACCGATTGCAGCAATGTTCATGATTTTCCAGGGGTTCCGCATTGCATACTTTGGATGCACACGCAGACTGCTCTTCCCTTTCCTGAAATAGATGATCAGATAGACTGCAGCCGCAATATTTCCAATTACAGTGGCTATCGCAGCGCCTCCCACTCCTAATTTCAGAATCAGGATAAAAATCGGGTCCAGAATGATATTGGTCACCGTAGACAACAGGTTACTGAACATAGACTGTTTAACTGCCCCTTCTGCTCTTAAGATGTTTCCTCCTGCAGTCGCAAAAATCATGACCGGTGCTCCCAGTGCCAAAAATGTCAGGTACACGGACGCATAGGGGCGCATCTCTGCATTAGATCCCAGAAACGTAAGAAGAGGATCGCGAAGGATTAACACAATGCCACCGAAGATCACTCCAAAACAGATACCTCCCCAACAGCAGAGACTGGAGTACAGATGTACTTCCTCCGTATTCTTTTCTCCCAGCGACCTGGCAATGAGGGCGCAGGCCCCGCCGCCAAACATACTGCCGACTGCCATCATAATAGAAAACACCGGTCCGACAAGAGAAACCGCCGCCACCTGCACCGTATCACCTGTCCGTCCTACAAAATACATGTCCGCCATATTATATAGAATCATCACAACCATTGTAACCATGGCAGGCACTGACATGGTAAAGATTGCATTCCAGACGGATTTCGATTCAAATAGTTCCTGTTGCTTTTCAGTCATACCAATTGCTTCCTTTCCTCTTTTCAAGAGCTTTTCAAGATAAACAACATATATTGATTATTTTTGTTGACTCTATTATAATACAGGTAAATAAAGCAAAACAACCATCAATAAAGCCACAAGTGTTGCTTATCTGGTTTTTAAAGGAGAAAAACGCTATGAATACGAAAGATGCACGCGTTCAAAAAACAAGAAACCATATTCATCAGGTATTTTTCGAACTTTTAATGGAAAAACCGATTTCAAGAATTACTGTAAGCGAAATCTGTCAGCAATGTCAGATCAACCGATCCACCTTTTATAAACACTATGCAGATCCTTATGATTTGCTTGAAAAAATAGAAGAATCCTTCCTCACACATCTGGAGAACGGATTCAAAAATAAATGGCGCAAAGACTTTAATCTTTGGATGACCGATATATTAACTTATATGAAAGAAAACCGGGATACCTACCACACACTTGCTTCCGCAAACGGCGATCCCGCTTTGTCACTGAAAGTATTTTTAAAGATATATCATCTGATTTTTCCTATTTTCGCTCCCGCTTTCCGCAGTTAAGCGAAGCGGAGGTGAATATGCTCTTTCAATATTTCACGCAAGGATGCAGCGGAATCCTCAGTTACTGGGAGCAGACCGGAATGAGAGAGAGTATTCCTGACGTTATTCGTATTATGAAAAGAGCAACTGGCGGGATTTGCGATGCTTTTTCGTAACCCTCACTGCTATACTTCCTTTCCCATCCGGTACGCGTCCTCCATAACCGTGGTTTCTGCTATCTTCCCCGCATCCATCACATTGGCAGCATAAATACGTCCTTTAATTGGAGAGACTTCCAGATGTTCTCCCTCTGAAAGGGGTGCTGCTTCTCGAAATAAATCGGTAAGCAGCACCCCTTTTTAAAATTTAAAACCGATGTACTCCCGGTGCAAGTTCATGGCGCTCCCCATTGGGAAGCACTACTTCTGCCATTGTATTTACCGGAACGACAAACTCAAATGTAATCTTGTCTTCCTCATATTTCCAGCCACTTTCAATTTTTCCCACCGGAGAATCATACACTGCTTTTGCATGGGATAATTCCTTGCATACGATTGGTTTTATCTTTATTTTTCTTCCTTCCTGCGAAATTCCGCACACACCGCCAATCAACCATCCGGTAATTGCGCCATAAGAATAATGGTTCAGCGAGTCTCGCGGATGTCCTTCTTCGTCGATACCGTCCCATGTCTCCCAGATTGTCGTTGCTCCCTTCTTCACGGCATACAGCCATCCCGGTGCAGACTCCTGCAGCAGGAGTTTGAATGCAGTATCCTCATATCCGTATTCACACAGCGTACCGCAGATTGCCGGTGTTGTCAGGAATCCGGTGTTCAGATGATAGTCTTTTGCAATCACCAGTTCATTGAGTTTCTCAGCATTCTTTGCACATTTCTCCTCATCCACAAGTTTAAACTGAATCGGACGAATGTACTGGCACTGACGCTCTGATTCCACCACGCCGTCTTTTGTGTATATTTCCTCAAATGCCTTCTTTGCGTTTTCTGATACTTCACGGTAATGTGCCGCTTCCTCTTCTTTGCCAAGAATCGCTGCAATCTCAGACAGCATTTCCCCTGAATGTGCGAAATATGCGGTTGCAACATCATAATTTCCGTTCCGCATAGACATCATCGGATTGGAACCCGGCTCGCACCACTCACCGTAATCAATTCCCGACCGGATGGCATTGTTTTCTGCACGGTCTTCCAGGAACGCGTACCAGCGCTTCATCATATCATAGTTCTCTTCCAGAATACGGACATCTCCGTATTTACGATACATTGCCATCGGCACGATGATGCAGGCATCACCCCAGCCGACAGAACCGGCCAGCATTGCCGTCATAAAGCTTCCTTTGCTGTTCGGCGGAGCGATATTTGCTACCTTTCCTTCCGGATATTGTCCATAACGGCACTGCGCTAACCATTTTCTGTATACATGATAACTGTCCATCAGCATCAGACCGGTATCTACATAAAGTCCTGCATCGCCTGTCCACGCTGCTCTCTCACGGGTCGGGCAGTCCGTCGGCACATCACAAAAATTTCCCTTCTGACTCCATTTACTGTTCCAAACCAACTGATTCACATCCGCATTTCCACATGTGAAATCTGCTGTCTCTTCCATCTCGGAATATACTGCATGCGCGAGGAATCTTGCATCTGACAAATCTAACGCTGTCTCCACTTTTGCGTAACGGAATCCCATGATGGTAAATCTTGGCTTATAATGGTTCTCTCCATCCTTGCAAATGTAGGAGATCATCTGATAGGTGCCGCCCTCTTTATGGCGCTTGCGGTCCTGAAAATTCTCTGTTGTAAAATTTCCATTCTCATCCAGAGTCTCTCCATGTGTTAAGACAATAGCTTCTCCATTTCTCCCGGATACCGTAAATTCAACATACCCGGCAAGATTCTGTCCAAAATCAACCACCGTTTCGCCATTTGGAGTCTGCATCAGCTTTCCTTCAAAAGTCTCCATTTCCTTGATTGGGACGGTATTCATTCCTTTCAGTATGCTCTTATCAAAGTCCTCTGTTTTTACCGGATGCCACACACCGTTTTCTGTGACAAATGTTTCTTTTCTCGCATCATATACTTCACCCTGCTGCATATCATTCTGCTGCAGAGGTCCTGCCTGACTTGCTTCCCATGTCTCATCGGATACAAGCACCGGCTTTCCGTCCACTTCCAACTGACACAGAAGTCCCAGCTCCTGTCCGTACACACCTCGGTCTCCATCCACACCGGACGTGGAACGATACCAGCCATCACCGAGAACGATAACCAGTTCATTTTCACCTTCAGCCAATAAGTCTGCAACCTCATAGGTCTGATAAACCAGCTCATAGTTGCAGTTACTGCTTCCAGGCATCAGAACGGCATCTCCTACACGCTTCCCGTTCAGCCATGCTTCGTAAAGTCCGTGACAGGTAACATAAAAACGTTTGGTTTCTCCTTTCGGAGCGGTAAATGTGCGGTGCAGATAGCTTGCAGGCTGATGGACGGCATATTCCCCTTCTACTTCCCGTGTCTCCCATTCCTTCTTTGCCTGCACGTTGATGGCATCGCTGCAGTCGTATTCCTTTGTCGTGATTTTGGAAAGCTCCGGATTGATCCACTGGGCACTCCAATCCTCGCAGCTTAAAAGTCCCATCTCGAAGTAAGCCTCTTCGCTCCATTCTCCTGCTTCGTCATTTTCATCCCACAGGCGAACACGCCAACAGACACGCTGTCTGCTTTCCAGATTCATTTCTAACAGATGATGCATTTCCTGACTTTCTACTTTTCCGCTGTCATAAATCTCTTTATCTACGGTACAGGCTGTAATCTGATATGCACTTTGAAAGGTTCCGGCTACACAAATCCAGGAAAGGAACTGTTCTTTCACATCAATTCCGATTGGGTTTACCATCTGCTCCGTTCTTAATTTTATCGCCTTCATATTTGAATGTTCTCCTTCATTTCTACTGTGAATGCTACCTTATCATAGAAATTATAACGGATATAGGAAAATAATGTGTTTAACTATTCCATATTGTGTTCACATATTCGTTATAGTTACACACAAAATCCAATTTGGTCCCCAATCCGGTCTCATGGACAGCATCTTCACCAGAATCTCTGCTGATTTCTCTACCGTGTGCATCAATCCAAATGTCAAGTCAAAGTCTTCGCCTGAACAGAACATTCCGTGATGCACCTCGTTTACCAGTCCCAGCAAATACGGTAACTCTTCGCCAGTACATCTTTCTCATATGCCTCAATCTCGCCAAACCATTCCCCGTCTGCCGGGACATTACACTCTTCACAGTATTTTGCCCATACTGCTCCAAATGGCAGTGTCTTCATTTCTTCCTGTCTGACCATCAGCTCTGTCAGACGGTTCTCATCCTGTAAGCTCTTAAACCCGGTTTTAAGATGTCTTTATTTACCAGAAGATACCCTATATTTTTTTCTAATACATAGCTGTACACCAGTTTCACTACTCGCCCGACTTCTTCGCCATCAATCAGAACCGGCTCTCCGGGGCCGCCAAGATGTTTGCCGTTAATAAAAATATCACTTTCATCAATGGTAAATCCCAGAATTTCTCTCGTAGGTCCGTTTTCTTTGATCTGAAGCAGCGTCTCTTTCCCGATAAAATCTTTCTCAAAATTAATACTACGAGCCAGTCCGACTTCATATGGATTTGTATGGCGCAAATCTCTCATATACATAAATCCCGCCTCACATGGAAGTGTCCACGCCATTATCTGAAATTCTGTAACTTCTTCTGCATCAAATACCTTACCTGTTTCACGAAGCTTTTCCTCTAATAAATCACTGTCTTTTGCAGAACAGTAGATTTCATAGCCCAGCTTCTCACCGGTATATCCGGCACGGTTGATCATAACAGTTATGTCACCGATTTTATTCTTTGAAAAACTGAAAAATTTCAATTCATCAACCGGAGCTTCTGTCAGCGCATTCAACATCTCTTTGGACTTTGGCCCCTGAACGGCATACATCTGAAGCGTGGATGTGATGTCTTTATATTCAACATCATAAGAACCCTTATGCTGATCAAACCATGTTTGCAGATAATAAATAAACAGCGTAGATACCCAGAACCGGTTCTCCTCCATTCGGAAAATCACAACATCATCAATAATCTCTGCCCGCTCATTTAACATTGTCGTATATCGTTCATGTCCCGGTTTCAGATTGGATATATTATTTGGATACATATAATCCAAAAATTCAGCCGCATCGCTGCCTGTTACTTCAAGCACCTGATGTGTCCAGAGATACCATCCGGCATTATTGCGGACAGCCATATGCTCTCTCCGTTTCATTTCATCATATTTGTAAACATTTTTATTCACAGTTATTTCCCCCTTTCCGCTTATTAACAGAATTTGTCGATTTTTTTTGCAATCGTAATACGCAGCTTATCGGGCGCTGTATCTGCAGGCTCCTCCCACAGAGACCATTCTGCACTGACCAGTGTTTTTGCCATACCATACCAATATGCTACCAGCGCATCTGCGTATCGCGCCTGCGTTCCCTGCACCGTAAGGCCGTTCCGGTCAATCACATAAATAACTTCATTTTCATTAAATGCTTCTATTTTATAGTTTGTCAGCATTGCCTGCAGGTACATCTCAATATGGCCGCCAAGCAGTCTGCCGTCTTTCACATCTGCCGGTGCTCCAAGCCAGTCGATCAGACCTTTTTTTGCATAGGCTTCTCCAAATGCCGCCTTTCCTGCGCTCTCACATACGCACCGGATTACATGACTGACTGTTTTTTCTTCCAAAACACCTTTCTGAATCAAGTAAGTCAGACAGGGAACAATGTATGTAAATGCAGCGCTGGAATATGGAATCATATTCGCCTCTGAGGAGCTTCTTTCCCAGTTTGTACCATTTGCAAACATATATCCGCATTCTTCACGGTACATCATAGATTCTTTCACCATGTCTTCTTCTTTGGTAAATTTAATCTGATCCGCAGTTGCAACCGGTCCAAAGCATTCCCATTGTTTGTGCGGCGGCATCGGATATTTTTCACGGCTCTCTGCAACAATTCTGCAATGGCAGTCACCGCATCCTCTCGCCTCAACCATATGGTATTCTATTTTTGCCCCTTTTTTAAGTTTGGAAGCCAATGCATCGGATGTTCCCGCTAACGATTGTGTTGTAGCACGGCAAAGTTCAGAGCCCACAATATCCCAATCGCAGACGTCCAGTTCCTTTTCGGCCCTGTAGGTACCAAAATCATTTACACGGCCGCACATTAAAAGAGCTTCATCACCCGCATCTCCTACCAGCGCACCCACGAAGTTTCCACGGCAAAACGGATGAATATTGTGTTCCTTAATGGATCCTTCTCCTGTATAATTAGCCTGAGTGAAATATAGTCTTCCATATGCCTCCTCACAAAGATACTGTGCACGCTCTTCATAATCCGGCACCAAAATTCTAAGCGCCTGCATCAAAGCTGAACTGACTACCGCATTATAACGGGAAGCATAATGTGCTGCATCCAGATAATTATAAAGCTTATTCCATGGCGTTTGAATTGAGGGATATTCTTTCATTCTTCCTTTTCCAATGAAATCCGGCAGCCTTTCCTGAATTTTTTTACTCATAAGTCTCATTCCTTTCTTTTTATTCTGCACTGTTAAATCTGATAGTATTATTTTAATATCTCAGGCATTTTTTGTATAGACTGCACAAGGCATGAAGTTTTATATCATTTTTCTCTTTTGTACAACAATTTACTCCAACTTTCCTGATACAGTGATTTTTTCAGCATTCCAATTCGTCTTTTCCGGCATACATACTGTATGCTATTTCTTGTGCCAAATGCAATCACGGCAAACGTAATGTATTATTTTATAGTATTCATTGGTTTTTTATAGTATTTTCTATTGATTGAAGGTATAATATAGATATATGCGACCTGTTAATCATGGAATCGGAATACAATATGTATCCCGGGTACGAAAGAAGGAATCCTTATGCAATTAGCGTTAGATACCGTCTGCAGCTGTTTTCCTGATCATTACGCCATCAGACAATATGGATATATCAGAAACACCTTATTAGCTTATCCCGTCCTCTATGAAGAAAGTTATACATGGAAAGAGAATCTGCTTTATATCGCAAGAACAGATATTCTTCCCAAGACAAATCTGCCCGAAAATATGTCTTTAATCTGTGTCAGCCGCAGGCTTCCCAAAGAGTGGGCTGACAGCAATAACCATATTATCCTGCTGTTAAATGATACGACAGTATTTTCTGCCTTCAACACTGTTTTTGCCATATTTCAGGACTTCCAGAACTGGGAAAGGCGATTGTTGACTGAACTTGGAAAAGACAATGATTTTGATATCCAGACTTTTTTACGGCTGGGAGAAGAAAAATTGCAGAATCCCATTTCTGTGTCGGATTCTGCCCTGCGAATCATTCTGACCTCTGATACGAAACAGCAGAATAATCCTCCTTCCATAGATAAGACAATAAATATCTCCGCAGATTTTTTCCCCCGTATTCAGGACTTCTGTCAGACAGAACGTTTGATCAAAACCCCTTATCTTTCTCAGCTGACTTCGGAAAATGGAATCCATCACTATTGCTGCAACCTTTATCCAATGGATTATTTTGCAGGATGCGTATGGATCAGTGAGGTAAACAGGCCTTTTCATAACGCTGATTACAGTCTGGCCGATTTTTACTTTAGCCATTTTCAAAAAGCATATTATAAATTTTTGCAAATGGAAAAGACCACAAATAAAATGGCTTCCTGTGTTCTGAAAAACATTCTCGATCATAAACTGCTGTCTTCCGAAGAAGAAGCATGGCTCACATTGGAGCCTGATGAAGCATGGATGTTTTTCCGCCTAAAGGCACATCCGTTAAAAAAGCCCATGCCTTTAGACTATATGTGTGCAATGGTCAATATCCTTCTTCCCGATACCGCATATGCTGTCATTTATAATAATTCGATCCGGGGTTTATGGAAATGTAAAAAGGGCACAGACAATACAGATTTGCAGAATTTACAGGCGTTAAAGGAACTATTATTACAAATGGAATATGTCGCAGGCTTCAGCAGCAAATTTACAAAAGTCCAAACCATTGGCGATCAACTGGTTGAAGCCGGTTTTTTGGTAAGAGTCTGTGATATTGAAAACAGTTCTGAGCCGATTCATTTTTTTCAGGATTATATTTTGCAGTACTGGTTGGCACAATGCAGCGAAAAGCTTCCAATCTCTGAATTCTATTCCGATGGATTTAAGGCTCTTCTGGAATCTGACCAAAAGAGAAACACCTCATATTTAAAAACATTACGTGTATATCTGGATCATACCTGCAGTATATCTTCAAGCGCGCGCATCCTCTACATCAACAGAAGCAGTATGATAAAACGGCTTGACAAGATAAAAGAGATACTGAAATCTGACCTGTCCGACCCGGAGGAAAGGCTATATTTCGCAATGATGTTACGATTGCTGCCTAAGTAACATTGCCCGTCAAGGCCATACCGGTTGTCTCATTGATAAGACTCACACCACCATTCTCCAAATGAATGGTGATAGTAAAGACCTTATTTGCCTTCTACGTAAAGGTCTCCGCCTTTGTCCCGTCCGCTTTCACAGAAAGCCCCGGAAGCAGCTTCCTTGCCCCGGGATCCGGCATCTTAGCAAGAGAAGCCTTTATCTCTTTTAGCATATCCTTTGCTGCCACTGACAGGGTTCCTCCCAAACCGGACTTACCGCCATACAGATAACTCACCAGATAATGCTGCATGTCCCTGATTTCTGATGTACACCCGTATTTCTTCATAATGGCTTTGATGTTATACCCCTTAAAGGTATCTCCCCATCCAGGACCTCCATAGCCGTAAAACAGTGCTTTTCGAAGATACGTATCCGTTTTGCCTTCATCAAGCTCTATCAGCTTGTCATAAGCAGTGCCGCTGGGCGGGGAAGCCATGGATGGCTGCATTCCATACGCATTTACCGTATATGTTTTTCCATTTGCTTCATAACACATATTTTTGTAGGAAGCATTGCCGCCGCTTCCCATGACGGAATCGAATGGGTGAAAGATGCCATCGGAAGAATACGCAAACAGGCTCCGCATCCGTCCCGGCTTTGGTCTCTGTTTCTGTCTCTGAAGAATTGTCTGTTTCCTGATCATCCGTGGAAACGGCATCTTGATCTATCGGCGCCTCAGTGTCTTCTTCCCCGTCATCCTGCGTTTCACCGGAACCTTCTGAAGTATGATCCGCACCTGTACTCTCATTCTCCCGTGGGGTAACGTTAACATACCGTACGATCAGGTAGGCATTTCCTTCCTTTGAGGTCACCTTATATACACATTTATAAGTGCCCGGAACATTTACAACAAATTCCGTTCCATCTTCCATTGCCGCCATCATAAGTTCTGCTGTTTCATCATCTTTCAGACTGATACCACTGAAATCTGTCATAATTTCAAAGGTATCCCCTGCGGTAATGGTAAGCGCCAGTTCCGGATCCGCTTCTATTTCCGGAACAATCCCCGCTTCGCTTTTCTCTTCCGGTATCTCCGTCTATTGCTGCTTCTGATATATTCCGTCTGTTTCGGCTGCTGCAGTAACTCCTGCCGAGAAGACCGTAGCGCAGCACACAGCAAAAGCCAGTGCACCCGCAATCCATTTTTTTCTAACGCGCATTATCTGCATGAAAAAACTCCCTGTCCGCATTTCTGCTTAAAGGGAGTTCTCTTAATTCATTGATTTACTTAAATTTACGTTTCTAATAGAACAGCTTTGTATATTCTGTTGGCATGTTCTGAAATCGAAGCATTATCATTTCTCAATGCAGCGGATGCCTTGATAATCATGTTTGCACCTCAATTTATCTTTATTTGCATATACTTATATCGCTTTTTTCTATGTTGTAAAGAACATTCTGAGCGTGCATCATTTATAAAACGCTTTATAATTTTTTTCAAATTCAGAGGATTCCATGCCTGCCTGCTGGGCTGCGACGGATAGTGTGAGTATTCCTTCTTTCACAAGTCTGAACAATGTTTGCATCATGCCTTCCTCACGGCCTTTTTCTATAAGTCCGGTACTCAAATTACACATAAGACTCACCTCCTGATTGATCTCCTCGGTAACGTCAATCTGAAATTCTTCTGACAGCACTGCTTTTTTCTCTTCTGCAGAACGTTCGCCGGAAAACACCTTGCTGAGAAGGCGTATCGCATCATCCTCGCTGTTTTCTCCATAGGCACCCAGACGCATGACGATCACTCGCATCAAGTCGTAATTCTTCTTCTCTTCCTGATATGTCCCGCGCCTGCATTTTTCCAAAAAGCAGTATTCGTTGATCGCATCGGAACGTTCTGGGGAAGTGCTTTGACAAATCCAAATACTTACAACCTTTTTGATCTTGCCATACTCCTGATTCTTAAATACCGTACCCCGCTGAGCGGATATCAACCTTGAACCATAGTATATGCCACGCTTCGGGATTGGATATCCTGGCGTATCTTTCATCTGCACTTCAATATTTACGATGATATCGATCCGTTCGTCATCTCCCGGCACACGCACCAGAAAACGAATATCATACCGCACAGTCCCTTCCTGGATAGAAACATCTTCCGTAGCCATTTCTTCTACCCGGTCGCTTCCATTCAACCGTCCGCCTGGGGAATCCTGGTGAACCGGCGTCTCATTGATCTGCGGGGATCCTTCGATCAGCTCCTCCGCGATCTGTTTTACGGAAACCGACGAAAATTCATCCATGGCACTTTTTAAGATATAAGCAAGGATCGCTTTTTGTGCCACCAGGTTTCTTGCTGACGCATCGTACTTTGTTTTTCTGTCTGAAACATCCAATATTTGGGAAATCCGGTTTTCCACAACTTCTCCCATGAAGCCTCACCTGCCTTTCACTCACAAAACGCTCTCCCTGTAACCTGATTTTAACATGAAAGGAACGGGAATGCAATACCGCCAAAGAACTGCTCATGCGGCCAAACGGTCCGTCTGGCTTTTGGATGGCTCCGTTCGCATCAGCCAATCGTCTATCCCTTTATACACGCCGTTCCATGTGCCGGCGGCATCGGAATCCCAGGTGATGCGGACACAATGTAACCCCAGATCACGGCACTTCCATTTTCCTGATACGCGCCATCTGCCTTGTGTGGTACTGCGACACATCTCTGATGCCCACATCAAGCTTCTCTTTGATCTCCCGGTAAGCCTGACGGTAACGGTCCGTCCCGCATCACGCAGAAGTTGCACTTGCCCCTCGCGTCACCGCAGAACGGGCACTCCGCCCCGAACATATCCTCCGTGCCGCCGGGCAGCCTTCGTATGCCGAGCAGGTCTGCCACGTCCGCAATCGTAATAAGAAATGCAATGAATGCTGCAATATAAAAAACGGCTTCATCTGATAAAAGTGCTACAATCAAAGGTATACCAAAAAAACCGGGTTCGAAAATGCAGGCCCAAATGCCGCAATCAGATCTCTTTTAAACAAATAGCCGGATATCCCCACTGAAATCATCAAAACAACGATTGCCGCAACAGCAGATATCCCTAAAGCCCTTATTCTCTCAGGAGTTCTCTCCACGCAGAACCCCTGAATAATAACACAAGGCAGCACCACATAGATTTAGCAATACGTGAATCATGCTCTCTCCTGAAGATATTCTTTCAGATTTTCAAATACAATCCGATAGCCTTTTGCATTCATATGAATAGCCGACTTGTTCAATTCTTTATAGTTTTCAACTTTCTGTTTTTTTTCAAACTGTTCCATCATTTTCCTCCATTACCGCATAGAAAATTGAAACTCCTTGAAATCTAACTTTCCTTCTCCGAAATACATAAAATAGACTGCATTTGTCCCCTGTAATTCTTCTGTCTTTGATTGGAAGTCCGTCCAGCTATCGGCAGGAATGATTTCAATATCAGCAATCGTATTGCACAGAATACCTTCCTTCGGTTCCTCCGTATAAATCTTAAGGTTTCCCTTTCCGTTGGACCTTACCTTTACCCGGATATGGTTCTCTCCCTCAAAATCAAAGTATTTGAATCCAGCCCACGCGCCATCCTTCATATTCGCAATATACTGATCCGGATTATCCTCCCTGTCTGATCCGTCCTGTGTAAAATAAGGATGGGCTTTATCATTTTCTCTGACCTCCAAATAGACAAATGCAGGTTCCTTATATCCTAAATTGCAGGCAATTCTTGCTTCGTATTTTTCACTTCCGGACAAATTCCCACGATTCAAACCACAACTTGTAATCTCAACCTGTGGGATACTTCCATCCGGAAGAATTGTAATTTTTTCTGCACAGCCCTGTCTGCAGCACTTTTGCTTATTGGTCTGTCTGTGGTAAAAAATATACCACTGACCCGCAATTTCTACCATCCCACCATGGGTATTTCCAAGGTAATTCCTTGCATCCTTCTGATCAACAATGCCAATATCTCCGATACTGACAATCGTACCGCCATAGATGAAAGGCCCTGTTGGATGATCGGAAACCGCGCAGCAAAGTTCATGGCTTAATATGGAGGAGTAAACCAGATAGTACTTACGGCGTGTTTCAGAATCAGATATATTATGTTGACAAATTAAGCTGACAGTATTTTTGCGCAAAAAATCCCTACAAACTA
>PPYE01413819.1_pt1 | contig 14573 bp, 11 predicted proteins | sample 1559881 | NCBI WGS metagenome assembly PPYE01 (sample SAMN08240022, study PRJNA423297) | Human gut metagenome, whole genome shotgun sequencing project.
GCACAAGCTGAAGCATCAGGCGCACAAAAGGGGCGGCATCGACCTGCTGCTGACCCACGCCCCGGCCAAGGGACTGAACGATGGGGACGACTGTGCCCACAGGGGCTTTGAGTGCTTCAACGAGATTTTGGACGAGTACCAGCCTAAATGGTTCATCCACGGGCACGTACACCTGAATTACGATGCAAAGCTGCCCCGGGTATGCACCCGCGGCAACACCACCGTTATCAACGCCACCGAGCGCTATGTGTTCGAGATCCCGGACCCGGACCCGGCCGAAGAGCGTAAGACTCTTTGGCGGATGCTGGGGTTCTGAGTGATTGCTGCCGATACAAAAAAAGACACCGCACAGCTGTGCGGTGTCTTTTTTTGTTGATGGAGCCTTATTGTGGGAATAGCGGGCGCGGCAACAGTGCGGTGCTGCCTGTGACCCTGTAAAAGTTACAGTTCCAGCTTGCCGGAGAACTTATTGATGACGTAGTAGGCTGCGCCTTCTTCGGGCTTGACGTACACCTTGCAGGACTGTACGCCGACCTTGTGGGTGGTGCGGTAGTCTGCCTTGGCGCGGTCAATGATGTCGGTGATGTTGTACTGCTCACCGCCCATCTCTACATACAGCTCGGGTGCCAGCGGCGGGCGGCCGCGGCGGGTGGGAGCCTTGGCGGATTTGCGGGTCTTACCCTCGGCAGCCGGAGCATCGGCTGCGGGAGTAGAAACTTTCTTTTCAGGCATGATGCATAACCTTCCTTCTGTATTTGATCTGGTGCAGCGGGGCTGCACCGGCGGGCTCCAATGATCTATCGTAAGGCAGAAGCAGTGCAAAAAGCACAGACCCGGCTGCCCCATACGAACCGGTACGAAACTATTTGCGTAAAGAAGTTGAACCTATAATTATATAATATGTTTTTGAAATTCATTTGTAAAGCCTTTTTTGCAAAAAACATTGTAAAATCGGTAAGAAACGGCGGAATAAATGGCCGAAGCAGTCTTCCGGTGCTTTTTCCCGGGCAGAGTACGACTTTTCGGCAAAACGAACGGCCATTCCCGGGAAAGCCTGGCCACAAATACGGCGGGCAAAAACGCCCTTTCGCAGGGGAGGAATAAGGCGGAACGGAACTGTCGGCACGCGCAGGGGACGCAGCAGATAAAAAGCAGAAGCTGCCGCACCGTATTTTTGTGCGGCAGCTTCTGCTTTTCGGTTTTGATATGTACCCCCCATACTGGGTGTCCAGTATGGGGGGTACATATCATTTTTGCTTATTTCTCAGTCTGTACTCAGAGCAGCATTTCCGGTGCTTTCAAGTTGTTTAGCAATCATGCTTTCCAGTTCCTGCGTGATCGTTGCACAGTTTGCAACACGGTAATTCCAGAAATAAGAAACACCTTCGCACTCTTCCACGGACAAATCGCTGTTGACCAAAAGCAAGCTTTCTGGTGTCACATTCAGCTTTTCGCACAGAGAAGCATATTTTCCATAATCAATGCTTCGACTGGAGGATTTGGCTTCTACCCAGAAAAATTTTCCATTGATGGAGAATACGACATCCAGCTCATGCGTGCTCCCTGCGGATGCCGTTTCTGAAAGGACCACATTGGAGCAAACCGAAACTTCTGCGCTCTGCTCCTCCTGATAGTGGTTCAGGATCTGCTGAACCTGATGCTCTACAAAAAGCTCCAGCCACTTTCCGCTCAAAAAATGCCGGACGGTTTCATTTTGCGCAAGTTCATAGACGATATTCTGCGGGTAAATCACAATGGCTGCAAAAAGTCCCATTTTGTCCCACGTCTGAGCAATCTCTGAAAGTGTGGCAAACGATTTTTTGGACGCACCCTTTGGGATACGGAACGAAAAAGAGCCGTCGCTCTGCATATGTGTTCGGATAAACTGCAAGAAATCCACCACCACCGGGTCGCAAAGAGCCTCGCCTGTTTTCCATGCCATCCGCTGAACAGCAATCGGTGGGAGTTTTTCCGGCACGACCTGCTGAACGATTTTATACCCACAGCGTTCCAGATGCTCCAATGCGGTCAAAGGCTTCTGGATTTTTGCTTTGACTTCGGGCTTTTCTGCGCCGGATGCATTCTCGGCCAGATAGTTGAACTTCCATCCGTATTCCCAAGCAGGCGAACGGGTCAGTACTCCGACCGCATGAAATCCGCTGTCATGCTCCTCCATCGGAAAAGTGATCTTGTTCTTATGGACATTGATTTGGAGCGTTTTGTTTTTCAGTGCTTTCTGATAAGCGTTAAGAAAAAATTCCTTTCCCTTATACGCCAGCTCACTGGAATTATTTGCAGAAAGACCAGCATTTTTTGCCAAAGAAAGGAGCAGACAGTTCGCTTTTGGCAGCGCAAGGATATGTTCCATCTGCGCACCGTCCGGAATATTTGCATTATCGGACTGCGACGATTCGTCTGCCGGAATCTCCTTTGCCGGTGCAGAAACCTCGGGTGTCTTTTTTGAAGCAGTCTCAGATTTTCCAGACTTGGGCAAAGGCTTTGGCTCCGTGTAAACTTCCGCAACGAATGATTCATAGGAATCGATGCACGGAAGTTTTCCTGCCGCTGCAAGTCCTACATAGATTGCAGCCGCCCGCGAGGAATCACCATAATACTTTTTAGAATCCGCTGCGGCAGCAATATCAGAAAAGGCATTATATCTGCTCAGCTGCGCAGCCTTTTCCGGGAACTGCTTCAACGCACGGCAGTAGAGCCACTCAAAAAATGAATCCGGGTGCGGCTCTATCGGATACTCACTTCCTTCCAGAGAGTAGCGTAGCAACTTTCCATTGGTTCGCAGCCGAGTGTCCTTATGGACTTTGGATGGCGCACAGGTCAGAAGGTCAGCGAATGGACCACCATGTTCAAATACCTTGGCAGCTTCAAAAACCGTGCTGATGGGCACATCCTGCGCAACAGAATCCAGACGCAGCAGAAGCCGCAGAGAAGAAACAGCCTCACCCTCCGGCTGAGCGGATGCAGAGCTGACTTCCAGAATTGAAACATCCGGGTCTGTTGTAGTATGGACGGCATCATGGACGGCACGGATATTCTGCCGCTTGCTACCTTTTATCCACGTGAATGTCACCGGCTGTTCTTTGCAATAGGGGTAGCCGGATATGGGAAAACAAATGGTTCGTGTAGCCATGAACACCTCCAACTTTTTAGGGCAAACAGGTTTATGTAAATCAAGTATAGCACAATTCCGGATGTGCTGCATAGCACTATTTTCTGCTTCCGGGAATCTATCTGTGCAAAAAGTGCCGATACCACAGGCATCGGCACTCAGATTAAAAAAGCGTTTTGCAAAAATGCGCAGCCTGCATCCACCGGATGCAGAACACAAGGGGTTTGGGCACAGCCCAACAAGCATTTTGAATTTGGATTTTGAAAATTCCGATTCGAAAATCGCAAGTTGGTACCAAGTTGCACTGCTTGCAACGTAGATGTTTCCGTCAACTGCTGCGTTAGAAATTTTCAGATCACTTCAGCTTTGCGAGGATATCGTCTGCGCTCACGCCGCTTGCCAGCAGCTTTTTCAGCACGTCCTCTGCTTCAGCTTTCTTTGCGGATTCCGCTGCTTTGGTTTCAGCCTTGACCTTTTTGGCTTCGATTCTGGCGATTTCCTTGTCGATAGATTTCAGCTCGGATTTCTTGGCTTTCAGGTCAGCTTTCAGCGCATCGATGTTCGCAGTGATGGATGCGATTTCAGCGGCAGCGGCTTCCTTTGCAGACTGTTTTTCGGCGATCTGTGCAGCAAAGTCAACGGTTGCTTTTACGGTCTTGGTCTTGTTCTTGCTTCCTTTGGGACGGGGCATAGTAGACACCTCCAATGTTTTTTGATGGCTTTAGTATAACACTCGTTTTTTATGTTCGCAAGAGGTGCATTTTGTAGAATAAAAATATATCTATGAGTGAAACAATAAATCGATTTTGGAATATGCACCGGCGTGGGTTGCCAACTTGTTGGGATGTATCTCCCGCTGGTCGTAGAACTGTTCAAAGCGTTTGGCAACGGCATCGTTTACAGTCGTGATGAAGTTCACCTCACTATGATGTTACAGAAATCCGTGCAACTATGCATACGCATCTGCGTATGATGCAAAAGTATTTTATGATACAGAGAATGTGCAGCCGCGTAATGGCAAAGAATATATTTAATAAAAAAAGTATCCTCCATAGTGATAATGGAGGAACGACGCTGAAATCGTGCGGTATTACGTTATATTTAGCGCATCCCCGCCCCTCATGGACACCTGATGGGAGAAAATTCGATTCATCTCCCGGCGCTTTCGGGTCAGGTCAGAGTGCACATAGCGCTGCAAGGTGATGTTGGCGTTAGCGTGTCCTAACAATTCGCTGAGGGTCTTTACATCGCACCCCGCCTGCAGACAGGTCGTTGCAAAGGTATGGCGCAGCGCGTGCGGACGTACCTGCCGGACAGTTGCCTGTTTCAGATATGATTTGATGCTTTTTCGGTAGCGGCGGGGCTCGGTGGGCTTGGACTCGTTGCCGGACAGAAACCATGCAGCATTGCTGACACATCCGCGCAGCTTTTTCAGCATAATAAGCAGCTGCTTTGGGATTGGAATTTCCCGGCGGGAGGTGCGGGTTTTAGGCGTTTGGATGACCACCTTTGTATGCCCATTTTCACAGGAAATTCGGCAGACCGTCCGGTTGATTTTCAGCGTTCCGAGTTTCAGGTCGAAATCGCCCCACTGTAAGCCGCAAATCTCGCCAATACGCAGCCCCAATTCCACCCCTAATAATAAGCCAATTTTGCGGGGCGTTGGGTTCTCCTGTACATACTGATAAAGCCGCTGCTGCTCCGCCGGGGAGAGGGGTACAGAAATTTTGTCGATGGCTTTTGGCAGCGCTACTTCCAACTCCATCGGACGGATTAGGCGCAAGTGCGCAGCATATTTGCAGATACGGCGCAGCATGGAGAGGCATTCCCGGGCAGAGGAGCTCCCCAGCGGCTTGTGTGCGGCATCTATCGGCGCAATGATCTGTTGCATAGCCTGTTCCAGAAAGCTTTCCTCAAGGGACGCAACTGGCACTTTACTCAAAACCGGAAGAAGATATTTGTGCAGAGTGTACGAGTAATGCGCATAGGTGGATTCTTTTACGGCATTCCGCTGGGAGCGCAGCCATACCTCAGCCAATGCGTCAAAGGTCAGGTCAGTTCTTTTCAGATTGTAGAACCCCGCCTCAGCTTTCTTTTGGATCAGCACCCGTTTGACCTCTGCGTAGACTGTGCCATAGACGTAGCCCCACTGGATTTTCCCCTCCGGTGTGTGCGCTTTGATGTAGCGGCCTTCCCACCGACCATCTTTGCGTTTGTGAATGTTTTCTCCCCGTCGTGCCATTTCTGTTTCCTCCTGCGTCTTGGACACCCTTCTGACCACTTATTCTCTCCACCTTCGTTTTTTGCTGGATTTTTCATGCAGAACTGGGCAATGTGCAAAAAACTTTCAGCTTCTGCGAGGTTTTTTCTAAGGTCAGGTGGGATGCATTTGTAAGGATTTCTATTGATTCCCAGATATAACCATGATAAGATAAGAGAAGAATTCAAACAACGATGTCGAAAGATTGGTATCCTCCATTATCACTGTGGAGGATACCCCTTTATGCGGGAAGGGGTGAACAAGGTGGCATTGCGCCTGTTTGAGCACAACGAGAAAGCATATCATGCGGCAGTCCGGATGATGAACCAGTATGGCAAAGCTGCCATTGTTCATCCCACCGGCACCGGAAAGAGCTACATTGCGTTCAAGCTGATCGAGGAAAACCCGGAGAAGGTCGTGATCTGGCTTTCTCCCAGTGAATATATCTTCAAGACCCAGTTGGAGAGCCTGAAAAGGAACGACCCGGATTTTCCGCTGGCAAACGTTCACTTTTATACCTATGCCAAACTGATGTGCTGTACGCAGGCGCAGCTGGACGAAATAGCGGCGCAAAAGCCCGCCTATATTATACTCGATGAATTCCACCGTGCCGGTGCGGAATGTTGGGGCGAAAGCACGGTGGCTTTATTAAAGTTATGCCCGGATGCAAAGCTTCTGGGGCTGACGGCAACAAACATCCGATATCTGGATAATAACCGCGATATGGCCGAAGAACTTTTCGATAGCCGTGTTGCGAGCAACATGACCCTTGGCGAAGCAGTCGTCAGGGGTATTTTGCCTGCCCCGAAATATGTGACCACAGTTTATCAGTACCAGAAAACGCTTGCAAAGTATCAGGCACGGGTGGATAACCTGCGGGCACCGGGCATTCAGGATGTGAATCAGAAATATCTGGACGCGCTGCGCCGCGCTTTGGAACAAGCGGATGGTCTGGATAGGGTCTTTGCACATCATATCACGAATAAGACTGGCAAGTACATTGTGTTCTGCGCCAACAAGGAGCACATGGACGAGATGGTGTCCCATGTGCCGGAGTGGTTCGCAGGGGTCAACCCGGACGTGGTGGTGTACGAAGCCTACTCGGATGATCCGAATACCGACAAGGCGTTTGCGGACTTCAAGACGGATACGACCAACCGGCTGAAGCTGCTGTTCTGCATCGATATGCTCAACGAAGGCGTCCATGTGGAAGGCATTTCGGGCGTGATCCTGTTCCGGCCTACCATTTCGCCCATCATCTACAAGCAGCAGATCGGACGCGCCCTGACCGCCGGAGATACCGCAGCCCCGTTGATTCTCGATGTGGTCAACAACTTTGAGGGTTTGACCAGCATTTCCGGTCTGCAAAGCGAGATGCAGGAGGCTGTTCACCGCCTGTATGCCAACGGCGAGGGCGATAAAATCGTCACCGAGCGGTTCGAGGTCATCGAACAGGTGCACGATTGCCGGGTACTGTTCGAGCAGCTGCAGGCAAGCCTTTCTTCCGGCTGGGAGCACTATTTCTCTGAGGCGAGCATCTACTACGCAGAACACGGCAACCTGAACGTCCCGAAACTGTATACCACGCCCGGAGGTCTGAGCCTTGGGGTGTGGCTGGTGACCCAGCGCCGTGTGCGCGAGGGACAGATCCAAGGCAACCTGACTGAGCAGCAGATCGCACGGCTGGACAGCATCGGGATGGTCTGGGGCAACCGGAAGGAAATTGCGTGGCAGCACGGATTTGAGGTCGCAAAGAAATACCACGACACCTACGGAAATCTGATGGTGCCCGGCAAATACACCGACCCGGACGGCTACCCACTGGGACAGTGGATCATCAAGACCCGGCAGCAAAAGCTGAATGGACGCCTGAAGGAAGAACGCATCGCACAGCTTGATGAGATCGGTATGGTGTGGAACATTTTCGATGCCAAGTGGGAAAAGGCTTATGCATTGGCTGCAGCCTACTATGAGGAAAACGGCAACCTGAATATCCCACGTTCCTATGTGACAGCGGCTGGTGAACGGCTGGGACAGTGGGTCGCAAGCCAGCAATGGGCGTACCCGAAAGGAAAACTGACGGATGAACAAGTCGAGCGGCTGAACAGAATAGGAATGTACTGGGGCAACCGCAATGACCGCCAGTGGAACGAAGGGTATCAGGAAGCGAAGCGCTACTTTGATGCCCACGGCGACCTGAACGTCCCGGCAGAATATGTGTCACCGGGCGGTTACAACCTCGGAAATTGGGTCAAGCGGCAGCGGTATACCCGCCATAATCCTGAAAAAAGCTGCGCTGTCCTGACAGAGGAGCGTATCTCAAAGCTGGATGAGATTGGGATGCGGTGGGAGAAAGCGGATTCGAGACCGCGCCGGTTGGAGTTGGCACAAGGACCTCATAGGGAAAGCGAAAAACTGAATGTTTCAGCTAACCACAAAACGGGGGAAGATATCGGTTTGTGTAGTTGATAGCGCGATCCAAAGCACTTGTTGCAATTTGGGTTGGAGAAGTTACGTGAGTCGTAAAAAGAAAATCTAAAGGAGTTATTGGAGAGGATTATGTCAAAGTTTCAGCATGATGTAATGTTGCGGATTGTAAAGATCTTGAATGTTCTGATGATCGAGCTGCCGTTTGCGGCCTGCTGGTTCTTGTACTACTCGCACCAGACCTATGCAAATCTGGCATGGAAGGGTCATTTTGCGATTTTAGGCCTGTTTTTTATCCTGTACATTGCACTCGGTAAAATCTACGATGCGTTCTGGATGTCGATGCAGCGGGTCTCAGAACTGGTGTACGGCCAGATCCTTGGCGCGATGGCAACCGATGGTATTTTGTACATCGTGATCTGCCTGATGTCCGCAAAGCTCTGCAACCTGTTGCCGGGTATTGCGGCAATTGCGGGGCAGTTGGTGATGGCTGCAATCTGGGCATCCTGCGCACATAAATGGTACTACACGACCTTCCCGCCGCAGAAAACCGCTGTGGTCTACGATGTGCGACACGGTATGGAAAAGCTCATCAACGAGTATGGTCTGAACCAGAAATATGATGTGCAGGTCACCCTGAGCGTGTCGGAGTGTTTGGCAGACCTGAGCATTCTGGACGGCATGGAGACTGTTTTTGTCAGTGGTGTTCACAGCCATGAACGAAACATTATCCTGAAGCACTGCGTAGGGAAGGGCATCAATATGTTCGTCATTCCCCGCGTTGGCGACGTTATTATGAGCGGCGCGTGGCCGATGCATATGTTCCATCTGCCGATGCTGCGTGTCGGTCGTTACATGGCAAGCCCGGAGTTCTTGTTCATCAAGCGCGCGATGGACATTGTGATCTCACTGCTGGCACTGATCATCTTGAGCCCGCTGTTCCTGATCACAGCCATTGCGGTCAAATCCGATGGTGGTCCCGCCTTCTACAAGCAGGTTCGCCTGACCAAGGACGGCAAGCAGTTCGAGATCTTGAAGTTCCGCTCCATGCGTGTGGATGCGGAAAAGGATGGCGTAGCACGTCTTTCCACCGGCGACAAGGATGACCGTATTACAAAGGTCGGTCATATCATTCGCGCTTGCCGTCTGGACGAGCTGCCCCAGTTGCTGAACATCCTAAAGGGTGATCTGTCTGTTGTTGGTCCCCGCCCGGAGCGCCCGGAGATCGCTGCCCAGTACTGCGAGGAGATGCCAGAGTTTGCGCTTCGCCTGCAGGCAAAGGCCGGTCTGACCGGCTATGCACAGGTGTATGGCAAATACAATACCACCCCCTACGATAAGCTGCAGATGGATCTGATGTATATTGCCCATCCCAGCCTGATCGAAGATTTGAAAATCATGCTGGCAACCGTGAAGATCCTGTTTATGCCTGAAAGCACGGAGGGAATTTCCGAGGGTCAAACCACTGCAATGAGTGAAGAAAATCACTAAATATCGACGTTCTTGTACATTTTGAGCTGCTAAAAATTGGAAGAAATTCCAAAGTGGAGTCGGGCATAAATGCAACTCTTACAGTAGCGTTAAGCTAAAAAGTCGGAAAAATGCTCTGTATAGGGGTGATATGGCGCACCCGATAGTGCAAAATGCCGAGAGCGTGGGCGTGAGAAAGGACAAAACGAGATCATTTCGATGTTTTTACGCCCTCCAAAAGCAATTTTATGGATGCGACGGTAGCTCGTGGGTTTATGTCTGATTGCACCATGATGGTATTACCGACACTGCGGTGACTTTCACATAGCGGTTTCGGGGCTGCCCAGTGAGATTGCAATGATAACATCATCTACGATTTCATCCTGGTCTTGGAGATAACAAGGCGGCTGTGAGAATCTCATACTCACGGAGATGCTCATTCGTGCGGGGGTGATCTATCATAAGCAAGGGAACTACCGTAGCGTCAAAAATGGCGGCACTGACTGCTGCTGTACCATAAAACATTTTTAAAGGTGAGGAAAATGTGTAACAAAAAGGCTGTTATTATTGGCGGAAGCAATGGAATCGGATTGGCAATTAGTAAGAAGTTGCTTGATTGCGGATATGATTTGGAGATTTGTGATCGCATACCACCCGAGGAGGGGGTACTTGAAGAAACAAAGGTGACATATCACTTTTGCGACTTGATGGATTTTGATGAGGATTTGTATCAGAAGCTTGCACAGGATCAGGATGTTGAGCTTCTGATGGTTACAGCGGGAATTGGACGAATTGCGGATTTTCAATATCATCACATCGCAGAAATCGAAAAAATGCTGACGGTGGATGCTGTGAGCACCATTAAGATTTTCCGCATTTTCTACGAGAGAATCCTAGGCAAAAAAGATTTCTACGCAGGCGTGATGGGAAGTATCTCGGGTTGGATGTCCTCTCCTAGCGCATCGGTTTATGCTGCGGCGAAGGCGGCAACTGTCCGATTTGTAGAATCGGTAAATATTGAACTAGAGGCATACGGTTCAGCAAACCGTATTCTTGATGTTTCACCGGCATCATTCAAGGGAAGTAGATTTTACGGTGGTAAAAACGACTTAACAGAAACAGAGTCGCTTGCAAGAGATATTGTAAGACACCTTTTTGCCCGTGACGTTCGATTTATTCCGAATTATGAGGAAACATTCAAGGACGTTCTTGAACGGTATCATAATGATCCGCATGAATACGGGCTACACAGTTATCAGTATAAGAAGGAGTCTGGAAGGCTCGATAACACTAAAAGGGTGAAAATTGGGTATCTTTCTGGGACATTTGACCTTTTTCATGTGGGGCATCTTAACTTGCTTAAGCGTGCAAAAGAACAGTGCGACTATTTAATCGTAGGTGTACACGGCAGCGGTGCATGGAAAGGTAAAGAAACATTTATTCCACTTGAGGAGCGCAAAGCAATTGTCGGTGCCTGTAAATATGTGGACAAGGTGGTGGATTCCTGCAAGGAGGATTCGGATGCATGGGATCTATGGCATTACGATCTCCTATTTGTGGGTTCTGATTATAAGGGAACGGAACGTTTCAATCGTTATGAGGAGTACTTTAAGGATAAGGGCGTAGATATTGTCTATTTCCCGTATACAAAGAGTACGAGCAGCACACAAATTAGAAAAAAGATTACTGAAAATGCTGCGCAATAATTGATTTTAGGACAATGATATAGAAGAGGCTGGAGTCATGAGAGATAGACTTATTTATATTTTGAAGCACAACAAGCTCATTCAGAAGCTGTATGTTGTGATTATGAGCTTTGTGTTTAAAGTATGGGGTACGTTCCTGAAAACGGATGACAAACTTGTTCTCTTTGTTTCTTTCATGGGTAAAAACTTTAATGACAGTCCCAAGGTTCTGTACGATTACATGCATACTCATCCTGAGTACAAGGGCTACCACTGCGTTTGGGCGTTTGAGCATCCGGAAAATTACCCGGAGTTGGAAACTGTAAAGATTGATACTCCGGCTTACTTCAAGATGGCGCTAAAGGCTAAATATTGGATTACCAATACGAATATTGAGCGTGGTTTAAAGTTTAAGAAAAAGGGGCAAGTCTATTTGAACACATGGCATGGTATTGCCCTTAAATATATCGGCAATGACTGCCCCGGCCGTAAGGACTATAACTTTGATACGCTGGACTATCTTACGGTTTCCGGTGACCATGATGAACGTGTTTTCAAGAGTGCTTTTAATGCGAGAGAGTCCAGCTATCTTCGTTGTGGTATGCCACGCAATGAAGAACTGTGGTTTGCTGATGAAAATAAAAAGTCAGCAATGCGTAAGAAACTCGGCATCTCGGAAGGCAAAAAGGTTATCCTTTATGCGCCGACTTGGCGTGAGTCTACGGATGGTGGCAAGTCCTATGCTATCAAGCCGCCGATTCATTTTGATGAGTGGCAGAAGGAACTGGGGGATGAGTATGTAGTCCTTTTCCGTGCTCACCACCAGACAACAAAGGTGCTTGGCTTAGAATATAACGACTTTGTCCGTAACGCATCCGATTATCCGGCGGTTAATGACCTGATGATTGCAGCTGACATCCTGATTACGGACTATTCGGCTATTGCATTTGATTATTCGATTCTATGCCGCCCGATTTTCTGCTATGCATACGATTATGACAGTTATCTTGCAGAGCGTGGCACTTATTTTGCGGTAGACGAGAAGTACCCCAATAAGAGTTGCCGGACGGAAAGCGACCTGTTGCAGCGAATCAAGAATGTAGATTACGCTGCGGAGTGTGCTAACACCAAACGATTCCGCGATGAGTTCGTACAGTATGGTGTGGGTGCTACGGAGATATGTATCAAAGCGGTTTTTGCAGAGGATTAACGTATGAAGATATTGATGGTAACAAACAAGGTCAAGACATATGCACTAGGATTTCAGAATGTGTTGGAGCCGTTGGGGCAGCTCGGACATGAGGTAATCTGGGCCGCTGATTTCTCCCAATTTGTGGCAGATAAGAGCGTCATTCCATGCCAGATAGAACAAATCGATATCAACACAAATCCTTTCAATAAGAGCAATGTTACAGCTTATAAGCAAATCTTGGATATAATCGAGCGTAATGATATTGAGGCTGTAATGTGTAGTACGCCTATCGGTGGAGCGCTTGCACGCTTGGCTGCAAAAAAGAAAGACATTAAACCTGTTCTTTATGAAGCTCATGGTTTTTTATTTTTCAAAGGTGCGCCACTTATTAATCAAACAGTATATAAGTGGGAAGAAAAATTACTGGCTCATTATACCGATATACTCATAACAATTACAAATGAAGATTATGCGGCGGCTCAAAAATTTAAACTTCGTAGTGGCGAAAGACCTTATTTGGTACATGGAGCCGGAGTTAAAGTTGATGTTCGTGTTGAGATAAATCGCACAGAAAAACGTAGAAGCGTTGGCGTTCCGGAAGATGCCTTTGTTATCGTCTCGGCAGGGGAGCTGAACAAAAACAAAAATACGGAAGTTGTCGTTCGTTCGCTTAAGGATGTGCCAAGGGCACATTATGTTGCCTGTGGTGTCGGGCCAGAAAAAGAGAATTTGGAGAAACTAGCAGAAGAACTTGGAGTATCTGAGAGATTCCACCTTATGGGTTACCGGACGGATATGGCTGAACTAATGGCAATGTCGGATGTATTTACGATGATGTCCTTCCGTGAAGGAATGCCTCGATCTCTACTGGAAGCAATGGATCTTGGTCTGCCCTGTGTTGGTAGTGATACTCGTGGCATCCGGGACTTGATTGATTCAAACGGAGGTTATATTTGCTCGCCGAGAGATCCGAAAGCATTTGCAAATGCGTTTAATGCTTTACGGGAGAATGAAAAGCTCCGTTTGGAAATGGGCACTTATAATAAGGGGAAAGTACAGGATTATTCGGCAGATGTTGTGAAGCGTGAGCTGTACGATATCTATAAAAAAGCATTCTCAGCGAAAGCCAATTGACATAAAGGATGGGGGAGAAAAAATCCAATGACTATTAAAAGATTGATTCAAAAGGCTTTCATTGGTGGTCAATGGTACGTTGGCTATCGACGCAAGGGCGACACAAAGTATAGCGTAATTGAAACACCGAAGGATATGTGGATTGCAGATCCTACCATGTTTGCAGCCAATGGTGAGCACTATTTATTTGTTGAGGTGTATGAGAATAAGAAGAAAAAGGCTGCTATTGGCTATTATCATTTTGAAAACAATGTTCCTGTCTACAAGGGACTGATTATTGAAAATTCCTATCATATGAGTTATCCATGCGTATTTGAGTATAATGGAGAATTCTATATGATTCCAGAAAGCTCGGCAAATGATAGTATAACGCTTTATAGAGCTGAACATTTTCCGGATAAATGGGTTAAAGAAACTGATCTCCTAAAAGGCGAGAAATATGTGGATTCTACAGTTTTTCGACGTGGGAATGATTTTGGAATTCTATCTTATAAAGCCATTAAAGGGGGCTGGCAGCTAGTAAGCTTTTCCCTAGATATGGAACAGAAAGTTCTTAAGAAAGAAACTGTAGTTCATTATAAAGAAAACATTGGTAGACCTGCGGGGTACATTTTTGCTGGTAACAAGAGGCCGGCGCAGGATTGTCGAAAAAAGTATGGAGAAAACCTCTTGATTTATGAGGTTGATTCTTTTAGCCCATATTCTGAACATTTGATTAAGACAGTAGGTGCAAACCAGATTGAAACTTTGAAGCAATATGATCGCGTGCATACTTATACCGATGATGGAACATTTGAAGTTATTGATTTGTTTAAAGAGAAAATTGATTTAATGCACGGCGCTAAAATTTTTTGTAGAGCATACTTAAGAAAATAACCTCTACAGGAGAAACGGAGAAGATGACGTGAATAAAATAAAAGTACTCCATATTCTTTCGAGTAAGACGTATAACGGTGCCGAAAATGTTGTGTGCCAGATCAATTCGATGCTACAAGGAGCAGGAGATAATATTGAACTAATTTATTGTAGCTTAGATGGACCCGTTCGAAGCCATATTGAAGAAAATAGAATTAGATTTATTCCTGTATCTAAAATAGCAAAAAAAGAAATCGCGCGTGTAATTCGAGAAGTAAAACCAGATATTATTCATGCACACGATATGCGAGCTGGCTTCGTAGCTGCTCTGGCATGCGGAAAAATTCCACTTGTTTCGCACATCCATAATAACAATTTTGACTCTAGAGGATTGTCTCTTAAATCGGTATTGTATTTATATGC
>PPYE01502060.1_pt1 | contig 14571 bp, 9 predicted proteins | sample 1559881 | NCBI WGS metagenome assembly PPYE01 (sample SAMN08240022, study PRJNA423297) | Human gut metagenome, whole genome shotgun sequencing project.
GTATGGGAAGAAAGGATACCAGGAAAGAGGGCTGCTTATCTGATTCCAATTCTTTTTCTTCGCTGAACAGTTCCGCGTTGGGGTTCATATCCTTTTCAGGTTTAAAAAAGCCGGTATCATGTATTTTTGTATAGATAAATACGGAAACAACCGTTGCGATAGCTCCGATAATCAGGCCCATGATTACCATGGTTCCCAGATTGAAATGCAGCAGATCCGCTGCAGCCAGAGGGTTGGGGGTAGGAGGCACCAGAGTCTGCGCAATGCCGTCTCCGATGGTGAGAGCGCCTACTACATAGGCCAGAGGTTTGTTCACCTCTTTGGCAACTGCAATGCCAATGGGGATCAGTATGATAAAGGTTACATCGAAGAATACGGGAATAGCCAGTATGAATCCGGCTATTGCCACGGCATACAGTACAAATTTATTGGGAACAGAATGTACAATGGTTTTTGCAATTACCTTAGCAGCTCCGGTATCGCTCATGAGCTGTCCCAGAATCACTCCAAAGCCGATAGGCAGTCCTATGCTGGCCATCATATTGCCAAAACCAGAGGCAATCGTGTCAATGGATGTGACAAAACCCAATCCGCAGGATACGCCCATATAGATACTGGCAATGACTAAGCTGATAGCGGGATTTAGTTTGGGTATAAGTATAAGCGCAATCATCAGAGCGATTGCAACGATTAAGTTAACGACAAGTAATGTACCTGACATAATATCCTCCTCCAATAGATGTTGATTTTATATGTGGACCGTACCTATCCACGGTACGGTTCATTATCTGAATAAAAACAATTACCAAAGATTTCCATCTTCGTTAAAAACCCAGTCTTTCGGCGGGCCGGATACGATTACATGGTTTGATTCTTCCGCTTCCTTTAACATGGACTCAGATATGTAAATCTCCTCTAAGTTCATCGTATCTTTTATTCTCACCACTCTCGGATGTTCGCGGTCAATATAATTGCAGGTGCGCAGGGCAATCTGTATACATGTTTTGTCAGAATGGGTAAACAGCGGTATTTTAGGTGTGCAGAGCACTGTGGATGTCACCACATTTGGATATGTACAGTCCACATCAATTTTATCCACCAGCCGTTTGGTTGTTACGTCTGCAAGCCCCAGTCCGTTGCAGTTTCCATGTGTCTCATCTGTCAGATCCAGAACCGCAATGTGCTGGACTTTAATGCCCTCGTTAATATAAGGAACAGCAAACCGTCCTGTTATGTTGGGGTCCATGCCATCTCCGCTGATATCTTTGCCAATCCGGTCCACCACCAGAACGTCGATGTTGTCAAAATAAATCTTTCCCAGCCTCTGTTTGGAGGCAATTAGCAGTTTGGGCTCCTCTTCATATATCTCTTCCTTCAGCATACCTTTGATGATACAGGTCTGGTCAAAGGCATTCTCCACCAAAGCCAGAGCTCCAATTACAGGCGCATGTTCCAAAACGACCCTTCCAATGACAGGAAGCATGGTCCCAAGTTCGCAGAAGCCGTTGCGATGGACTGTCTCAGCTCCTTTTTGTTTCCCAAGACCAATAACAGCCATCTTCATGGTGCCGCTCTCGTAGGGACCCCTGAAGGCCGTATGGGCTTTTACACGTCCGCATAGTATGATGGCGTCAGCCTCATATGCGTATCGGTCTACATAGACCGGCATACCGTCAGGTGTCTCGCCAACCTGAACCACTTCCATGGTAGCCTTGATAGGGCATCCCATAGTGTCCTCTGTAACATGGTAACTGGCCAGTATTTCACGCTGCCCCTGGGCAGTGGCTCCGCCATGACTTCCCATAGCCGGGAATATGAAGGGACTTCCGCCGCATTCCTTGACAAAATCCACAATGGCCCGGATGATTACTGCTATATTGGCAACTCCGCGGCTTCCGCAGGTTATGGCAACACTTGCGCCGGGTTTGATTCGGGCCCTCAGTTCCTCACGATCAAGTTCACTGCGTACAATTCCCGGAATCTCATTAACATCAATATGGCTATGGTCCAGAAGCTGTTTGACTTTTACCATTTTTGGAAGTCTTACACTGGAAGCCAGTTCTGTTATTATATTTCCTTCTTTTTTAGTCTCTAATGCCATAAGTGCCTCCTCCTGGTGTTAAAGCAGTACACCGTTTTTGAAAATCATGATTTCTCTGTATCCGTAGATTTCATTTTTTGTATGTTCACCGGATGCCGTTTGTATCATCAGGTCCCAAAGCTCATGGGCTGCATCGTCAAACGTTTTTCCGTCCAGTATGGCTCCGGCGTTGTAATCTATCCACCTCTCCTTGCGCTCATAAAGAACATTGTTGGAGGCTATTTTTATGGTAGGAATAGCTGCGCCCAAGGGATTGCCCCTGCCGGTGGTGAAGAACAGGCTTTGGGCTCCGCAGGAGAGCAGGTCCGTTATGGATACACTGTCATTTCCGGGACCGGTCATAAGGTTCAGACCTGGTTTTATACAACGCTCCCCATATTGCAGAGTGCCTGTCACCATGGCCTTGCCGCCTTTTTGTATACAGCCCAGGGATTTTTCTTCCAGCGTGGTAATACCGCCCCTTTTATTCCCGGGAGAAGGATTCTCATAAACAGGCTGGCCGTAATCCAGATAATATTGTTTGAATCCATTGATTAGTTCCACTACCTGATGAAATGTTTTGTCTGAGTCGGAGCGGTTCATCAGAATGGTCTCAGCGCCAAACATCTCAGGAACCTCGGTCAGGACAGCGCTTCCGTCCAATGCGGTAATGCAGTCGGCAATGCGTCCGCAGAGGGGATTGGCTGTCACTCCTGAGAACGCGTCGGAACCGCCGCATTTAAAAGCGATTTTTAGTTTGCTCACAGGTACATCCTCGCGTTGGTCCTGGCTTAGTTCCTGGGCAAGCTCACGAATCAGCTCCATACCATACTCAAGTTCGTCCCCTTCCACATCCTGAGTCACCATCATTTTAACACGGCTCTCATCAATTTCTCCTAAAACAGGAAGAAAATGTTCTAAATCATTATTTTCGCATCCCAAGCTTACCAACAGTACGCCTCCTGCATTGGGATGATGGACAATGCTGGCCAGGATTTTTTGTGTTGTTTCAAAATCATCACCGAGCTGGGAACACCCTGCATTGTGGGGATAGGCATAAATGCCGTCACAGAGTTCCCCGTATTCCCTGGCCGCCATGTCGGCCAGCATCCGTACCGTTGTATTGACGCATGATACAGTGGGGATGATCCAAATCTCGTTTCGTATACCCACGTTTCCATCCTTGCGGACGTATCCGCGAAATGTACGTGAAATACCGGAAACATTGGCCGGGCGGGGGATATCAGGCTCATATGTGTAGGTGAGCATGCCTTTCAGGTTAGTTGCAAGGTTATGACTGTGTACCCATGAGCCCTTTTTGATGGGACAGGAGGCATGTCCGATGGCATATCCGTATTTAATAACCGCTTCCTCTGCTTCTATATCTCTGAGAGCGATTTTGTGTCCGAAGGGGATGTCCTCCTGGGCGGTAACCTCAGTCTGGCCGGCTATAACGGTCTGTCCCCTTTTTATGGACTCTACAGCCACAGCAACATTGTCATGTTCCTCGATTTTTATGAGTTTTCTCTCCATTTGGGAATTCTCCTTTCAATAATATATATTACAAATATATTTGTAATATATCAGACTCTGCAAAAGTATAGGAGAAACCATCTCTGTGGAATTCTCCTATTCAAAATTCTGAATTCTGGCAGGCCGCTGTTAATAGTAGTATTCAAAGGCTTCCTGCTTGGCAGTGAGAATATGTTCTCTTACTGCGTTCTCCAGCTGGCTCTCGTCTCTGAGTCGGAGAGCCTCCAGGATGGCAAGATGCTCATTGATGGACCTCTGGTAATTCATGTTGCGTTGGGATGTAAGGATACGGATTCTGTGGTTATGGTCATTTACCACCCGGAACATGTCCTTCAGCATAAAGTTATTGGTATGGCTAGTCAGGGTATTGTGAAGTTCCCGGTCCAACTCAATGTAATAATCCCGCTGCTGTTCGCCCTCCTTTTCATGAAATGTTGTGGAGAAGGAGGTGTACATATGATCAATCCATTCATTGACAATGTAGCGGCAGGCTGAACGGGCAATAAACGGTTCGTTCAGCAGTCTGACTTCATAGATGGAGTAGATCAAATCCAGTGTAATGTCACTGACAAGCGTGCCACGCCTTGGATAAATCATCACAAAGTGTTCTTTCTCCAGCTTTTGTATGGCCTCGCGGATAGGGGTTCTGCTGACTCCCAGTTCCTTTTGGAGCTGTTCTTCCGAAACATCACTTAGAGGAGGCATCTGTCCGGATATAATTCTATTTTTTAGTTCCTGATATGCATAGTCTGATTTGTTTTCCAACGTCCTCTCCTTTCTGCTGGTATATGGGAAATATATCACAAATATTTAAAAAACACAATATTTCTTTGCGGTTTCTTTGAAAATTGTAAAGTATGCACATTTTTTTAATGGATTTTTTGTGAGATTTTAAATATGGAAGAATTGTGCGCGGAATGGTATTATAGAATTAATATATCACAAATATATCACTAATATTTTATCGACCCATTCAGTATTTTAATTTATGCACAAGGAGGCAGCAGTATATATGGAACACTATCTGATTACCATTGACAGCGGAACAACGAACACCCGAGTTGCTCTGTGGAACCAAAAGAAGGCATGCGTGGATATTTATAAGAGCGAAATTGGAGTCAGAGTCACAGCTGTAGAGGGTAACAATAAAAGGCTGGCCGGAGCCATACGTGAAGGCATCCAGACATTATTAAATAGAAATAATCTGACAATCCATCAGATTGCATCTGTTTATGCATCCGGTATGATTACTTCCAATGTAGGACTTACAGAGGTTCCGCATATAGAGGCTCCTGCAGGATTAGAGGATTTTGCGGCAGCGGTGAGAGCTGTGCTCATTCCGGAGGTGTTTGAACTCCCCATTCATTTCATCCCGGGCCTGAAAAATTCCAATGTTGTGGATATGGATACCCTGGAATCCATGGATATTATGAGAGGGGAGGAGACAGAGGCACTGGCTTTGCTATCTCTTATCACGGTAAAAGGGGCTGTCCTTCTCGCGCTGCCCGGTTCGCACAATAAGTTCGTGACTACGGATCGGTCTGGGAGACTGACGGGGTGTCTGACCACCTTGTCCGGCGAGCTGCTGTCAGCCATCACCAATCATACCATTATAGCGGATGCGGTTAACCATTCCTTTGCTTCTGCTCATTATAACTGGGAAATGGTGCTGAAGGGCTTTAAGACAGCACGGGATACCAGTCTGACCAGGGCGGTATTTACAACCCGTATTCTGAACCAATGTCTGTCCGCATCTCCAAAAGATTGCGCCGGTTACCTGCTGGGAGCAGTGCTTTCTTCTGATATAAGTGCTGTTAAAAAGAGTAGCGCGCTCATGCTGAGCCCGGACATGCAGGTGGTAGTGGCCGGGAAGGAACCTCTTAGGAGCGCCTTGACCAGGCTGTTTGAGGAAGATGGTTCATTCTCTGATGTGTCAGGGTATGATTCGGGAGAATTGCTGCTCTCCGGATACGGGGCGCTGCTTATAGCTGTTTATAATGGAGATTTTTAGGGAGGATAGGATAATGGATGAGAGAAATAGGCAGCAGATGATTCTGCAGATGATTAGGAAGGAAAAAATAGTTGCAATTGTAAGAGGTATCCCATCCGGGCTGATCCTGGATACGGGACGGGCTCTGGCAGACGGCGGAATTTGCATGATGGAAGTCACCTTTGATCACAGCGGACCTGAGGGAATAAGGGAGACGCTCCATTCAATCGCATTGCTGAAGGAACACCTGTCCGAACGTATGCATATTGGCGCCGGTACGGTTCTCACAGCAGAGGAAGCAGAAGAGGCTTATAGAAGCGGTGCAGAGTATATCATATCTCCTAATGTTGACAGAAGTGTGATTGAGAAGACAAAGGAACTGGGACTTATATCCATGCCTGGTGCATTTACGCCTTCTGAGATTGTGGATGCGTATAATTATGGGGGCGATATCATCAAATTGTTTCCAGCAGGACTTTTAGGAGTATCCTACATAAAGGCGGTCCGTGGTCCACTATCCCACATTCCGATGGCAGCAGTGGGAGGCGTGACCCCGGAAAATATATGCCAGTTTACTGCCGCCGGTGTTGCCTGCTTTGGGATAGGGAGCAATCTTGTAAACCAATCACTGACAGTCAGCCATGATTTTGAAAATCTGACTGAAAGGGCACTGGCTTTCCGGAACGCTTTGGGAGAATAGAAGTAAAGAAAGAATTGTCTTATGTATGCCTTCGGTTATTAACCGGAGGCTTTTTCTATGATTATTAAACGCCCTGAAAAATACTGGTTAATCAGAAAAACTAATTGATGTGTTGGTATAGTTAATTATTGTTAATGTTTGACAGTTTTATACGAAGGGGTTAAAATCATAGTTAGTGTTTATCTAAGCAGACATTAAACGGATGTTATCTCTGAATGACTTTTACACCATAAGGCTTATTTTAATCCCGCTGCTTTCTGATATCCGCTTTGGAATGTGGCATATACGGAACACGATAAATTTTAAAGTACAAAGGAGGGGGATTAAATGGGGAGGATAATCAGGAAATTAGGCGGGGTTTTTGTTCCAATCATTTTTTGCACAGCTCTTATATTTACAGCGCATATGTCACTTGATTTAACGGATGATTTACAGGGGAATGCCAGGGTCATAAATTATATTGGTATCGTTCGGGGAGCAACACAGAGACTGATTAAAAAGGAATTGAATCATGTACCGGATGACGAGTTGATTTATTTTCTGGATAACATATTGTCAGGACTTTCAAGCGGGAGTGATGAATTAAATCTGATAAAACTGGATAGCGAAGAATTCCAAACCATGTTAATAGAAATGCAAAATGACTGGGAAGATATTAAAGCGCAGATATACAATTATCGGAAAGATCCTTCCAATCAGATGCTTTATGAATTGAGTGAAGATTATTTTAGATTAGCCAATGATACAGTGTTTACGGCTGAAGAATATACGGAGCATACGGTACAGAATGCAAGAAAGTCACTGGTGATCACCAATATTATATTTGGATTAATGGCTTTTGGCTGTTCTGTTTTTACCATTTGCCAGGAAAAGCGCCGGAAAAAATTAATTGAGGCTGAAAAGGAAAATATAAAAAAGAGCGAGCAGTTGTCAAGAAGAGCCCAGGAGTTAATGGCGCCTATGAATGAGATATCAGAATTAATGTATGTCTCAGACATAAATACGTATGAACTGCTGTTTGTCAATGAAGCGGGAAAGAGAATGTTTCAGATTGACGACAGCCAGCCGAATATAAAATGCTATAAAGTTTTACAGGGATTTGAAGAACCCTGTCCTTTTTGTACCAATAAGCTGCTTAAAGCGGATGAAACATATTCCTGGGAGTATACAAACCCTATAATAAAAAAACATTATCTTTTGAAAGACCGCCTGATTGAATGGGATGGACGCACAGTCCGGATGGAAATTGCTTTTGATATTACAGAAGCTAATAATGAAAAAAATGAATTAAAAAGAAGACTGAAAAGAGATGATATACGCCTTGCATGTGTAAGGGAACTTTATAATAATCGCAACATACAAAGCGCAATCACAAAGGTTCTGCAATATATAGGAACACTGTTTTCTGCAGAACGTTCCTATGTTTTCCGGTTTCATGACCAGTATTATTCTAACATCGCAGAATGGTGTAAAGAAGGTGTTTTGCCACAAATAGATAATTTACAGAATATCCCAATCGGTGATTATCAAGTATGGCTGGATGAGTTGGACAAGCACAAAAAGCTGGTTATTAATGATATTGAAGAAATAAAGGATACATTCCCGAAGGGCTATGAACTGCTTGTCCAACAGGGAATACGAAATATTATATGGGTACCCATGATGAAGAATGGAAAAGTAAATGGGTCAATAGGCCTGGATAATCAGGATTTGGGCCTGGCTGAAGTAGCGGTTCCATTTTTGCAGACTATCCAGTATTTTCTTTCTCTGACCATGCAGCGAAATGAAAATGAAACAATGTTATTTGAGATGAGCCAAATAGACCGGTTAACTTCTTTTTACAATAGAAACCGTTTTATACAGGATGTATCTGAATTAAAAGAGTGCAAAGAATCTGTAGGAGTGGTCTATTTAGATATTAATGGGCTTAAAGAGATTAATGATTCCTTTGGCCATGACACGGGGGATAAGATGATTAAGGAATGCGCTGATATTGTGAAAAACAGCGTTGATTCAAAGTACCTTTACCGTATTGGCGGCGATGAGTTTGTAATAATTTATGTGGATATTACCGAGGAATCCTTTTGCGATAATGTTCAGCTGTTAAAAAATGCTTTTGAGAAGAGCAAATGTCAGGCAGCCATAGGATGCAGATGGAATGAAGAATGCACTCATATTCAGGATATTATCAAAGAAGCGGATGAATTAATGTATGATGATAAAAAGCGGTTCTATCAGGGACACCATGCTACTGGCCGCTACAGGCATAATAATGACATACTGCGCTCCTTGGCTGAGCCTGATGTGCTAAACGAAAAAATAGAGAATCATAATTTCAAAGTGTATTTGCAGCCTAAAATAAATGTGGAAGATTGCAGGATGGTGGGTGCAGAAGCATTGATACGTTACCGGGATGAAAATGGAACGATCATAGCACCAGATAAATTCATTCCAGTTTTAGAAGACACATACCTGATCAGTAAGATTGACTACTATGTATTTGAGGAGGTATGCAAAACCCTGAGTATCTGGGCCAGGCAGGGGAAGTCTGCCGTTACAATCTCCAGTAATTTTTCAAAGCTCACTTTTATGGACGATCGTTTTATAAAAAGATTGGAAGAGATCAGCGACAAATATCATGTTCAAAGAAATTATTTGGAAATAGAGATTACTGAGAGCGCCAATTTTACAAATTTGGACACATTGGTAACAAGAATCAATCAAATAAGAGATTCTGGATTCAGAGTTGCAATGGATGACTTTGGGGTGGAAAGTTCAAATTTAGCGCTGCTGTCATTAGTGAAATTCGATATATTAAAAATAGATAAAGGGTTTGTAAAAGATATTATTTCAAATAAAAGAGCACAGATAATAATTGGGATGATGACAAGAATGTGCAGTGAAATGGGAATTCAGTTAGTTGCTGAAGGGATAGAGGACGGGCAGCAATTTGAGGTTCTAAGAGAATATGGTGTCAAAACTGTGCAGGGCTATTTGTTTAGCAGGCCTGTATCAATTTCAGAGTATGAAGAAAAGTATATGCAGGGGCTCTGATGCACCAGGAGGATATTCCAGCGGATGAATTCAGGCTGCAGCAATGCGTTAATAAAGCAGGGATTGAAACTTTATTTCTTCCTGCAGCCTGAGGGCCTGCAATGTTTTTGTGGACGGAACATAAATGCAGTAAACGGGGCTATATTAAATATCTTTTTAACATGCGGGTCAATTCCTTAACGTCAATAGGCTTTGCAATATGAGCGTTCATACCGCATTCCAGGCAATGCTGTATATCATCCGAAAAAGCATCCGCACTCATAGCAATAATTGGAACAGATAAGGCATCCGGATGATCCAGTCCCCTGATTGCTTTCGTGGCCTCATATCCTGTCATATGCGGCATCCTTATATCCATGAGAATAGCATCGTAATATCCCTTGGGTGACTTTTGGAATTTATCCAGACAAATCTGGCCATCCTCGGCCCAATCCAATACCACTCCCAAATCAGATAACAGCTCATTTGCAATCTCCCAGTTAAGTTCATTATCCTCGGCGAGAAGGATGCGGCGCCCGGACAGCTCCATACCCTGGTTCAATGTCCGGTTATTTGGTGTATCAACTCCCATATATTGGCGCAGCGCATAGAACAATGTGGATTTAAACAGAGGCTTGGAAATGAAGCCGCTGATACCCGCCTCCCGTGCTTCCGCTTCAAATTCGCTCCAGTCGTATGCAGAAATAAGCAGTATAGGTACTTCATCTCCTAAATTGCGCCGTAGTTCTCTGGCAACCTGAATCCCATTCATGCCAGGCAGTTTCCAATCTAACAGGATTATTTGATAATCGTCCCTTCTGCTGTGGTGTTGGATTACCAAATCTATGGCCTTTCCCCGCTTAATGTCCATTCAGCTTTTATACCAATGGATTTCAGCGCATTCATAGCTGTTCTGCACAATAGCTCGTCATCGTCAACCACCAGCATATTCCAGGAAGGGAGCACCATATCCACCTCCATTGCGGCAGCTTTTTCAAAATCAAATGTAATACGGAATTCAGTACCTTTGCCAATTTCACTTTGAACCTCAATGCCTCCTTCCATCGCGTCTACAATGTACTTTGTAATCGCCATTCCCAAACCTGCACCCTCTGTTTTATGTACCCTGGCACCATCTGCCCGGCTATAGGATTCATATATTTTTTTCAGAAAATCCTGTGACATGCCGATTCCATTATCCTTGACATTGATATGAATTCGGACATAGTTTTCTCCTTTTGGAGATTTTTCTTCAGAAAGAGATAATCGTATGGCTCCTCCCTCCGGTGTATACTTGGTTGCATTCGACAAGAGGTTCAATAATACCTGATTCAGGCGCACACCGTCGCACCATACATTTTCTGTTAATATATTATCAACATGAATATCAAAGGTTTGTTTTTTTGCCTTCACTTGTGGCTGCATAATGTTAACAATGCCTTCAGTAACTTCTTGCAAAGAAATCTGCTCGGTTGTTAACGTCAATTTACCACTTTCAATTTTAGACATATCTAAAACATCATTAATCAGCCCTAATAGATGTTTGCTGGACAATGTGATTTTTCTCAGACAACTCTGTACCTGTTCCCGGTCATCCATGTGGGCTGTTGCAATGGCGGTCATGCCTACTATTGCATTCATGGGGGTACGGATATCATGGCTCATATTGGCTAAAAATTCACTTTTGGCCTTGCTGGACTCAAGTGCTGTCTGACGGGCCTTTTCCAGTTCATGCAGCTGAGAACGGGTCATGGAGTAATACCGAAGAAAAATCAATGTCAAAATGAATAGAACAGAAGCGCAGGACAGCAACGTCATGACCATACGCTGACTGCTCAGACTGTTTATGGTATCGTCCAATATACCATAAGGCATTACCGCTACCAAATACCATTCAGAATAAGGCAATGGTATGCCATAAATTTGCCGTTCTTCCCCATTCACTTCAAATGTGGCAGCATACTTTTTATGATCTTTCAGAGCAATACCAAATTCATCAATAGAATTTTCTTCAGATGAATCGTTTTCTGCAAGAGCAAGATGCTTTTGCAGCTCTTCAAAAAAAGGCCACAGTTCGGTGTTGGGATTTTGTATTACAAAACTGCCGTCCGGTCTGATAATATGGTAATACATCAGCTGCCCTTTATCCTCCAGGGAAAGAAAATCAGTGATGTATTCCAGCGGCACCGCTGCTATCAGGCCAGTGCTCATATCGCCATTCTGCATAGGATAAGCAGCATCAACACCAAATAATACCACTTCTTTTTCATCTGAATCAACACCTACGGCAACTCGCTGTTCACTCTGTAATAATGCTTCTACAAAAGGTTCTGGGTTGAGCGGCTGTATTGGGTGTCCGTAAAGAGTTTCGAAATTTCCCTCAGCAGAACAAAGCGCTAAATAGTCAAAATCCCTGACCTGTGCCCTGTAAATGAGTTCCTCATATAGTGCCTCTTTGTCGTTGTTATCTGTTGAAACCACAGAAACAATGCCGCTGACCTGATCAAAACGCAATTTAATTACTGTTTCAAAGTGTCGGGACATTTGTTCATTCATTCCGGACATATAGATCTCTCCAACTTTGTAAACGGCCTTTCTGCTCTTTTGACTCATATAAATTCCCAGAATGCTGAAAATAACAATACTAAAGATAAGGAGCCCAATGAAGCTGTATATCAGAAATTGTATCGTAGTATCATTTTTTTGTCTGCCTGCCATTGACGTTATTCCTCCCTAATGTGTAATCTCTTTCATGCCAATTTTACGGTTTTATTATAAAGGTTATCTTTATCAACGTGCAATACCCATATTGGTAAGGAGTGCAAATAGGTTACAGCTTTTCATGCTGACAAGTGTGGAACTTCATGATATAATCCAGACAGAGGAGATACGATATGAAACCACAGGAAACAAAATTTACATTTGTATATAACGAAATTAAACAGCGTATTTTGGAGGGCCAGACACTTCCTGGAAATTCTTTATTATCTTCAAGGATGTATTGCGAGCAGTTTCATGTAAGCAGATACACGATTAACCATGTTTTGGAAGCATTGCGGGAAGAAGGGCTGATTGAGATTCAGCCCCGCCTTGCTCCAATCGTTGTTTCAGGAAAAGATACGCCTGATTCATTGAATACTGTTTTTGAAATTTTGAAGCAAAAGCAGGCTATATTGCAGGTATATCAGACCTTTACGCTAATACTGCCATCCCTTTTTGTTTTTGCCCTGCAGGGCTGCGATGTGGAGATTATGCCGCACTATAAACAGGCTATGAAGGTACTGCGTTTGGGGCGCTTTACCGGCGGATGGCGTATTCCTTCTAATTTGGGATATGATATATTAAGAATAGGGGGAAATCCCTTATTCGGCGAACTTTATTCTGCATTTGGCCTTTACAATAAGTTTTCATTTTTCATAGAGGAATGCCCCTGTTTCAGGAAACACTTTTTACAGAAGCCTGCACCTGCGAACAGCGTTATTATAGACCTATTAAAGGGCAAAGATCCGTCTGCAAAGCACCGCCAGTTATTAAATATATATCAGGCTCTTACAGACTCCATTGAAAGCACACTAAAAAATTTATGGGACACGACGCCTGAATGTCCTGTGCAAACAGGGGTGCCCTTTGCGTGGAATCCCATGCGCGGCCAGGATTATTATTACTCGAAGATTGTTGACGACCTGAATCTGAAAATCGGCCTTGGAGAATATTCGATTGGCATGTATCTTCCATATGAAAAGCAGCTGGCCGGACAGTATAATGTCTCTTTATCCACTGTCAGAAAGGCATTGTCAGAACTGGAACAGAGAGGGTTCGTAAAAACATTAAATGGCAAAGGCACTATTGTTATAGAACCGGATGATACTAAAATTCACCGGCTGGCTCTTAATTCCGGATATGTAGAAAAGGCATTGCGCTACCTTCATGCCCTGCAGCTCATGGCCCTGCTGATTCGCCCGGCGGCTTTGGAGGCAGCTTTGCGGTTCACCAGAGATGAGCTGGACGAGTTGGCGGACAGATTTACATCTCCCGGTTCCGCTTATCTGGCAGATATGTTGGAAGCCATACTAAAACATACCACACTGGAACCTTTATATGTTATATTATCTGAAACCAATCATCTTCTTGAATGGGGGCATCATTTTGCTTATTATCCGTCCAAGAGGCGTACACTTTCGCATCTCAATAAACAAGTTATCGCTGCGTTCCGGCAATTAAACCAGGGTAACGCGGATTCCTTTGCAGATGGTATAGCGGATTGCTACTGTTATATCTTGGTTTGTATGAAGAAGCATATGACAGAAAAATATAAGTTTTCTAACGCGTCTAATATTCGGATTCCTGAAAAATACTAACTGTGTACAATGGAACTGCGGATTTTATGCAGCAGAATTTGAACAGCCATGAGGCCGATAAATTTTATATTCACATATATTGAATAAAATATCATATTGGATGTGGTATTGGCGAGGCGATGATTAAATTTCCTCGCCAATTGTATTTTAGCTTGTCCTCCAAGACTGTCATGCCTATCTGAGCGCCGCCTTTCATAAGAAAGTGGCGGTTGAGTAAAAAAATGACTAAAGGTTAGAAATGACGGAAAGTTTACTATAAAAACGGAAAGTAAACTTTGAAGGGTTTACTGAGAAAACAAAACAGCGGGAAGTAAGAGGGGAAATAAAGAAATTACCAGTTTATGGTGATGGTATATGTGATAAATGCATAAAATATAGGGGAAAATACTATGCAATATGCAAGAAAAATATTTAAAACAAAAGAAGATATTGACAATCATTGTGAATAGTACTATACTCCAAATATCGGTAAACCAATTTACTAAAACGTGACATTTACAGGGGACGGAAAAGATTGCTTGAAGATGTAGTAAACTAATAGGAAGTAAACCTGGAGGAAAACTGACAGGAGAAAACTGACAGGAGAAAACAAAACAGGAGGAAGGAAAAAGCATGACAGGAATCATTGTAACAGGACACGGAACGTTTCCGGAGGGTATTCTGAGCGCCGTCTCTCTGGTGGCCGGGAAACCGGACAACACGGAAGCGGTTAACTTTGAGATGGGACAAAGTTCAGAGGATTTGAAGGAGTCCATGGCAAAGGCCATGGAATCACTGGAAGGGGATGAGGTCCTGATTCTGGCTGATTTGGTGGGAGGCACCCCGTTTAACACGGCAGCAGCCCTGAGAAAAGCGCGGGCAGACAAGCGAATCAAGG
>PPYE01072559.1_pt1 | contig 14563 bp, 10 predicted proteins | sample 1559881 | NCBI WGS metagenome assembly PPYE01 (sample SAMN08240022, study PRJNA423297) | Human gut metagenome, whole genome shotgun sequencing project.
CAATACTATATAGGTATAGAAAAGAGAAAGTAATATTTTTATATACTAAAAACACAGTAGAATGAAAAAATTTATGGATGAAAACTTCCTGTTGCAGACAGAAACCGCACAGAAGTTGTATCATGAACATGCGGCCAAGATGCCGATCATCGATTATCACTGTCACTTAATCCCTAAAATGGTAGCAGACGACTATCAGTTTAAGTCATTGACTGAAATCTGGTTGGGCGGCGACCATTACAAATGGCGTGCTATGCGTACCAATGGTGTAGACGAACGTTTCTGCACAGGTAAGGATACTTCCGACTGGGAAAAATTTGAAAAGTGGGCTGAAACCGTTCCTTATACTTTCCGTAATCCTTTGTATCACTGGACACACCTGGAGTTGAAGACAGCGTTCGGTATCGATAAGATCCTGAGCCCGAAGACTGCCCGTGAGATTTATGACGAGTGTAATGAGAAGCTGGCTCAACCGGAATACTCTGCTCGTGGCATGATGCGCCGTTATCATGTGGAAGCTGTTTGTACCTTCCGTGCATACGTTGAGAAACTGGCTGAAGTAAGCGGTGTTGCTATCTCTAATTTCGATGATATGATAGCTGCCCTGCGCAAGCGTCATGACTTCTTTGCTGAACAAGGTTGTAAATTGTCCGACCACGGTATTGAAGAATTCTACGCAGAAGACTATACAGATGCTGAAATCAAAGCTATATTTAATAAGGTATATGGTGGAACGGAACTGGCTAAGGAAGAAATCCTGAAATTCAAATCAGCTATGCTGGTTATCTTCGGTGAAATGGACTGGGAAAAAGGCTGGACACAACAATTCCACTATGGCGCTATCCGTAACAATAACAGTAAGATGTTCAAGTTGCTCGGTGCTGATACCGGTTTCGATTCTATCGGTGAATTTACTACTGCTAAGGCAATGTCTAAATTCCTCGACCGCTTGAATTCCAAAGGCAAGTTGACGAAGACTATTCTTTATAACCTCAATCCGTGCGCTAATGAAGTTATTGCCACTATGTTGGGCAACTTCCAGGATGGCACGATTCCGGGTAAGATACAGTTTGGTTCCGGCTGGTGGTTCCTCGATCAGAAAGACGGTATGGAGAAGCAGATGAATGCTCTTTCCGTACTGGGTCTGTTGAGCCGTTTCGTAGGTATGTTGACGGACTCCCGTTCATTCCTCTCCTATCCGCGTCATGAATATTTCCGCCGTACATTGTGTAATCTTGTTGGCCGTGATATTGAAAATGGTGAAATTCCGGCTTCTGAAATGGACCGCGTGAACCAGATGATTGAAGATATCAGCTACTATAACGCAAAGAATTTCTTCAAGTTCTAAAAGAAGAATTACTTTTTACCCATAGCAAGGAGTGCATCAAAGTTATATTGATGCGCTCCTTTTCTTTTATACGCATCCATCGCTTCTTTAAAGAATAGTGTTGCTTACACCCGGGTGTAAGTAGCATTATCTTTTAATAATAACCGATATATCCTTTAGACTTACATGAGATATTATATATACGAGAGAGAATTTTTTCCGATGTTATTGGCTTTTATAAATTATTCATTAACTTTGCGACATCTTTAGGGTTATTCTGATATACTCCTAAGGCGTTACATATTAAATAGTTAGAAGCGTTTACCATATTATTCTTGTCAAAGGAAATCGCCAATTTCAAAAAGACACGAGAATAATAGGCAACAAAACGCTCATGCTCGCTGTATATCTAAATGTATAGTAGGGCGTGGGCTGTTGCCTCATTATCTGTGTCTTGGGTGTTTGGCGATACCTCTTTGGCAGATAATGGCAACAGTTCCCACGCTTTCATTTTATTTATAGGTGTCGTATGGGACTTTCGACACCGGATATACATGATGAGAAATACTATATCTGCCTTATGTGCGGCAACTTTTCTGTGCCTGCTCTGTTCTTCCTGTTCATCAAGCAGGCAAGTATCCTATTTGCAAAAGCTGAATGAGGAATTCCGGGACACTCTTATAGAATATGATGCCCACATCATGCCTAAAGATTTGCTTACCATCTCCGTCAGTTGTTCTGAACCGGAAGCCGCCTTGCCTTTCAATTTAGTGGTACCTGCTTCACAAACCGGAATTAATTCCACTAATTTAGTTTCACAACCTACCCTGCAAAACTATCTGGTGAATAATCAGGGGGAAATAGTTTTTCCTGTGCTCGGCACTTTGAAAGTAGGCGGAATGACTACTCAGGAAACCTCTGAACTGATTGTGGGGAAACTGGAACGTTACTTGAAAGAGCGTCCCATCGTGACTGTCCGGTTGGTAAACTATAAGATTTCCGTAATTGGAGAAGTAAGCCGCCCGGGAGTCTATACCGTAAATAACGAACAGGTGAATGTTTTTGAAGCTGTAGCAATGGCGGGTGATCTGACCATATACGGGAAGCGTGATAATGTACGCATTATCCGCACTGTAGACGGCAAACAAAATCTTGTCACCATCAACCTGAATGATGAAAACATTATTTATTCCCCCGACTTTTATCTACGGCAGAATGACATCGTTTACGTGGAGCCGAACAAGGCAAAGAAACAGAGTGCCAACATTGGTTCTTCCACCAATCTTCTAATCTCCATAACCTCTATTCTCATATCCCTGGCGGGGTTAATGGTCAACATTTTACGATAAAAAGTATAAATCACTACTAATACAATCTATATATGAACACCAATCATATGGACAGTAATCAAATGCAGGAACAAGAAATAGACCTGATTGAACTTTTCTACAAACTGTTGGCGCACTGGCGGTGGTTTCTGCTAGCTGCTGTGGTAGCACTTGCCGGCGCATACATTTATGTACATGTAACCACTCCCGTCTATCAGGCAACGGCTTCTGTTGTCATCAAGGATTCGGAAGGAAGCAATAAGGCCATCGACGAGTTGTTTCAGAAAGTCGCTCCTTCTTCCCTCACCTCTGCAAATACGCAGATTGAAGATGAAATGGAGATATTGCGTTCACGCTCTATCCTGCTACAAGTGATTAATGAGCTGAATCTGCATACAAAGTACAAGGTGAAAGATGGACTTTTCTATAATGAAACCACTATGCCGCCCATCATTGCTTCTATGGACAAAGCATCCATGGATACATTGAGCGGAACGTTGCTGATACAAGTGGAGAAGGCAGGTGAACGCTATACCGTGAGCAGTGCCTTGGACGATATATGTGTAACGGAGACTTTCACAGGTTTCCCTGCTTTTGTAGAAACTCCTGCCGGACGATGTACTTTAAGATTACTGCCCGGACATCAGTTTTCCGAAGCCATAAAGATAAGCATTTGCCGTCCTATCGATGCCGTGAACGATTATTCCGGTCAGCTGGTGGTCACTACTACTTCGAAGAAAACTTCCATCATCAGTCTGACCTTCAAGGATACGGATAAGGATCGTGCGGAATCCTTTCTTGCCAAGTTGATTGAAGTCTATAACCGGGATGCAATGGATGATAAGAATAAGGTGACAGGAAATACACTCATCTTTTTGGAAGAACGTTTGGACAGTATCAGCAACGAATTGGGATTTGTAGAAAAGCATCTGGAGCAATACAAACAAAAAGAACGTCTGAGCGATTTGAAAACCAACATGACTCTGGATCTGAATACAAACAATGAGTACGAAAAGAAGTTGCTGGATGTGGAGATGCAACTAAATATGACTAACTATATTTATAATTATCTATTGGATGATAAACACCGTTTCTCTCTACTACCGGTGAATACGGGTATCGCCGATACGGAGCTGATGCAACTGATTAACGAATATAACAAGGAACTGCTGGAACGTGAGCGGCTGATGAACACCATGAAGGCAGATAATCCGACGGTTGTTAATCAGGATATTCGCATTGATGCGCTGAGAAGAAATGTGGTGAGTTCTGTGGTCGGTGTAAAAGACGGACTCGGCATCGCGCGCACTGACATCCTACGTAAAACCGATTATTTCAACTCCCGTATCGGAAATATGCCGAAGCAGGAAAGGGAGTTCAATAACATAGACCGTCAACAGCAAATTAAGGCAAACCTATATCTGATGTTACTTGAACGGCGTGAACAGGCAGCTATTTCTTTGGCAGCCACAATGAACAAAGCAAGAGTGATTGATGCTCCCCTATCTGCTGACAGACCGATAGCTCCGCGAAGTATGATGATCTATGCCGGAAGTCTGTTTCTGGCATGTGCTATGACGGCAGGAGTTATTTTGTTCGGAGGAATTTTCCGTACTAAAATTAGGTCGGTAGCAGAAGTTGAGAGTACACAAATCCCTGTGATGGGGATTATTCCTTATACCAAAGAAGGTGATCGCATTGAAGAAGGACAAAACGGTATCATGGAAGAATCTTTTCGCCGCATGAGAAGCAATCTGCGCTTTCTAACCGAAGATGGCGATAAAAAGTGTATCCTGATGACCTCCACTATCAGCGGAGAAGGAAAAAGTTTCATCAGCATCAATCTGGCTCTGACCTTTGCTTTTCTGGGATGCCGGGTACTGGTAGTAGGTCTGGATATCCGTCGTCCCAGACTGGCGGAGTACTTCGGAATAAAGAGTCATGTAGGTATGACCAGTTACCTTTCGGACAATGAGATAAAGCTGGAAGATATAATCTTCCCATCAGGGGTACACGAACAATTATTCGTCGCACCTGCCGGACCTATCCCTCCTAATCCGGCAGAACTGTTGGAGAGAGCCCGATTGAAAGAAGCATTCGCGTATTTTCGTGAACAGTTTGATTATATCATTGTGGATTCGGCTCCGGTAAGATTGATTAGTGATACACTGAGCCTAAGCAAGGTGACTGATTTCACACTCTATGTGTGCCGCATGAATTATACGCACAAGAATGTGTTGTCTGAAATTGTAGAGATACAGCGGTCAGGGCAACTGAACCAAATATCTTTGGTAGTGAATGCTGGTAATCTGGCGGAAAAGAAATATGGTTACGGATATGGCTACGGAGATAGTTATGGTTACAGAGATACTCATAAAAAGCATAAGTAATATACACTCATTTTTTCATCTCACTTTTTTTTCTTCTCAATGAAGATACTGTTCCGGACTTTCATAGGTTAGGTAAAGTCCGGACGGTATTTTCTAAAACCACCACTTCTTCTTTTTGTCCTGTTCCGCAGGAATATTACCTTGCGTATAGATATCCCGGAACGTTTTATGTTCTTTAATCATCTGATAGATGAGTCCCCAATCGGGCAATCCGCCCAAATTACGGTCGTCAATGAAAAGGTCTACTTTCAGTTTACGGGAGAATCCACAGTCCTGCTGTTTCTCTTCGGGATAATCACGATTGACAGCATAGAATTCCACTCCTCTTTCTTTGCACCAGGCAACGGCTTCTTTCAGAAGCTCACCTTCGCGCACACTCCATAAGATGAGCCTGTGCTGATCTTGCTGCAACAGTTTTAAAGTGTCTGTTGCAAAAGGAATTTCTTTACCGATACGGGGATAGCAATGTTCTACTATAGTTCCGTCGAAATCAACTGCTATTGTCATAGTTTTATGTTGAAAAATTACAGAACAAAGATACGAATCTTATTGAAAAAACAAAGCGTTCTCTCACTTTTACAATAGGCAAATATGAAAGAAATTTGCATATAATTTCATAAAAATGTATTTTTGCGCTTAATTTTTCACTAACAACATAATATTAGGATGACTCAATCACCCAAAAATGTATCTAAAGGGTTCACTAAAGCCTTTTGGGTAAGCAACACGGTCGAACTGTTCGAACGTATGGCGTATTATGCCGTTTTTATCGTTCTCACCATTTATCTTTCTTCTATTTTAGGCTTCAACGACCTTGAAGCGAGTATGATTTCCGGTTTATTTTCCGGTGGTCTTTATCTTTTGCCTATCTTCACGGGTGCCTATGCCGATAAAATAGGTTTCCGGAAATCCATGATTGTTGCTTTTTCGCTGCTGTCTGTCGGATATCTGGGTTTAGGAATTCTCCCTACCCTGCTGGAAGCTGCCGGTTTGGTGGAATATGGCAAAGCAACCCGTTTCACCGGACTGCCGGATAGCGATAGCCGCTGGATGATCGTTCCTGTGCTGTTTGTTATCATGGTGGGCGGATCGTTTATCAAATCTATCATTTCGGCTTCGGTGGCAAAAGAAACTACGGAGGCAAACCGTGCACGCGGTTATTCCATCTTTTATATGATGGTGAATATTGGTGCATTTACCGGAAAAACAGTGATTGACCCGTTGCGGAATGTTATTGGAGATCAGGCGTATATCTATATCAACTATTTCTCTGCTACGATGACCATATTGGCATTGCTTTCCGTTGTTCTGCTCTATAAATCTACCCATACGGCAGGTGAAGGAAAAAGTATGCGTGAAATCGGTCAGGGCTTCCTGCGCATCATTACGAACTGGCGTCTGCTGATTCTTATCCTGATTATAACGGGATTCTGGATGGTACAGCAACAGTTATACGCTACGATGCCTAAATATGTAATCCGTATGGCGGGCGAAACTGCCAAGCCGGGTTGGATAGCCAATGTAAACCCGTTTGTAGTGGTTTGCTGCGTTAGTTTCGTGACGCGTTTGATGGCGAAACGTTCGGCCATTACTTCCATGAATATCGGTATGTTCCTTATCCCATTCTCGGCTCTGCTGATGGCATGCGGTAACCTGCTTGGAAATGACGTGATAAGCGGAATGAGCAATATCACATTAATGATGATAGCCGGTATCGTGATACAGGCTTTGGCAGAATGTTTTATTTCACCGCGTTATCTGGAGTACTTCTCCCTGCAAGCGCCTAAGGGTGAAGAAGGTATGTACCTTGGATTTAGCCATCTTCATTCCTTCCTCTCTTCCATCTTCGGTTTTGGTATCGCCGGAGTATTGTTGACAAAATACTGTCCCGATCCTGTCCTCTTTGAGACTCGTGAAGCATGGGAGGCTGCCAGCGCAAATGCGCATTATATCTGGTACTATTTCGCCGCTATCGGTCTGATATCTGCACTGGCACTGTTAGTATTTGCCAAAATCACCCAATCCATCGACAAAAAGAAGAAAGCCAAGGTCTGAATATCTCATTTTTTATGTATATTTGCCGTCACTTTGCCATAAAAGTGGCGGCTTTTTCTAAATTGAGGAGAACATAATGAAAGTAAAATTTATAAGCCTTGCGAGCGGAAGTAGTGGCAACTGCTATTATATAGGCACTGAAAAATACGGAATACTTATTGACGCTGGTATAGCGGTACGTACTATTAAGAAATCATTGAAGGAGGTGGGTGTCGGCATGGAGACGATACGCGCGGTATTCGTTACACACGACCACGCAGACCATATCAAAGCTGTAGGCGGACTGGGTGAGAAACTGCACATCCCTGTCTACACAACTGCACGTATCCACGAAGGAATCAATAAAAGTTATTGCATGACGGAGAAGCTCCACTCTTCCGTCCATTATCTGGAGAAAGAAGAACCGATGGTACTGGAAGATTTTCACATTGAGTCTTTCGAAGTTCCCCACGACGGTACGGACAATGTGGGTTATTGCATTGAAATCGACGGAAAAGTATTCTCGTTCCTTACCGACCTTGGTGAAATCACCCCTACTGCTGCCAAGTTTATCCGTAAAGCGAATTACTTGATACTGGAAGCTAACTATGATGATGAAATGTTGCGTATGGGTACATATCCGCAGTATTTAAAGGAGCGCATCACCAGCCGTACGGGACACATGAGCAATATTGCAACTGCCGAGTTCCTGGCTGAAAATATCACGGAAGATCTGAAATATATCTGGCTTTGTCATTTGAGCAAAGACAATAATCATCCGGAACTTGCTTACAAGACGGTGGAATGGAAATTAAAGAGTAAAGGTATATTGGTAGGTAAAGATGTGCAACTCTGCGCTTTAAAGCGTAGCACTCCCTCCGACTTGTATGAGTTTGATTAAAAAAAGCCGCTTTCATCGAAAAAAAGATTTTATTTTGCTTGGATGAATAAAATAAAAGGACTACTTTTGCACCCGCAAATAAGAAAAACGATGCACTCTTAGCTCAGCTGGTAGAGCAATTGACTCTTAATCAATGGGTCCAGGGTTCGAGTCCCTGAGGGTGTACGAAGATAAGGTTCTGAAAACAATTGAGTTTCAGAACCTTTTTTAATCTCACCTTGTTTCACTCTCATCATGAATAATTGGAAGAAAAAATTTATCATAATATGGAGCGGGCAACTATTTTCTATATTAAGTAGTTCCATCGCTCAGTTCTCTATCGTCTTATGGATTAGTCTCAAAACGGGTTCTGCGGAAGTTTTGTCCTTTGCCATGATCGCCGCTTTGTTGCCGCAAGCCTTGTTAGGGGCATTTGCAGGCGTATATGTGGATCGCTGGAACCGGAAATGGACTATGATAGGTGCAGATAGTTTCGTTGCACTCTGTTCCGGTGTCATCGCTTTGTTATTTTACTTGGATGTAGTGGAATTGTGGCACATCTATATATTATTGGCGCTTCGTTCCATTGGTGGTTCGTTCCATTCACCGGCAATGAAATCATCTATTCCATTGCTGGCTCCGGAAAAGGAACTGACCCGTATTGCGGGAATTAACCAGGCTATCCAGTCTATTTGTAATATCGGTGGCCCTGCGTTGGGAGCGGTTCTGCTTCTGGCATTCGATATGAGTGTAGTCATGTTATTGGATGTGGCAGGCGCAATCATTGCCTGCACTTCCCTACTGTTTGTTTACATTCCGAATCCGAAGAAGGAAAATATCTCAGCTAAGAGTGTATTGAACGATATGCGCGACGGTTTCCATGTGATTATGCGCAATCGAGGAGTTAGTTGGGTGATGGTTACAGAAATCCTGATTACTTTCTTTGTGTTGCCGATAGTCGCCCTGATGCCGCTGATGACTTTGCATACTTTCTCCGGAACAGCTTATCAGATTAGTTTGATAGAAACACTTTTCGGGGCGGGTATGTTGGCTGGAGGGGCTTTATTGGGGATTTGGAATCCTAAGATTAGGAAGATACTGATGATTGCGTTCTCTTATGCGGTACTTGGTCTGGCATTGGCTATATGTGGTATGTTGCCCGGCAATGGGTATGTCTTTTTTGCCATACTGACGGTGGTACAAGGGCTTATCGTGCCATTTTTATCCGGTCCCTTTACCGCTCTATTGCAGACGCAGTTCAAACCGATTTATCTGGGACGTGTATTCTCGCTTTTCGACAGTATAAGTTTGTTCCCTTCTATCATCGGTTTGCTTGTCACAAGCTTTGTAGCCGACTCTTTGGGAATAGGCAACATATTTATATACTGTGGTTTTGCCATTGTGCTGACTGCAATTCTGATGATGTGTATTCCTTCTGTTAGAAATCTGGAGAAAGAGGAGATCAGGAAGAAAAAGTAAATGAAATGCCCCCAAAAGTTTTATATCTAACTTTTGGGGGCATTTCATTTATAGTATTATTGCGCGTCTATACCTCTTTTTTTCAGCATCTCAAAGTCTTCTTTTCTCATTCCTATATCATCCAGTGGACGCGGTTCATTATGATCGTTCAGATAAACCCTCGATTTCTCTGTATAGAGAGGGCTGGTGACAGATAGACTGTCATTGCGGTACGGAGTTTCTATTCCGGCCAATTCCATCATGGTCTGGAAGAAAGAAATGCTGGAAGATATATTTTTCTGTCGGTTCATCGAAGCAGCTTTCTCTATCCCGGGATACTCTTCCCTATAACTGTCGGATGTCCACAGCAGGAGAGGTACGTGTAGCTGATAGTAGGACGGAACGGGGGATGCATGGAGAAACAGGTGTCGGCCATCGTCGAAGATATCTTCCCCATGGTCGGACGTGTAAAGCATACTGGCATCTGCTTGCTGCTGCTCCAATAGGTGGATGATACGTGCCAGGAAATTATCCGTATACCGAATGGAATTGTCGTAGGCATTCATCAGGTTATCTTTGTATTTCACTTCTGCATCTACGGGGAAATCCGGTAAGAAGAAAGCAGCAGTTTCCGGATAACGTTCCCGGTAATTGAAGTGGGATCCATAGGTATGCAATACAATGAATTGTTTCCGATTTCCTTTCTCAAGTTCTTTTTCTACCAACATTAACAGTTCGTCATCCGAAGGATTGTATTGGGAATCCTGCGAATCTTCTTTGATAAAATCATAAGTATCCGCTTCCATTCCGAAGAAGTCGATGAAAGAATGATTATACCGCTGGTTTGAGAAGAAGGCTGTCTGGAAACCGGCTTCTTTGAAAGCGGTAATGATGCTTTTCCGATAATAAATGGAATCGAAATTCTGTGCAGAAACAGGAGAAAGCAGCATGGGTACACTTTTGTGCGTAGTATTCGATTCCGTCAGAACATGGCAGAAAGAAGTCACTCCTTCTATTTTAGAAAGTTCAGGGTTCGTATCCCGATCATAGTCGTAAAGACTCCAGTTCAGGGCGCGGGATGTCTCGCCCACTACCATAATATAAATTTCCCGTCTGTCTTCCGGATGGGAAGGTTGGGCGTTAAAAGTAAAGTTCTCTGATGTGCGGTGATACGTCCTTGTTTGGACATTACGCTGGAATGCGAGTGCTACATTATAACACACGTTGGCAGGATACAAATCCGATTTCAGCTCGTAACGTTTATCCAGTCCATAAGCGGCGCCCAATGAGATAAAGCCGATGAGTAAGGCAATCCATGCCTTTTTCCGTTCCCGACGGATAAATTCCGGAGATAATTTCCGCTTCTTTATAATGGAGATTGCAGCCAGAATCAATGCCGGTATATAAAGAATAATCACACTCACTAATGCCGGAACAAGATTATCCAGCAACTCCATAGCTTCACTCGAATTAGTGGTTACCAGGTTCAGGAACATATCCACAGCTATAATGGACTGTCCGAAGAGATAAAGCAGTACTATCTGGAAAGCTCCGAAGAAGATGAATAAGAAAAGTATCCAGAACATCTTTCCACAGTTTCTCGACAAAGTCATCAATAGATAATAGAAAGCAAATGGCAACAGTACATTACACACTTTTGCCACCACAGGCATCGGCTCTGTAAAACAGAGGATGATATTGGGTGCTATCAGGATCAACAGAAACAGATAGAACAAATGCGCCTGATTTTCCAACCATTTCTTTATGTTTTTAAAAAGCTTCATTGATGTTGAATATAAATCCGGTCTGGCCTTTTCCAAACCCTAAATCTAACCTTACGTTTACTCTCTTTTTGAACTCCCACCGATAACCAAAACCATAATTAGGGAGGATATGTTTAACTTCGAAGCCGGAGAATTTAGGAAATACGGTTCCCGCTCCTGCCCATATAGCTATGCCATTTCGTTTCCAGACGTGCTGACGAAGCTCTATCTGCGCATCCATGGCACATTTATCACGGTAACGCCCTTCGTAATAACCACGCATGGAATAAGAACTTCCCAATGTTGCCATCAATCCCCAAGGTGGATCACCGTAATTCAGCAACGTATGGAATTGTCCAGCCAATACTCCCCCTTTCCACACAGGATGATAATAGCTGGTAGTCAGTTCTGTGCTGCTGAAAGCATATTTATTACCGAGGAATGCGGGACTGAATCGTTGATCTATTCTCAGGTAATAGCCACTATAGGCATTTGTGAGGAAATCCCGTGAATCATAGAGTAATGAGAATCCGAGGCTTATATTGGTAGTCCGGGCTTTCATTCCTTCCCACAGTTCGGGCTTTTCAAAATCGTGGCCGTAGACATAATCAAAGACAGCCATCGGACCGATATAGAAGTTCCGCGCTACACGAGTCATGAAGTCTACCTTTACTTGTGCCTGGAAGCGGTCGTAATCACTTTCATTATCGTCATTAGAACCGTTTTCATATCCTTTTCCCCAATACAGGCTGGGGAACGAATAGAAATAAAGATTGTAATTCAGACGGTATCTGTCTTGTGGAAAGAGATGATTTCCACGTACCCCCAACAAATAGAAACCTACCGTAGATACATCACCGTATAAAGATACATTAGATGGTGGAAGGATGGTATCATTCAGGTCTGTACGATATAATCCGGCGGCTACCAGGCCGATACCGAACTTGGTGTCACTGGAATAATGAGGTCCTCCGATAACACTGAAGTCAAACTTCTTGTTTTTTTTCTCTTTGTTGGCATCATTAAAATAGTCCAGGAATTTCTTGAAGAAACTTTTCTTTTGTGGCAAAGTGTCAATTACGGATACAGAAGAGTCGACTGAAACATCTGTTCCTGTGGGGCCTTGTGCCCATATATCGGTGGTTATTATCAATAACAGCACCGGCAGTACCCATTTCGTTAGTTTAGCGTCCATGACTATACCTGTAGAAAACTACGTCGGCAAATTTAGTTTTATTTTAATCATATAACAACAATTTTGTGAAGTGTTTTGTTCAAACTTCTTCCATTAAGAAAAAAGGGGGAAGAAATAAGAATTTCAGAACTTTATTCCCATTTTAACGTTATTCTTTTAGAACGAATAACGAACTTCATTATGAAAACAAAAATGGATATCCCCGATAAAGAGGGACGAAAACGGCTTGTGATTGTGGGTGGTGGCTTCGGTGGATTGAAGTTGGCACGCAAATTGAAAAGCGATAAATTCCAGATAGTGTTATTGGACAAGAATAATCATCATATTTTCCAACCCCTACTCTATCAGGTAGCAACCGCCGGTATTGAACCGAGTGCAATTTCTTTTCCTTACCGCAAGATATTTAAAAAGAGAAAACATTTCCATATACGTATTTGTGAGGCGCAACGGGTAATTCCCGAAGATAATACTCTGGAGACTTCCATTGGAACTCTTTCATACGATTATCTGGTTGTCTCTACCGGATGCCGTACCAACTATTTTGGTAACGATGGGCTGTCTCAACGGACGATGGCCCTGAAGAACACTGCAGAAGCTCTGTTTAATCGCAACCAGATTCTGGAAAGTTTTGAAAAAGCACAGAATACCAGCAATCTGGAGACAAGGAAACGTCTCATGACATTTGTCATCGTAGGTGGCGGTGCTACGGGTATAGAACTTTCCGGCGCATTGGCAGAAATGAAGAAATTTGTGCTTCCGCAAGACTATCCCGATCTTGATATGAACCTGATGCGCATTATTCTTGTGGATGGTGCTCCCCGTCTGCTCTCCGCTTTCTCTGAAAAATCTTCGGAAGAAGTGGCAAATTACTTATTAAAACGTGATGTGGAGATCATAACCAGTGTGCAGGTTACAAATTATGAGAATGGAACGATGACTCTGAGTGATAACAGTACCTTGGAAACGATGAACGTCTTTTGGGTTGCAGGTGTACGCGCCAACAGCATAGAGGGCCTTGCGAAGGAAGCCTATGGCCCCGGTAACCGCCTCCTTGTCAATCTCTACAACTGTGTTCAGGGTTATGACAATATTTTTGCCATCGGTGACACTGCACTTATGATTTCCAAGGAATACCCGAAAGGGCATCCGCAAGTAGTTCAACCAGCCATTCAGCAAGCCCGTAATCTGATCCAGAATCTGGATAGAAAGGAACGGGGACTTGAAATGCAACCGTTTGTTTATCACAACAAAGGCTCCATGGCTACCATAGGACGTAATCACGCAGTGGTGGAACTGAAAAACCTTCGTTTCGGTGGTTTCCCCGCATGGGCAGTATGGCTATTCATCCACTTAATGAGCATTGTCGGTGTAAAGAACCGTCTGTTTATCTTCGTAGACTGGATGTGGAGTTACTTTACATACGATCCTTCTTTGAGGGTAATTATAAAACCTTTGCGCAGAGATAAACCATAATGCCTTATTTTTCGTTATATTAAATATAAATGTTTAAAACGAACGACTATGCTTTACAAATTTTTATTCCCGTCTAAACCGGATGGAGCAGCAACGTCTGCTATATTATTAATAGTGAGAATTATATTTGGTGTGTTATTAATGAATCACGGCATCGAAAAGTGGTCTAATTATCAAGAGTTATCCGCTGTATTTCCCGACCCGCTGGGTGTGGGCAGTCCTCTTTCCCTGGGATTAGCCATATTCGGTGAATTGGCTTGTTCTATGGCATTTATCATTGGTTTCCTTTACCGTCTGGCAATGCTGCCGATGATATTTACAATGGGAATGGCATTCTTTGTCATTCATGGAAACGATCCGTTTGCGGTCAAAGAACTGGCTTTCATATATCTGGTGGTATACGTACTGATGTATATTATCGGTCCCGGAAAGTTTGCCGTAGACCACTGGCTGGGTAAGGCTTTGACTCCCAAAAAGTCTTAATTTTACCGGGGCTGTTTAGCTGAAAATTTGTTTTTGTCTCTTATTTAAGTGTATTTTTCACAAAAAGCACTTATATTTGCCCGAAGAAAAAGAGCAAAGAGTTAAATCAATAAACTCAGTAAAACAAAAGAAAGTAATTATGAAAAAGAGTAATTTGAATTTGGCTGCAACCGTGATGATTTGTGGCGCATTTCTTTTCAGTTCTTGTATCGGTTCTTTCGGCCTGCACAGT
>PPYE01776820.1_pt1 | contig 14563 bp, 7 predicted proteins | sample 1559881 | NCBI WGS metagenome assembly PPYE01 (sample SAMN08240022, study PRJNA423297) | Human gut metagenome, whole genome shotgun sequencing project.
GATCTGGGCCGTGCGGACGATACCGAGCTGGCCTTGGCTTCTTCGGGCAAAGTCATCGTGGCTTTGAGCGACGAGGCGGATTATTGGGAGACGCTCGTCAACGCCGCCAAGATCCGCAAGTACGCCAAGACGCGAAATCTCCAGGAGCTTCAGCCGAGTACGCGCCAGATCGTCGAGTCCAAGATGCGCGAGGCAGCGTATAACGAGAAAGAGGCCGATGTCCTTTTGAGCGAGGCCGTACTCCATGCACGTTGCGCGGTCAACGGCCGCATAATTGAGGTCCGCGCGGCTAAACCCGCTCAGGTCTTTGAGCAAGTGCTGGCGCAGCTGTGCGATGTGGTCTTTGAAAAGGCCGACTATATCGGCGCGCCGGTCACGAGCGATTCCGATATCCGCTCCACTCTGGCGGGCAACGTTCAAGCGGGGCTCGCTGGCATGGACGCGGGCAACACGCGTGCGCTCAAGGAGGTCGAGGACTACCTCAAAGTTCAGCACCAGCGCCACCTGGATACCGCTATGGGCGATATCCAGCGCAGGTACCAGCAAAAGCCCTATGGCTGGCGCGAGGTTGACATCGCAAATGTGGTGGCGCAGCTTGTAGTGGAGCAGCGCGCGCAGGTGCTGTTTGGCGGTCAGACGGTTCAAGCTAACGACAGCCGCATGGTGTCGCTCCTGCGTAAGGATGCCGATAAGGCCCAGGTGCGTTTGCGCGTGCGCATGAGCGACCGGTTGCTGCGCGCCACGGGCGAGCTTATGCGTGGCCTGTTTGATCTCAAGACCGTGCCCTCCAACGAGGATAAGATCGTGGCCGAGCTCAAGGAGCGCCTTGAGGGCTTGCGTGAGGTGTGCGTCGCCATGGCACGCGACTACTACACGGGTATCAAGCCGGCCTACCCGTATCCCGGTGAGGACGAGTGCGAGAAGATGCGCTCGGAGGTGGTCGACGCTCTTAAGGACCAGAGCGATTCCGAGGCGTTCTTGACCACGTTCACCAAGCACGAGGACCGCCTGCTCGATGCCAAGGAAGACTTTGACAAGGTGGTTGAGTTCTTCGAGTCCAACCAACGAACAGCGTTTGACCACGCCAAGGATTTCTTGAGCCGCGCCGAGGGCATCGAGTATGCCTCCGATGACATTCCCAACGCGGTGGAGAACGTGGCAAAGGTACGCGAGATCCTCAAAGACCCAAAGCCCTACGGCCGCATTAAAGACCTTCAGCCGTTGATGGCACCCGTCGAGGAAGACATCAAAAAGCACCTGGGCATTCGCCGCAACGAGTTCTTGTGTCGTATCGAAAACGACCTGCAGGATTTGCGGAAGCAGGCCGAGAGCCAAGAAGGTTTTGTCAAGCAGGCCAAGGATGCCATCGCGGACGTCAACACCAGGTATGAGTCGTTCAAGAACCGCGCCCATGGCGTCCAGAGCCTCAACGAGCTTAACGCCCTCGCGGCAAACTGGGAAAACTGGATCGTTGCTGCAACCAACAAGATATACGACGCCGTGGATGAGGCCCGCATGCGAATGGACAACGAGCGCCGCACCACCGAGGTCACGAGTACGGGTGAGGTGGTCAAGAAGATCTCCAAAAAGGGCGCCGCATCGTCTGCGCCCGTGCCCGCGTCTAAGCCCCAGCGCAAGATCAAGACCGTGCGCCGCGCCGATTTGGCCAAGCCGAGTCGCCTCTTGTCCGCAGAGGACGTGGAGCGCTACGTGGACGACCTGCGCTCTCGCCTTATGCAGGAGCTCGCTGCAAACGACGAGATTCGTATCAACTAACTCGCGGAGCCACCGGTGCCAAAGCGAGCACCGGTGGTTTATGGCGTTTAGAAAGGCTCATCAACCATGAACGATTCTGCTCTTAAGAGCTTCTGCACCTGGGCCCGTACAGAGCTCATCAAAGGCGTGGAGGCACAGATGGTGCGCTACGGCATCACCGAACCTGCACCTTTGCCCGTTGGGTCCGAGACCGTCAACGGCCTGCCCCTAAGTCCTGCTGAGGTTGAGCAGCGTGACGAGCTGCTGCGCATACAGACAGAGGTGGGTCACGAGGCGCTGCGCGACCGAGCGGCCTACACCTGGTTCAACCGCATCGTGGCCATTCGCTTTATGGATGCACGCGGATGGCTCCCCAGCCGTATGCGCATGCTGAGTCGTGCGGACGGCAGCCATGGCAGCGAGGCCGTGGAGAACGCACTGGACGTGGAGATAGCGACGGCCGATACCGATCGCATAGCCGAGCTCAAGATGGCGGGCTTGGATGAACCGCTGTGGCGCTACCTGTTTATGGCTCAGTGCGAGGAGCTTGCCGATTGCCTGCCGGGCGTCTTTGAACGCGTGGGCGGTGCCATGGAGCTGCTGTTGCCCCAGGGCCTCATGATGTCCGACGGCGTGGTGGGCAAACTCAACACCATTCTCGCTGACGAGGACTGGCGCGAGGGCGTGACCGTTCTGGGTTGGATGTATCAGTACTACAACGCTGACGTTAAAGACGAGTTCTTCAAGTCCAAGCGCAAGGCAGCGGCGGCGGACATCGCGCCCGCCACGCAGCTCTTCACCCCCGAGTGGATTGTGCGCTATATGGTCGAGAACTCACTCGGCCGTCTGTGGATGCTCAACAATCTGGGGAGTTCGCTACGCGAGCGCATGGAGTATTACATCGAGCCCGATGCTGAGCACGAGGACTTCATTCGCATTTCGAGTCCCGAGGAGATAACCCTCTGCGACCCCGCATGCGGCTCGGGCCATATCTTGGTCTATGCGTTTGAGCTGCTCTTCCATATATACGAGGAGCGCGGCTATCGTGAGCGCGAGATTCCCGAGCTCATTCTTACTAAAAACCTTGCAGGTATGGAAATCGATTCCCGCGCGGCACAGATCGCGGAGCTGGCGCTTGCCATGTGCGCCCGCGAGCACGACCGTCGCTTCTTTAGGCGTGGCGTTCGCGCCGACGTTACCGTGCTCTCGAGCATCCCGCTAGGGGAGGACGAGCTGCCGGGTAACAAGAAGCTCGCCGAGGAGCTGAGTCATTTGGGCGAGATCGGTTCGCTGCTCAATCCCTCAGAGGACGAGATCGACGAGCTCAAGGCTGCCGCCGCGAGTTGTTCCGATGACCTTTTTGCCGCTACGGCCAAAACTAAGCTCGAAAGCGCTGCCGCCATCTGCGAGAAGCTGTCCCGTCGTTTTACCTGCACCGTTGCGAATCCTCCGTATATGGGCAGCAGTAGCTTTAACCCCTTCATGAGCAAGTGGGTCAAGAAGAACTACCCCGACGTGAAGAGCGACCTCTTCTCCAGCTTTGTCGTTCGCATGTTCAGTCTCGCCAAGGACCACGGCGAGTGCGGAGTCATGTCGCCTTTCGTCTGGATGTTCATCGGAAGCTATGAGAAGCTCCGCAACGAGATTATCGACAACAGAACGCTTACCTCCCTCATTCAACTTGAGTACTCGGGCTTCGCTGGCGCGACTGTGCCCATCTGCACCTACACGTTTCACAACTCACTCATCAAGAGCTACAAGGGAGGCTACGTGCGCCTTTCTGACTTCGTTGGCGCCGCTGTCCAGGCTCCCAAGGCCCTCGAGGCAATCCAAAACCCTGACTGCGGCTGGTTCTACCGCCGCAACGCCGAGACCTTCAAGCAGATCCCCGGCACCCCCATATCCTACTGGTTGGGGGATGGGCTATTGGAGGCTTATTCCTCCGGACGATTTATTGACGAGGTGGCTCATCCTAAAGTCGGGATGCAAACTTCGAATAACGAAAAGTTTCTACGTTTGTGGTGGGAAACAGATTGGTCACCGACTCAAAACGATTCGAACCATAAGTGGATTAAATACCTTAAGGGAGGTAAATATCGAAAATGGAACGGCAATCTAGAGTATTTGCTTTTCTACAACAATGATCCGAATTACATCCTCGAGCAACCCCATGCCCGCGTTTTACCGCTCGAAATGCTGCGAAAGCCTAAGATTACATGCACAATGCTGACGTCGGGAAGACCTGGCTTCAGGTCTGCTCCTGAAGATTCTTTTTATGACATTGCGGCACATTGTTGTTTTCCGAAGGAGCCACAATTCAATTATATATTGGGCCTGTTGAACAGCTCTCTTTCTGCTCTGTGTCTTTCGGCGCAGAATCCAACGATGAATATGCAGGTGTCTGATATAGCTTCGGTCCCCTATGTTGAAGGCGATCCGAAATCGGTGAGCAAGGTGAGTGGAATCGTTGCCGAATCGTCAGATATTTCGAAGATTGACTGGGACTCGTTTGAAACCTCTTGGGATTTCAAACGTCATCCGCTGTTGTAGGTGAGCATTGTGACCAAATCCTACAAACTTGTCGAAGAGACGAAAGGAACTACAGCGGAGTGTGCTGAAAAGTGGAACGCCGATAAACGAGATGTTTCCGCCTGGTGTAGGGCTGATTTGATTTATGGTGCGGTAAAAGAAACCTCTTTCCCATTCAGGTGGATCATTTCCTGTGATGCGAAGCGTCCCATAGATGCATGCATCATTAGGGAACTGCTGTGGCAGATTATCGAGCTTGAAAACGAGCGTATTTCCGAAATCGACGTTTCTGTTTGGGGTATTCCTGCAGTCGATGTTGCTGGGTGCATTCAGTCGTTGAAGGATGCCGATTATTTGGCGTTTTCACAAGAAGGTGTTGGCTTACAAATAACGAAAAAGGGCCTTGCTTTGATTGGCCGCGGTCAGCATGACAAGGCTATGAATGAGACGCCTACGGCACTGAAGTGGACTGCCGATGCCGTGGGTATTATTGCCGGAAGTGCAATAGATCAAATTATCCAAAGATAAGCTGCTTCCGCAAGGACGCTGTAGTTTCGAAAGGTAATAACCATGTCTGATTGTTGTATTTATGAACCTCAAAATTACGACCCACAGGCGGTCGATCGTTTTCTCCGTGGTGAGACTAGAGAAATATGCATTGAGCTGAAGTGCGTTGAGCAGGAAAAGTCAGAGGACTTTGCGATTACGGATGCGGTTTTGCAGCTCGATTTAATAAAGTGTAGGGAGCCACACATGTGCGACGTTCCCGCTCATAATACCCCTTATTTTGATCCATCTGGTTTAGCGAAGCTTTCATTTTTGATTACCGAGAAGACAGTCGGTTCGCAAGATTACCATGCGATTTGTCGCTGTGGGGCCGCTCACCATCTGTTGGGGGGCTCTCGATTGCTCCTTGTGATTTCGGAAGGGAGCGAATCTCGAGAATGCGCATTTGAGTTTAGTCCAGCATCGGGAGTGTTTGGCAAATACGTGTGGCATGAAGTCGATTTGCAAGCTTCCATTGGATAGGCGAGCGATTTCATATCGCGCAACTAAGACGAATCAGCTGCTTTCGAGCGAGAGATGCACCGGCATCGCGCGGTGCATGGGGCTGAGCTTCGAGCCTGATTCCTTCACGGCGACCGATTAATTGAAAGACCATAGGAAACGGAAGGCGGCACAATGACAACGCTTTTGGCCGATAAATACGAGGCTCGCAAGGCCGAGGTCAATGCTCGCTTTGAGCAGCTTCGCGCTAACGAGGAGGAGCTCAACCGAATCTTTGCCAAGATCTACAACATGGAGGGTGAGGTGCCCATCGAGGTCGAGGATAAGTACGTTTCGGTGGCGCGCATTTTCAATACCGCCGACGAGATTCCCGAGAGCTATAAGGGCAACAAGTACGTGCGCACCAAGCGCGACGAGATCGCCTCGCTCATGAGCTATGCCGTGGGCTGCATGTTTGGTCGCTATTCGCTGGACGTGGACGGTCTAGTCTTGGCCGACCAGGGTGCCACGGTCGACGACTATCTGGCCAAGATGCCCGACCCCGATCACGTGACCTTTATGCCCGATGGCGACAACGTGCTGCCTATTACCGACGACGAATATTTTGACGACGACATCGTGCGCTACTTTATCGACTTTGTGCGCACTGTGTATGGCGAGGAGACGCTCGAGCAGAACCTTGCCTTTATTGCCGAGGCGCTCGGTGGCAAGGGCACCTCGCGCGAGGTCATTCGCACCTACTTTTTGAAGGACTTCTTTAAGGACCACTGCCAGACCTATAAGAAGCGCCCTATTTATTGGCTGTTCGACAGCGGCAAGAAGAACGGCTTCAAGTGCCTTGTTTACATGCATCGCTACCAGCCTGACCTGTTGGCTCGCATCCGCACCGACTATGTGCATGAGCAGCAGGAGCGCTATCGTGCCCAGATTGGGTATGCCGACGATGCCCTTGTCAGTGCCGAGCGCGGCGAGCGCGTGCGCTTGGATAAGCGCATCAAAAAGCTCAACGACCAGCTCAAAGAGACCATTGCCTACGAGGAGAAACTGCACCACTTGGCAGACCAGATGATTAAGATCGACCTGGATGACGGCGTCAAGGTCAACTACGCCAAGTTTCAGGATGTGCTGGCGAAGATTAAGTAACTGCAGATACGGTAAGGATATTCATGCCCAAGATCGATGTAGAAGAACAGCTCAAGCTGCGATTTTTGCAGCCGTTGTCCTCATGCGCGCCGCGCCGTGTTGTGGTTTGGCACGATGCGGACGGCGAGTTTGCTCCTGAGTTTGAGCGATTGGCTGCCGAGGGTTTCGACGGCGTGGGGGCCGATACCGGCGTAATGCCTGCTCACGGTGACTTTGAGCGCCCGGTGCGCTTTGTTGAGGCCTGCGAGGGCCGCATGTTTGCCGTCGAGAAACTTATCAACCGCGATGACCTTGCAAGCGATGTCTTGCTGTACCGCCGTTGCCCGCGTGGCAGGCTTGAGGGCGATTGGCTTGCCGATGTTGAGCTGTATGCCGATTGGTTCCAGGCTGACTATCTTTCGCTTTTGGCCGATCAGCTGGGTATCGAGAATATCGAAGCCGTGCGCGAGAGTCTGCGCGAGCACAAGACGTTCTTTGATGCCAAGACCCGCTGTGCTAAGTTTGCCGCGTGCGTTCCGCATGCCTCGGGCGCATCCGATATCGAGCTTGGAATCCTTACGGTTATCTTTGGCGGCAAGGAGCCGGGCGACGCGCGGCCCGCGTTTGTGCTGCGCGGCTGCATGACCACACTGCTGCACGAGGGCCCCGAGGCGCTGGCCGCGCTGGTGGATAAGTACAGCGTGCGCGATGTTCTCTCTGCCTTTATGCTGCGCTGCTATGGGTTTGATGGACCGCTGTACGAGCGTGACTCGCTGCTTATGCTTGCATCCCATGTGCTCCTTACGGCAGCATCAACTGCGCTTCCCGAGGGAGTGCTCAAGGGACTCGAAAGTTATGTGGCTCTCGCTTACGGCCCCTATTGTCTTGAAGCGGTGCGTACGTGGGACCAGACCGCCGATACCCAGGCATCGAGCGAGGACCTATTTGAGATCTGCCGTTTGGTAGAGGATGCCCGTGGGCTCTTTGCGCGGTTCGAGACCCTGCCAATCGATGCGTTGGCCTCGCTTGACGTGTTCCCGTGCGTCAACGAGGCTGTACTCTCGCAGTTGTTCAGCTCGTTTGCCCAGGGTGCGGACCGTGTTGAGGATGCGCGCGCATTTGCTGCGCGCCGTTGCGACCTAAGCTGGTACCGTCGCGTTGAGAGCTACTTTGACCTGCTTGCTGCCGTGGCCCATATGTGCTCTTTTAGGCAGACGCACGCGGGCGGGTTCCATCTGGCGCAACCCCAGCAGGTGTGGGATGCCTACACGTCCGATTGGTATGCCATGGACGTTGCCTATCGCCATATGTGCACCGCGTATCTGCGGACGCGCTCCGTTGAGTGCGATGTGCTCGAGGAGCCCACCCGCGCTGTGGCGGACTGGGCGGAGAATCTCTACAGCAACTGGTTCTTGGCGGATGCCAATGCCTGCTGGGCAGCCGCTGCGCAAGGGGAGTGGGCCGATTGCGGCTACATCGATGGCCCTGCACGGCAGGATGAGTTCTACTGGCATGTGCTGCCCACCTTTGTGGGCTCTGCCAAAACGACGGTCATTATCGTGAGCGACGCGTTGCGCTATGAGGTGGCCCGCGACGTTGCGGCGCTGCTCGAGCGCGAGCGCGGAGGCAACGTCAAGGTCTCTAGCATGCAGGCGGTCTTTCCCTCCATTACCGAGGTGGGCATGCCCACGCTGCTGCCGCACCAAGCGCTTGAGCTTGCAACGGATGGCTCGTTTGTGTTGGCTGACGGCATGCCCACTGCGACGACTCCGCAGCGCGAGGCCGTGCTTGCCCACGTTGAGCCCACGGCCCGCGCTTTACGCTCGAGCACATACCTCAACATGACGGGAACCGAACGCAAGACGCTGCTCAAGGACTCAAAACTCGTCTACCTCTATCACAACAAGATCGATGCCACGGGCGAGAAGGCCGCTACGCAGGATGACGTCTTCGGTGCCTGTGCGGACACCGTGGAGGAACTTGCTGCGTTGGCGCGTCGCGTGTGCACCGACGCCCCGGGCGCGCGTGTTGTTATAACGGCGGACCACGGCTTTATCTACACGCGTCGGGAGCTCAGCGAGTGCCAGATGCTCGGCAAACCGGACCTTCCCGTCCTTGACGCTCCCGTCATGTACGGCAAGCGTCATCTGGTGGTGCCCAACGAGGCCGTGGGCGAGCTTTCGGACGAGGTACGTGGGGTGTTTGTTAATGTTAACATGGGACGTTTGGGCGCCGGTTTTGAGGGGCTTGCCCCGCGCGAGAACGTGCACTTCAAGCGTCCCGGCGGCACTAACAACTACGTCCACGGCGGCATGAGCTTGCAGGAGCTCTGCGTGCCCGTTATCGGTTTTTGGCGTGCGCGCTCGGGTTCCAAGGACTTTGTCGACACGCGCGCGGCGACGCTGCGCGTACTAAGTGAGGGACGCCGAGTGACCAACTCGCTCTTCTCGGTCAACTTGATCCAGGAAGAACCTGCCCAAGGTAAGGTCTTGCCGTGCGAGTACGAGCTGGTGTTTACCGATGCAAGTGGCAACGAGGTGAGCGATACGGTCAAGGCGCATGCCAACAAGACTTCTGTTAACTCGCAGGAGCGCGTGGTACATGCCAAGTTTGCGTTGCATGCAGCGGATGGATTCTCGGCCAAGGGTCCGTACTATCTGGTCTGCCGCGAGCGCGAGACGGGCAAGATCGTTTGGCGCGAGACGTACACCATCGCTGTTTCGTTTGCACCTGTTGCTGATTTTGGTTTTTAGGAGTGTGCCCTATGTTTGATAGCCGTGACGACGATCTGTGGGAAGTCCCCTCGATTGATGCGGATGTGCCGGTGGAGGAGGCCGTGCCCGTGGAGGAAGCCGTGCCTGCGGAGGAGGCCGTGCCTGCCCCGGAGCCGTTTGGTGCTGTGCCCGTTGAGTCTGCGGCGACCACCAAGGACGAATCCTCGACCGATGGCTATGACCAGGCCGCGGACGAGGCTCCCGAGGACGACGGATACGACATGGATGGGCTGGATGGCAAACTGCTTGAGCACTTTGCTGGCAAGATCGTGCGTAAGGACCTGACGGCCCTTATGAAGCGCGGCGCCAACGTGCCCACCTTTGTGCTGGAGTACCTGCTGGGCATGTACTGCTCAACCGACGACGAGGATGCCGTGGCGGAGGGTTTGGACCGCATTCGCAGGATCCTCACCGATAACTACGTGCGTCCCGACGAGTCCGAGCGCATTAAGTCCAAGATCCGCGAGCTGGGTCGTTTTACCATCATCGACAAGGTGACGGCCAAGCTCGACGAGTACAAAGATATCTACGTGGCGTCGTTTGCCAACCTGACCATTGAGCCGTTTGTGATGCCTGCCGAGTACGTGCGCGACTATTCCAAGATTCTCCAGGGTGGTATTTGGTGCATTATGAGCATCGAGTATCGTCGTCCCATGGAAGAGGAAGACGAGTTTGGCATGGAAGTCTTTGGCGACGATGCGCCTCGCCGCTCCAAGGCCAAGCGCAAAAAGCGCGGGCCCGAGGACTCTCCGTTTAGCGTGGCGTCGCTCACGCCCATCCAGATGCCCAACCTGGACCTGGACGCCATGATCGAGGAGCGTCAGTATTTCTCGCGCGACGAGTGGCTCAACATGCTGCTGCGCTCTGCCGGCTATGAGCCCAGCGAGCTTTCCGAGAAAGAGCGCCTGCACTTTATCGAGCGTATGGTGCCGCTCATCGAGCGCAACTACAACCTGTGCGAGCTGGGTCCCCGCGGTACCGGTAAGAGCCACATTTACAAAGAGGTCTCGCCCTACGCCATTTTGCTTTCGGGCGGTCAGACCACCACGGCCAACCTGTTCGGCCGTATGAACTCCATGCGCGCCGATCGCGTGGGCCTAGTGGGCCACTGGGATTGCGTGACGTTCGACGAGGTCGCCGGCATGCGGTTTAAGGACACCAACGCCGTGCAGATCATGAAGGACTACATGGCGAGTGGCAGTTACGCACGCGGCCGCGACCAGATTAACGCCGACGCTTCCATGGTCTTTGAGGGCAACATCAACGACACCGTGCAAAATGTCCTTAAGACCACGCACCTGTTTGATCCGTTCCCGCCGGAGTTTAACAACGATTCGGCTTTCTTCGACCGTATCCATTACTACCTGCCGGGGTGGGAGATTCCCAAGATGCGCTCGAGCCTGCTGACCGGGCATTATGGCCTGATCACCGACTGCCTGTCGGAGTTTTGCAAGGAGATGCGCCGCAAAGACTTTACGCACCATATCGACCGGTATTTCCGCTTTAACAGCGACTTTAACAAGCGTGACGAGACCGCCGTGCGCAAGACCTTTAGCGGCCTTGCCAAGCTGCTGTTCCCCGACGAGGCCATGGACAAGGACGACGTGCGCTGGCTGCTGGACTACGCTATCGAGGGCCGTCGTCGCGTAAAGGAGCAGCTCAAGATTATGGCGGGCGTCGAGTTTATCGACGTCAACCTGGGCTATATGGATGCCGACAACCCGCAGGACGTGCATGTGGTGCGCGTGCCCGAGCAGAGCGAGGACACACTGATTCCCGACGGGCCGCTGCTGTCCGGTCACGTGTTTGGCGTGGGCAGGTCGCAGGGCGGCGAGGTTGCCGTGTACAAGCTGGAGAACAAGGCCGTTGCCGGCGAGTGCAAGTTTAAGCACGAGGGCGTGGCCTTTAACAAGCCGGTGCGCGATACGCTGGAGGCTGCGTTCGACAACTTTGTGAACCTGGCGAACCGCGTGGCGCCGGGGATGCACATTGGCTCCAAGGATTATCTGCTGTTCTACAACGACCTGCAGAGCAAGGGCCTGTCCGAGGAAGTTTCGCTCGCCGAGTTTGTGGGCCTTTGCTCTGCGGCGTGCAACCGCCCGGTGATGCCCGCGCTGGCGATTCCGGGAATCTTGCGCATGTCGGGCTCTATGGACGAGATCCGCGGGCTCGAGGACATTATGCGCGTGGCCAAAAACGCCGGCGCCAAGCGCGTGATTTTGCCGCTGAGCGCTATTGCGGGTTTGCAGAGTGTTTCGTCCGAGATTATCTCGGGGTTGAGCCCGGTGTTCTACATGGATGGCGACCCGGTCGATGCCGCGAAGAAGGCGCTGGATCTGTAGAAGTGCGGGCGAGCGGGCTTGCGTGCGCATGGGTCCGCGGGCGTGTTGGTGCGTAGTGCGTGAGGAGCCCTTGCCATGGCAGACGAGCGTTCTGTTGGTGAGTTGCTCGACGAGCTGTTTGGCTTTGAATCGGTAGCCAAGCGTCAGGCGGCGCTTGAGCAGTACGATCGCGGGGAGTTGGTGCGCAAGGCGCGCTCCCGCGAGCTGCTGGGCGTGCTTAGGGGCGTCGAGGCTGCCGAGCACGCCGTGCGCGACTCTGCCATGCGGGCTGTTGACGGGTATGTTCGCCGTGTTGAGGGCGCTGCTCTTGCGCGCGCTCGCAAGCAGGCGGGCATTGTTGGTCCGCTGCGGATGGAGCGTCGCTATGCTGCCTTTTTGCGCATGGAGGACAAGGCCGAGCTGCTGGCCCGTTTGGAGCAGACGCTTGCGTTTATCGAGGTAAAGCTGCGTGCGAATACGGCGGACAAGGTGCGCGCGGCGTACGATGCTGCGGGGGCTATGGTGTTGCAGGACGTGGCGCACCTGAGTGACGTGCGTGTTGTGGACGCCGTGCCTTTGGATGCCGACCTGCTGTGCATGCAGCTGGAGCAGTTGCGTTGTACTGCCGATTCGACGGGCCTTGCGGGTATGATCACGGCGACATTTGAGTCCGAGCTGAGTGCGACAGATCCGCAGCGCACTGACGGGCTTGTGAACGATGTGGTCGGTGATGTTGCTGGTGACATGGCGTTGGAGCGTGAGCTTACCAACGTGCGCGGTGCTGCGCAGCGGGCACACTTGGCGGCGCAGGCGTATCGGGCCGAGCGTGCCGCCCGCGTTGCGGGAAGCATGGTGGAGCCGGTATCGTTGCCCGAGTCTGCGTGCGTTGCGTGCGAGAAGGCGTGCGATGCCGGGGAGCTTTCCGAGTTGCTCGCTCAGGTTAAGAAGTCGTTTGAGACCTACCGTCGTGTTGTTGCCGACGGCGGACTATTCTGCGCGTTTGGCTCTGGCTCGCCGCATGGGATTTGCCAGGGCAGTAGTTATTTCGACTATGATTCTAGGCTTGACGAAGATGTGTTGGTGGGCGAGTACGACGGCGCTACCAGGCATGATGTTCGGCGCGAGGTTCCGATTCCCGAGCTTGTTGATGAGGCTTCGGCCGAGGGCGGCGACTCGCTCGAGGTTGCCGTGACACGCATGCGTGAGTTTAACGGGCGCCGCTACGATGGTGTGCTGGATGAGGACCCCGCGCGCCATGTGAATGCGTTTTGGTATGGACTCAAAAAGCTCAGCCAGTATTGCGAGGCCGCCGTGCGTGTGGATGAGCGTGCTTGGGATTGCTTTATCGATAAGGTGCAGTTCGCCTACGATGAGCCCGTGGGGCGCCTGGCCACGCAGATGGACGACAAGCAGGCGGCGGCTTTTGTTGCTGCCGTGGAAGTGCTTGGCGCTGACGAGTAAGGGCTTGGTTTGGCGGGAGGTTTCACCATGAAAATCGAAGTCGATGTAGACCAGCTGCGCGAGGGCTTGCTCGACCGTGCGGGGAGCGCGACTGGCGTGGGCTTTCCCGCCGCCATGCTCGACGTTATGGATATTGAGAACGAGTCGCCCCAAGAGCTCCTAGCCCGAGCCGAACGCGAAGGCCTCGACCTCCGCGACTTTGCCGTCGATGACGGCGCTGAATGAGGGCCATCTTTGCTATTGACGAACATATGTTTGTATTTTATACTCATGCTTGAACATACGTCCAACTTCATGGTATAAATTAGGTGGTCATCTCTTAAGAGAGGGCTTCCAAGTGCCGGGGACGTTTTTCCCGGCTTTTTTATTAAGGATTGCCCATGCGAGAGCTGAGTATCTTTATTGATGAATCTGGAAGCGATGATCTTCGTGAAAGATACTATCTGGTGGCCTTTGTTTTTCATGAACAAGATATTCCCATCGCTGAGGGAATAGAGAAATATGAAAGGGCGGTAGCCGAAAGCGGATTGCCGCTTCTTCCGTTCCATGCTTCTCCTCTCATGAATGGAAAGGATCAGTTCAAGGACTTGGACATCAGTGAGAGAAAAAGGCTGTTTTCACTATTTCGAGTCATGTTTCGACATTTGCCCATCTCGTACAAGGTGTTTGTATTCAAGACGCATCGGTATCGAACTCTTAAACAGATTGCTGATGCGATGCGGCGTGAAATCATCGATTTTATATTCGATAATTTGAGTTGGTTTCAGCAGTTTGATGCTGTAAAGATTTACTACGACGGAGGACAGGGTTCGGTTTCGAGTGCGCTTCACAAGGCAATCGATTACGCTTTGGCTAAAAATGCAGTTATCTATAAGCCGACAACTTCATCGGATTACTATTTGGCTCAGGCTGCGGACTATCTCTGTACCATTGAGTTCACGAGTCTGAAATATCAGGCGAATAAGCAGACTAATACTGACCAGAAGTTTTTTGGTGGTAGTACTGCGTTTAAAAAAGGCTTACTAAAAGAAATTAGAAAGAAGGTCGTCCCAAATTAGCTGCCCCTGGCAGCTACGACGCCAGTGTGGCAATGACGGCTTCGTCGCCGGCGTATATTAAGGTGTTGCCGTCGGGAATGATCGTCTGGCCGTCGCGCTTGAGCATCACGACGATAAACGGGTGCTTGCCTTGCGGCACGTCGCGCAGGCGCTGGCCGGCCAGACGACCGTGGGGTGTCACGGTGACTTCGCGCAGCGTAACCTCGGCACGCTCTTCAAACGTCGGCGCGGCCATAACCAACAGGTCGCCTTCTTCAATTACGGTATCGCCGTTGGGTAACACCGGATGGGCGCCGTCGCGCAGCACCAAGACCACCAGCATGTTCGTCGCGCTGCCAATGTCCGCGAGCGAGCGTCCGGCAAACGGATGTCCAGCGCCCACCTTGAGCTTTACAAACGACATGCCATCCTCGTCGCGGTAGTCGTTAAAGGTGCGGCGCACGTCGCCGGTCGCATCGATCATATCGAGCTTCTTCGCCACCGCCGGCAGCAGCGAGCCCTGTACCACAATGCTCGACACGGCAATCACAAAGAC
>PPYE01759222.1_pt1 | contig 14561 bp, 13 predicted proteins | sample 1559881 | NCBI WGS metagenome assembly PPYE01 (sample SAMN08240022, study PRJNA423297) | Human gut metagenome, whole genome shotgun sequencing project.
CAATACAATCTTCACTAATTACGTAAGCCATTGTTTTAAAGTTTTATTGATAAATAGTACTAATTATGTCCTGCAAAAATAATGGATTTTTATCATTATCTCCAAAAAATAGATACTTTTTATGCCTTATTTTATCTCAATATAAATTAGACCAAAAGTAAAGCCCATAATAAAACTCTATCGATATTTATAGTAAGCCCAGATTCTCAAATTTATTCCAAAACCTGATTATGTAAATCATAAAGCAACTTTAAAATGTTATCTTTGCAAACAATAAGCATCAGCATTTACCGTTTAATAGGTATATTTTTCGAAAATAATATGTCCAAACGTTCGCTAATATTTTCTTTATTACTATTCTTTACGTTGGGAGTTCAGGCTCAACGAAACAAAGTACAACGTTTGCCATATATTGACCAAAGACTTCTACATTTCGGATTTTCGATAGGTACTCACGTTCAAGATCTCCGTTTTGTAAACAGAGGGGAACCCGGCGATAACGGAGAAACCTGGTATGCAGAAATTCCCAGCTTTTCTCCAGGATTTAATGTAGGGTTGGTCAGCGACTTATATCTTTGTGAATATCTAAATCTCCGCTTTTGTCCTACTATGTATTTTGGAAATAAAACCATCGAAATGCGAGAGAATACCTCTGACGAACGAAAAATCGTAGATATAAAATCAAACTACCTTTCTCTTCCCATAAGCATAAAATATGGAGCTAAACGCTTGAACAATTACCGCCCCTATATCACTGCCGGAATAAGTCCTACTCTGGACCTTGCCAAAAAGAAAAATGACATATTGCGTTTGAAACCATACGATACTTACTTGGAAATAGGATTTGGATGTGATATCTATTTACCCTTTTTCAAGCTTATCCCCGAACTAAAATTCTGTTTCGGATTGGGCAATATGCTTGAAAAGAAAAGAAATGACCTACAAGACCCACTCGATTATAAATATACTCAATCTCAGAAAAAAATTACCTCCCAGATAGTAGTCCTTTCATTTTATTTCGAATAATATTTTGAAATTAAAAATATTTAACATACAAATTCTTGCAGATAGGACAGATTATTGTACCTTTGCACTCACAAACATCGCGGGGTGGAGCAGTGGTAGCTCGTTGGGCTCATAACCCAAAGGTCGTCAGTTCGAGTCTGGCTCCCGCAACTAAAAAAGAGCGTCAAGTGGTTGACGCTCTTTTTTTATGTCTATCATTCTGGCCTTATCATTTCTGATTTGTATGCAAGCAGGCTTCAACTAATTTATCCAAATCATCTAACGGAGATACCGGACATACCCTGAATCCCATTTCCCAACCAGCCTCAATATTTGCCGGACTGTCATCCAGATACAAAGTTTCTTCAGGCTTCAACCCAGCATCCTTTATCACATAATCGAAAAATGCTTTTTCAGGCTTCGAAGCGCCTATTTCATAAGATAAATATAACTTATCAAAAAAGTCATCTATCGTATGACCTCCGTCCTTAAACAGATGCTCCTTGGTATAATCCATATGGATTTTATTAGTATTACTCACCATATACACTGAATAATTTTTACGTAGCCCCAATAGCAAATCCAGCTTATACAACGGAATGTCTTGTATTATCGCATTCCATGCAGCTCGTAATTCTTCATCTGTTGCCTGCAAACCCAAGGAAAAGTTCAGATTATCAAAAAACTCACGTTCTGTAATTTTTCCATTTTCAAAATCACGAAACATCCCGTCAAAAGACCACGATGCCGGGACAATCTCATCTGCAATTTCTGCACCTAAAGCACGAAATGCAGCAACAGCCTTTTCTCGACTTAGGGTTACCAAAACTTCCCCAAAATCAAAAAGCAAGTTCTTTATCTTCATATTTTTATATATTGTTTCTTTCGATATTAGTATTTAAAACTGCTCCCTCCCAAAAACTCTCTCAACAATGAAGTCGGAGGTATTTCATGCTCGGCCAATGGCAAAAAGAAGTCAAGAAATTTCAATAACCGGTTGGCCTCCCCATATTCTGGACAATCACGAGGGACAGCACTCAATATAGGAGTTGCATGACGTTTCATTACAGCCAGTTCAAACAACAAGGAAGAATTGAACATTGCGTCGGCATTTTCCTGATAAGGAAATATCCATTTTTCTTCACCTCGCCGGACACTCGGCCATCGAGCAATCGTGCTTTGCGCAGTACTACCCCGATATTTATAATCGCGAATGATACGCCGAAGCAATCGATTATCACCTGTAGGTATCCAATTATGATCATCTATTGATATGGATGTCAAAGCCGATACATATACCCGATATTTCAATTTATTTTCTATCTGCGGTGTCAAGTCAGGGTTCAACGCATGTATACCTTCTAAAATCAGAACCGATGCTCTATCCAGCTTCAGTTTATTGCCTCGATAAATACGTTTGCCCGATTCAAAATTATACGTAGGCATATCCACTTCTTCACCTTTTAACAAGCGATTCAAGTCTTTATTAAATAGCTCCAAATCAAGAGCATAGAGTGATTCATAATCATAATCTCCACTCTCATCTTTCGGCGTATTTTCCCGATTGACAAAATAATTATCCAAAGAGATTGTTACCGGACGCAACAGATTAGTCATCAATTGGATAGATAAACGTTTAGAAAATGTTGTTTTTCCTGAAGATGAAGGTCCAGAAATAAGGATAACACGAGCCTCCCCGTTCTTACATTTCTCTGTAATCTCATCTGCAATACCCGCAATTTTTTTTTCGTGCAGAGCCTCTATAACTTTTATAAGATCAGTGGCTCTTCGAGCCAAAATAGCCTGATTCAGATTTCCAACATTCGAGAGACCTACAATATGATTAAAGCGTACATATTCCTCGAAAGCCTTCAACATTTTCTCTTGTCGTACAATTTGAGATGTCACTTGCGGATTGTCCACCGAAGGAGGGACAAGAAGCAATCCCCCATTATATTTTATCAAATCAAACACTTTCAAATATCCGGTCGAAGGGACAAGGCAACTATAATAGTAATCTATCAGATTATCAAGACGATAATAGATAGTATACAGCGTCCTCGAAGTTTCCAATAAAGCTACCTTATCTTCCATTCCCTGACTTCGGAATATCTCAAGCGCTTCTTTAGTCGGACATTCAATTCGTTCAAAAGGCATATCTGCATCAACAATTTCCCTCATCCGCTGTTTTATACGGATAATGCTCTCCTCTGAAATCTTATCTTGAACATTAATTTCACAATAATATCCTTTCGATATAGAATGCTCAATACGCAGTTGCATCCCCGGCATTATATCTTCTATAGCCTTATACAAAACAAAACATAACGAACGGACATAAGCACGGGAGCCCGAACCGTGAGTAATATCTATAAACTCTATCTGCTTAGGATTATATACACAATAATTAAGGTCTTCTGTCTTATTATTCACTCTGGCACACAAAACCTGATGGGGTAATTCAACTCCCAACAATCGGTATATCTCAAGTAAAGTCAACCCTTCACGCACTTGTACCGACTTCTGTAAATTCACGCAATAAATAGTTATATCTTTCATGCATCCTCCTTCTTCAAAAACAAATATTATTTTCCTTTTTTACATTGAATAAATATTGTATTTACATTAAAATTCAAATATATAAACTTACGGCAAATCACTTATTTTTGCTATTTTTGCAAAAAAAATGATTTGACACATTATTTATCAAATATATCAAGAAGTCTTGTATAAAACAACAAATCAAATAAACTAATTGAAATGGAGTACACTTTTTTCGACTTTTTGACCCTTATTGGCTCTTTAGGGCTTTTCTTGTATGGGATGAAAGTCATGAGCGAGGGGTTACAAAAAGTGGCAGGCGACCGGTTGAGAAGCATACTTACGGCAATGACGACCAATCGGGTGACCGGAGTACTGACCGGAGTATTGATTACCGCTCTTATCCAATCATCATCAGCAACAACCGTAATGGTTGTCAGTTTTGTCAATGCCGGACTTCTATCTCTGACCCAGTCTATCACCGTAATCATGGGTGCCAACGTAGGTACCACCGTCACAGCCTGGATTATCTCCATTTTCGGATTCAAAGTCAACATAAGTCTTTTTGCCCTTCCTCTCATCGGATTATCTATCCCATTTATTTTTTCCGGCAGTAGCAAACGTCGTTCCTGGGGAGAATTCATTATTGGCTTTGCATTCTTGTTTATGGGACTCGACTTTCTGAAAAACTCGGTTCCCGACTTACAAAGCAATCCGGAAATCCTATCGTTCCTCAGAGAATACACCAACATGGGATTTTTCTCAGTACTGCTTTTCCTGTTAATCGGAACTATTGTTACCATTATCGTACAGTCTTCCAGCGCTACCATGGCTATTACTCTAATTATGTGCAGCAAAGGGTGGATTTCTTTCGATATAGCCGCTGCAATGGTATTAGGGGAAAATATAGGCACCACCATTACAGCCAATCTGGCAGCTCTATCGGGTAATGTCTCTGCAAAACGGGCTGCCTTTGCACACTTTATGTTTAATATATTCGGTGTCTGCTGGGTTCTCCTCTTATTTTATCCATTCACACGTTTCATCTCGTTCCTGGTGCATGAAATGACCGGTGGTTCCCCTACCGACCTAATGAATCTGATCAGCCATCAAAGTCCGGAGGTTGTAAATAAAATCTCTGCCGAGAATATAAGTAACCTTACTTCCGGGGAAGCGGCTTTACGGTCTCAATTTTTAGCCGCTCAAGTTACCGTCTCATACGCTCTGTCCTTGTTCCATACAGTATTCAATATCATCAACGTACTCATTATGGTATGGTTTGTAAAACTATATGTTTACATTGTGACACGAGTAATTACCGTCAAACACAGCGATGATGAAGAATTTCAACTTAAATTTATATCCGGCGGTCTACTGTCAACTTCCGAATTATCTCTTCTACAAGTAAAAAAAGAAATTGCCGTATATGCTGAACGCACCCAAAGGATGTTAGGTATGGTCAAGGACTTAGTACACGAGAAAGAAGGAAGTGAAGCTTATTCAAAAATATATAGTCGCATAGAAAAATACGAAAAAATAAGTGATCGTATGGAGCTGGAAATTGCAAATTATCTAAATAACGTAGCTGATGGACGTCTAAGTTATGAAGGTAAGCTTCAGGTAAGTGCCATGCTCACAATGACCTCAGAAATCGAAAGTATCGGAGACAGCTGTTTCCACCTGGCTCGGACTCTACTGCGCAAGCAAGAGTCGAAAGCTACGTTTACTGACGAAATCGTACAAGATGTAGATACCATGCTCCGATTGGTCAGCGAAGCTATTGAAAATATGATTATAATTCTCAATAAAAACGATGCTACAGATGCAGATTTCAACAAAGCATACAATAAAGAAATGGAGATAAATAATTATCGTAATCAGTTACGTACACAAAATATAGAAAATATAAACTCAAAAAAATACGAATACCAATCCGGGACTCACTTCATGGATATCATTTCAGAATGTGAAAAATTAGGAGATTACGTAATCAACGTTATAGAAGCCGTTAAGGAAAAACGAGGAATTAAGAATTAGAATCCTGTATTATTGAATACAAAAAACTAAAAAATGCATCATAGATTTTGGTATACTCTTATGATGCATTTTTTATTGCCAGATTACCCGTTCCCCAAATCCCTGATTCAAAGAATAATAAAACTGACAATTACAAAAATTTCCGGTCTATATCGATTCAAAAATAAAATTAACCCTTCTTCATGCTCTTCTTTTTATAATTTTTTTTTAGAAAAATCATGTAATTAAAAAACAAGTACATTTTAACCCCCAAACCGAGAGACTTATCAGTCAAACATTTTACGGCATCGGTCTTAGAGCCTATTGTGCAAAAATCACTCAATTACCATATCCTCTGAAGACACAATCGAACAATTTTCTTATACAAGACTACAAAAGATTTCCTGCCTGCAAAATGGAGGAAAAACAGAAGAACTCAACCTCTTTTTCAATATAATAATCTTACATTAGAAATTACAGAAACTTCAATTCCAATAATCCATTCTAACTATGTAACAATAGCTTTTTCAATTCTATTACACCTTCCGTCGCACCTTTACGGATAACTCGAGTTACATTTCCGGATGGGTCTTTTACTTCATTCGGGTCAATCAAATAAACCGGTGTACCCCGATGCACATAATGCAATAACCCTGCCGCAGGATAGACATTCAAAGATGTACCAATTACCACAAAAATATCAGCAGCTTTTACCCACTCAATTGCCGGCTCTATCATCGGGACAGCTTCTCCGAACCAAACAATATAAGGGCGCAATTGGGCCCCATCATCAGCGACATCGCCTAAATGAATCTCCGGATGTTCGGGCGATAACTCATAGACTAAATTTTCATCCTTTTCCGACCTTACTTTCATCAACTCCCCATGTAAATGCAATACATTATGGCTTCCTGCTCTCTCATGAAGGTTATCAACATTCTGGGTTATAATATATACATCAAAATTTTTTTCTAAATCAACCAATCCTAAATGTCCCCCATTAGGTTGGGAAGAAATAAGGGTTTTACGTAACATATTGTAAAAATTAAGCACCAATCCAGGATTCCTAAACCACCCTTCGGGAGTAGCAACATCTTCTACACGATGTTGTTCCCACAATCCATCACTACTGCGAAAGGTAGATAATCCGCTTTCTGCACTCATTCCAGCTCCTGTCAGTACAACTATTTTTTTCATAATCGACTTTTTTTAAGTTATAAAAACTATAAACCGGCAACTTTCACATCTTCCGCACAAAACAATATTATACTGAAATGTGTTTGATTTTAAAAGTTTGTATTATTCAGTTAGCACAAATTTATATTTTTTTTTAATAGAAAATAAGAGAACTATACAATAAAAACTCTATCTTCGCCCGTAATTTACGGAAATACATAAAATGGGTAGAGAAAATACAATATCCTAATTTTAACAAAAAAATATGGACAAATTAAGTTATGCATTAGGCCTGAGTATGGGCAACAATTTTAAAAGTTCCGGCATACAATCTCTGAATATCGATGATTTTGCCAACGGGGTGAAAGCAATATATGAAAATATAAAACCCGAAATGTCATACGATGAAGCCAAACAAATTATAAATGAGTTCTTTACCCGTATGCAACAAGAGATTACAGAAAAAAATCGTGAAATAGGAGAAAAGTTTTTGGTAGAAAATAAAAAACGTGCAGGAGTAATCACTCTACCCAGCGGACTACAATATGAGGTTATAACCGAAGGTAAAGGGGCAAAGCCTAAAGCCACAGATAGGGTTAAATGCCATTATGAAGGACAGTTAATAAACGGACAAGTATTCGACAGTTCCGTCAAAAGAGGAGAACCTGCCGTATTTGGCGTAAATCAGGTAATTCCGGGATGGGTAGAAGCTCTTCAACTTATGCCTGTAGGCTCGAAATGGAAACTATACATTCCTTCTGATCTCGCTTATGGAGAAAAAGGTGCCGGTGAAGCTATAGCTCCGAATTCGACATTGATTTTTGAAGTAGAATTGCTCGATATAGTATAAACTTTATTATAACAACAAAAAATGAAAAAAACAGTTTTATTTTCAATTATGGCTGCTGGCTGTGTTGCTTTCGGGCTAACATCTTGCGATAGCAAAGCCGGTGCAAATCTAAAAACAGATGTCGATAGTGTCAGCTATGCTTATGGTGTGCTCAATGGTACCGATATGGCTGAAGGCATCAAACAATACCCTAAAAAAATCGAAGCTTCTGAGTTGATTAAAGGTATCGCACAGACATTGAACAGCGATTCTACCAAAATGTCATACGAACTGGGTATGAACATCGGTGTAAACTTGAAACAACAATTCGAACAAATGGGACAGCAAGGTATCGAAATCAATAAAGCTACTTTCCTCGCCGCCCTTAGTAAATCTATAAAAGGAGATTCTACTATCCTATCAAGAAGTCAGGCAGAACAAGTTTACCAAGCTTTTATGACCTCTTTCCAAGAAAAAAGAATGAAAGCCGAAGAAGCGAAAATCGCTGAAAGCCCTGAAGCTAAGAAAAATGCAGCTGAAGGTAAAAAATTCTTAGAAGAAAAATCGAAAGAAGCCGGTGTACAAAAAACTGCGTCAGGATTGCTCTATAAAGTAATCAAAGAAGGTAAAGGTGAAAAACCGACAGCTACCAGCAATGTAAAAATCAATTACAAAGGAACTTTAATCGACGGAAAACAATTTGACGCCAATAAAAATACTACAATGAATGTAGGCCAAGTCGTTCCTGGATTTAGAGAAGCTTTGATGTTAATGACTCCGGGGTCTACATACCAAGTATATATCCCTGCAGAATTAGGTTACGGGTTACGCCAGACCGGCTCTATCCCTGTAAACTCTACATTGATTTTTGACATAGACCTTCTCGAAGTTGAAGCTCCTTCAAAATAAAATGTAAATAACCAGTCTAAATAAAAAGAGAACCGGGATGTTACTCCGGTTCTCTTTTTGTTCGTAACAATAACATAAATACATACCACATGATGAAAAAATATATCTTAATCCTCTGTTGCCTGCTTTCCATTTCTGCTTTTGGCAAAAAGAAAGATAAAACCCTGGCAACTCCTGCCGACAGTACCGGATACGCTTACGGCTTGCTCAACGGTGCAGAAATGGCTGAAGGAATAAAAAAATTTCCTCACAAAATAGAAATGAAAGCCTTCATCAAAGGGTTTAAGGCAACTTTTACAACCGATACAACAAAACGCTCATACGAAATGGGATTAAATTTCGGTATTGGGTTAAAAGAGCAGTTAGAAAAAATGTCTAAAGAAGGGATTAACCTTGATAAACAAGCTTGCCAAGATGCCCTTATTGCAGTATTGAGCGAACAACCAACTCTCTTGGATAAAGAAAATGCCGAAAAGTTATGGACAGAAGTTATGAACACTTATCGTGAAAGGAAACAAAAAGAAATAGAAGAACAGAAAAAAGCCGAAGCCGCCAAAAACTTAGCCGAAGGAAAAGCTTTTCTTACTGAAAAAGAAAAAGAGCCCGAGGTTATCAAAACAGCATCGGGATTATTATATAAGGTCTTAAAACAGGGAGAAGGTCCACTAATCACCTCCAATTGTAAAGTGAAAGTTCATTATACCGGAAAATTAATCGACGGCACCAAATTTGACAGCTCATATGACCGAGGGAAACCCCTTGAAATAGGTGTGACTAATGTGATTAAAGGCTGGACAGAAGCCCTTCAACTCATGAATAAAGGAAGTAAATATATTCTCTATATACCGGCAGAACTAGCATATGGTGAACGAGGAGCAGGCAGAGATATAAAACCAAATTCCGTATTAGAATTCGAAATCGAAATAATAGATGTCACTTGCCCGGACAAAAAATAAAATCATATTTACAATTAAAACTATAATTATGGATAGAAATAGCAAGATAAGTTCAATATATCTTTCTCAAAAACAAACAAATTTCTGATAAAAAGTGAATTTTTGAACTATTTCATTCATAATTTGCATATTTATTCCAAAAAAAGAGTTACTTTTGCTGACATAATGATTAAATTCTTCAGTAATGGAAAAAATTGATAACCTTGATAGACAAATACTAGAAATCATTATGCGCAATGCGCGTATACCATCTAAAGATGTAGCGATAAAATGTGGCGTCTCTCGGGCTGCTATTCATCAACGAATACAACGAATGATTGATATGGGTGTAATTATAGGTTCTGGATACCACGTCAATCCCAAAACTCTTGGATATCGGACTTGCACATATATCGGGGTAAAACTTGAAAAAGGCTCTATGTATAAAGATGTGGTTCCAGAACTTGAGAAAATACCTGAAGTTGTCGAATGTCATTTTACAACAGGCCCGTATACGATGCTTTGTAAATTATATGCACGGGACAACGAACACCTTATGGAACTTCTTAACGACAAAATACAAGAAATACATGGTGTTACTGCTACGGAAACATTGATATCTTTAGAACAAAGTATGAATCGGGAGATTCCCATCAAAAAGAAAGAAGATAAATAAATATAATAAGCTTCTACTCGAATTAAACAAAATTGAGGAAATTCTATTGACTAAGGAGTATACGAAGAGTATGCTCCTTATCTTTTTGTATTTTGGCAATCAACTTCTCTATATTCGAAAACCTCTCTTCCTCCCGCAAAAACGCAATCAAAAAGACCTTCAAGACACACCCATACAAATTTCCCGAAAAATCGAAAAGATTCACTTCTATACTCCTGTCACTTCCATTACTCACCGTAGGCCGTGTTCCAATATTCAACATCCCGTTCTTCAAACTACCGTTCGGCAACTGTACCCGCACAGCATAAACACCATTTGCCGGAATGATTTTATTATTGTCCGTCAATCTGAGATTTGCCGTAGGGAACCCCAATTCTCGACCCAATTTATGCCCTTCAATCACTTCTCCCTCCAGGCAATACGAATAAGTCAATAATGAAGCTGCCTCTTCAACTTTTCCCTGAGACAGTAACGTACGCACTACGGAAGAACTCACATGTTTACCACCAGGATGGTAGGCTTGAGCGCGAATAATATCAACACCTAACTCTTTTCCATACCGTACGTAATCTGAAAAACCTTCCAACCGATTATGTCCAAAACGATGGTCATAACCGACATATAAACAAGAGATACCATAATCTTCTGCTAAAAAAGATATAAACTGCCGGGCAGACAACATGGACATATCTTGAGTAAAATCAAGTACGATACAATAATCGAGTTCTGTTTCCGAAAGATGTTGCATCCGCTCCTCAAAAGAATTAATCAAATGTGGACAGTAATTATTGTGCAATACCTGACGTGGATGGCTCCGGAAAGTAACAACCGCCGAAGACATATTCCTTTCACGAGCTGTCTGGACAATATTCCCAATAAGAGCCTGATGCCCCAAATGGACTCCATCAAAAAAACCGATACCGGCAACCAACATGCCGGGAGAAATAATATTAGGCTTCTCAATTATCTTCATCGCATCATAAATCAGGCATCAAAGATACAAGAAAATTCTTTTTCATACATAAATATAGTTTTATAAAGAAACGAACATTAGTTCATACCGATAAACTCTTCCGAAACCTGCCAACTACACTTTATCCCTAAATCGACAGAAAACTTCGAATAAAAAATTTCAATAAAATTGTTCTGATATATTATTTGTAAACCAACTATTTAGCTTATTCATCAACAAGAAATCAATATAAAATCACAATATTTATTTGGTCATTTCAGAAAAAAGCAGTAATATTGCATCGCTTTTGAGAAAACTCAAGCCGGTCCTATAGCTCAGTTGGTTAGAGCATCTGACTCATAATCAGGGGGTCCTTGGTTCAAGCCCAAGTGGGACCACATCAGAAAAAGACTTACAATAAATTGTAAGTCTTTTTCTATTAATAGAAATCCTAAATTAAAATAATGAACTTTGTTCAATACGAAAGCTCCGAACATTCCGGTCTTTTATGATATCTTCATCAGATACACTTCCAATAAGAAGTGGGGAATTTACATTATGCTTTTCTCCATTACGTCGAATCTTATCGTAACACTTCTTATTGGCATAGCAATATACACAACCATTAAGGCAGCTATCATACATGCCTATATCGAGGCTTTCGATACAATTGCAAAACAAGCGCTGATTTTTATCTTTCCTGGCAGAAATAGAATAACCTGTAATCTGTTCAATAAGACTCTGACTAATACAAGCATCTTCGGAAACTCCCAAATAACCTAAATTTATTTTAGTAGCACACGTATTCAATTTGATAGCAAACTCTGAAGCAATTTCCTGAAAAGCAGAAACTACGTCTTCAATTACTTCTTTCTCCAAAGAATGTATATTGAATTTAGCCATAGCAGGACGAATATGACTATAACAATCTATAAATTCCAGTGTACATCTATCCGTATAATCTTTCAACTCAAATGCAATTCGGGCAAAAGCATCTTTGTGAAAAGATATACTATATTCTTCATTTATAAATATAGGATCATAACGCCAAATCACTCTTTCTTTACCAATTTTGTCAGAAAGGGTCTTAAATATCTTTAAACGTTCTGTCAACGAAGGTAGTTTTCTTTCTATTTCCTGCCCATAAGGATTCAAGGTAAATTGAAAATAATACTTATAATCCCCCAACTGATCTAATTCACCAATCATAGGTGCCGGATTTTTACTCCAAAACACAATACAATCAATCCAAGCCGGCTTTAAGCTAACACGACTTACCATTCTGGGATTATATGGATTAGGAACCAATACATATCCTTCTCTTAGCCGGTTGAAAACCACCGAGAATAAAATGCCGGAATATCAGTTCTTCGACTCGCACTTATTATCATACCATAAAATATTTATTATAAAAGTAAACGAAATGTCATCCAAGCACAATTTTCTTTCCTTAAAATATAAAAATAAATCATCCAAAACTTTACAAAATAATCCATATTCCTAAAAAATCCAAATAAGAAATCGTATGTTTATTCAATTTTTTGTACGTTTGTTATATATAAGTCACATTGAATATGAAAAAAGCTATCAAACTATTCCTTTACATTATACTATGTTTCATACCGACAGTCTTGTCTGCCCAAATGCTAATCGTTTGCGCCCCGGAATTCGCAGATGAAATGAAACCTTTTATCCAATGGAAAACACAGAAGGGCATGAAGGTGGAACTGATAACGATGGATAAAATAGGCTCGACGGCAGCTGAACTTAAGAATTACGTCGCTGATTATTACAAGAAAAATAACAATCGTTACCTTCTATTAGTCGGGGATGCTGAGCAGATACCTGTACATTTTTGTTACGGAATTACCAAGCCCGACCCAAATACCGCTTACTCTGACGCAGAGTACGGTTATATATCCGGTGACGAATATCCGCCATCTGTGCTGGTAGGCCGTTTTTCCGCAAAAACAACAGAAGATGTACGTACTCAGGTAGAAAGAGTTATCTACTATGAACGAGACATAGATGAGTCTGCAACATGGCTGGGAAACAGCATAGGCATTGCCGACCCCTCCTCCAATGAAAAAGGAGATAATGACGAAACAGACATCCAGCACATCCGGACCATAAATGATATTTTGAAAGATAACAACTATACAACCTATGAAATCAGTAAAAAAAATGACCTTGTAGAACAACTTGACAAAGGATGCGGCATTGTCAATTATACAGGACACGGTTACACCGAATCTTGGGCAACAACCGGATTCTCTGTCAACGATGTCAATAAGCTGACCAATATAAACCGGTTACCTTTCATCATTGCTGCCGGCTGTCAAAACGGGCACTTCAGATTGGGGACTTGCCTATCCGAAGCATTTTTGAGAGGACAGACTCAAGAAAGAAAGCCTGTGGGAGCTATTGGAATGTTAGGTTTTACCATTCAGATATACTGGAATCCTCCTATGTTAGGACAAGACGAATTTATAAAAATACTGACATCTGACAACTCCCCAAAAATCCTTGGAGAGGTTATAAACTCTGCTTATAAGAAAGTAATCGAAGTATATAAAGGCAGCGGTTCTGATGCAGCGAAACAATGGTCTCTGTTTGGAGACCCCAGCCTACTTTTACGAAGAAGAACCCCTCAAAACATGAATATCGTTTATGATAAAACTTTGCCCGTCGGCACGTCATCCATAAATATAGATTGTGATACAGACGGCGCTACCGTAGCTTTGTCGGCAAACGATAAACTATTGGACGTACAGACTGTTACCGACGGACAGGCATCTCTTTCTTTTCCGGAAATAGAACAGGATATAACCCTATATGTCACTATAACTGCTCAAGACAAAGTTACACACCAAGGCAAAATCATCGTGGGAAAAGGGTCTGGAATAGAAAAAAACAATATCAATAACTCCGTTCTGATTTATCCCAATCCTTCTACCGGAACCATCACATTATCTGGTATCTCATCTCTTCAAGAGCCTGTATTGGCTCTGATTTATTCTCCTGACGGACAGTTGATAAAAGAAATCGAGATAAAAGAAAATGTTCCTTTTACCCTTTCTGTTGAGCCAGGTACTTATTTTCTGCAAATACCAAACAAATCATTAACCCGGAAAATTGTCGTAATTCATTAATATATCATAAATTAGAAATATAACAGTATCTAAATTTTAAACCGCTATTCTGATTATTTTTTATCCAATTCTTCAAGGTCACATGCAAATTGCTAATTTATTCATTATTAAGAAATCTTCAGGGAAACAACACAAAAAAAACTTCTGCGCCTATATTATACGAATTAATAATAATAAATAAGGAATAATTAATTGTTCATCGTTAGCCATTCATCATTAATATAAAAATAATCCGAGAATAATTATACTTCTTCCTATCAAAGCACCGAATATACCGGGTCTCCATCAATTAAGGAAAAATTAAAGCTTTTTCAACGACTGATTCATATATATAACAGATACTTCCTCCCCTCAGTACCTGATTTCCAAT
>PPYE01759223.1_pt1 | contig 14560 bp, 13 predicted proteins | sample 1559881 | NCBI WGS metagenome assembly PPYE01 (sample SAMN08240022, study PRJNA423297) | Human gut metagenome, whole genome shotgun sequencing project.
TCTTTTGCATTTAAAGAACTTGTTATTCACATCCAAAGAACAAGCTTTAACTCTGTGTTAAAACAAAGCTTTTGAAGATAGAAATCATACTTTTTAAAGATATTCATTTTCAGATGGTTTATCCTAAAATTCGCTTTTCACCTCGCGGATGGACTCTTCGGGGGAAAGCCGGGATACTTGCTTTTTTGTGAACTATAAACGAGGGCTTACACTTCCGAAAACTGAATTAGATTCCATGAGTAAAAGAAAACTTACCACCTAATTTGAAGAAGAACCCTTCTGTCTATTGAAATCAGTATGATAGATGTTACAGAAGAGCCTATTTCATGTCCTGATGCTTTGGAAATAGCTTCTTGGGGTATATCTGACCTCGCTACTATATTGTTTCATTATATCTTATTTAAGGTTGTGGATAAAATTATTTATTTTTTATCTTTTTTATTTAACGTCTTTTGGTTTAGTATGATCTTCATTTCAAATGTTTTTATGGTATAAAGGACGTGAATTTTTTAGAATATTCGGATCCCGGAAACAGATCTTTAATTATTTATTTAAAAAACAATTGAGTATGAAAATTATTTTAAATTTCTCTAAGTGTATTATGATCCTTTCATTGCTTAGTCTGACATGTACTGTTCTTTCTTGTGATGAAATGGACATTGACCAAGGGCCTCCAATCTCTTCTACCCGTAATTTGATGATTAGTTTCAAAATCGATACAATTACGTATGGTCAAATTCCGGCCGAACACGCTCGAAGGATACTGTCTCTTGACGAGTCTACTTCAGTTGTAACTGATAAGAGTAAACGTTCTTTTAGAGTTAATGAATTATTCCAAATTAGAAAAGCAAGCGATCAATTGCTTTCAATTACTAGTTACTCCGCTAAGACGGTCTATAATCTCACACTTGAGGCCTATGTGGAAGGTGGCTCCCAGTATATTCCTATTGCCTATTTAGACTCTATACCAGGATTTTCACAGTTTGAATTTAAGCCTTCGTTAATAAATGGGAATTTCATATATAAAAATGGAGACGGTATAGATACATTATCTCTTTCAAGCCTGAACGAGAAACAAATGAAATTCCGTTTACTTAGTGATGACAAGCATTTTAAAATGCTTTCTAAAATAGATGCACAGTGGGGTGTTTCCTTTTCAAATTATGATTGGAAGCCAGGTTATGAAAACGGTTCGTGGCGCGAGTTAAGGGCCATCTATGCCCGTGAGTGGGTTGTTATCATCACCAACTATGCCTATATGATGACTACACCCGAGTATTCTTTTATAATGAGAAATTTTAGTAAAGTATTTGGGGGTGAACTTTATGATAATAATCGTGTTAAATTCACACCGGAAAAGTATTTGTCAGAAGAAAAACGTTTTAAACAGTCACATAACTTTGTTTGTGGACGATCTAAACCGTCTGTTGGAGGTTTAGGCGGAGGAAGTGTATGGGGGGTAAGTCACTGGAATTATTATGGTCATTATGCCTCTTTTAGCGGCTGGGAGTCAATTACACATGAATTCATGCACTGTATGGGATATGGGCATTCTAGTAATATGACTTATTCTTCAGGGGGAGTAGGATGGACTGAGTTTATGTGGCAACTACATACCTATTTGAGAGGTAATAATTTGCTGCCATATACAGATCGAGATCTATTAGGCTTTCATAAACCTGAAAATGCGAAATATCGTGATGGTGGAATAGACCCTGATAAACTAAATGATAATAAAATTTTGCAGTTTTATAATAAAAGCAAAGTTACAAAGTATTTTTTAGCTAATCCATTAACTAAATAAGTAATAACCATGAATAACAATTAAAGGTCTGTTTCCAATTAAATAATTAGTCTTCAATGATATAGTCTTACACGTACTGTGGGCTTAATATACTATAATTTCTAATAATGGTTGTTGCTTCGCATAAAAATACTAATTTTCGAACTGTAGAAGCATCTTATCATTAAGTTGCTGGCCTCGATTCTTAGGAGTCGGGGCTTTTTCAGTTCGCCCAGCATGTGTATATTCTAATGGGTGCAAGTCCCTTACACACCCTGATAGTGGGAAGTGAGAACCGCCACGTGCCGAACGGCATGCGTGGTGGTGTGAGAGGTCGGAAAACGAAAGTAGGAAGAAAACTACTTCGTTTTCCTCCTACTCGATTTTAAGAGAAGTCTTCTTGTATCCGTGAAAGGTCGATTCCGTTATCTCGCAAATTTATGATCGCTCCTGATTCTTTTATATTTATAGACTTTAATATAAGTGAGGGGAGTATGCTTAAAATTTGATTTTATGGTCTTTGTATTTGCAATTTGTTAATGTATTGTAATGTGAAAAACATTAATTTATTTAACCCTGTTTTCTTTTATATAATAACCATTAAATGACATTAATTATGAAAACTAATTTATTAATTCCTAAGAAAATCTATTGATTATGATAAATATATTAAAAGTACTGCTACTGTTTTCTGTGTTTGCTTTCTTTTCTTGCAACAAAAAGGAGATTGAAGATGGGTCTATTACTTGGGGTAAGTACACATTGATGGAGATAGAAGCTAACGAACCTGTCGATATTAATTTAGATGGGGTTAAACATACTGATCTAAAAAAAGAGATCGGTACATTAAACACATGTGCTTTGTTCCTCTATGGCAATAAATATCCTTCTGTTGATCTTTTATGGCCGGAGCCTTTAATCAATCAGCAAAAATTGCTTCAAGAGTTACCTTGTCATTATAGTGAAGGGATGAAAATCGACTATGTTAATGTATCAATTCAGTATTATGTGGATATTAAATCAGATACTCCAAACGGGTATGTATTAAATAGAGGGCAAAAAATAGCTAATGACGCCAGCGTGTATACATTTGAATATCCAGAAAAAATGATAGTTAATACGGATAAACAAGTTATCTGTTTTGAGACAACCCAAACCTTTCTTACGCAGGAGGGATGTAAAAGCGTTCTTTTGAAGGTTAGGTTTGGGTTAGTGCACTAAAGTGCTTTAAGACTAACATAGGATTATTTTAGATCAATTGCTCTGACTCTTTTGAGCTGGTAATTTTTTATATACCCCGCCTTTCTGATTCGAGGTATATTGGAAAGAAGTACTATCTTTGTCACGTAGAAGCTAACATTGTTATTTAACAGAATGTGTAAGGCTCCGGGTCGAAAGGCTCGGAGCTTTTTGTGTATTTATTCCCCAAAGTGTGTGTCTATTCCCCATTTATTCCCCAAACTTTTTTAATGGTTTTGGATGTAACTTGTTGTTTTATAGATGTTTTGTGCTCTTTTGGTGTTCTGGCATATCCTTTGCCTTTTATTTAGTATAAGAGTTAGTTTTAATTATTCATACTAAAAGATTTGGATTATGAAAAAGGTATTAGTAGCGTTAGCGATGATTATGGGATTGGGAACTTCAGTAGCATTTGCAAGTGTATCGAATGACACCTTGGCTGTAGAAAACTCCTTGCAAACTTCGCAAGACGAATTTGTAAAGATTGCCGTAAAGGAACTTCCTAACTTGGTTGTCAATGCATTGGGTAAATATGAAGGCGCTTTGATAAAAGAGGCTTACGTTTCAGAAAGAGAAACTGGTAAGGTCTATAAAGTGATTGTGACTGTAACCAATGAGGACCAATCTACAAAAGATGTTACGGTTTTTATGAACGAGAAAGGTGAGATAGTGAAAGAATAAATAAGGCGATTAAATTAGGGGCTTTCATCTATACTCTACTTTCTGTAGCCCTGATTTTTAAGGGTCAGGGCTAATTCTTCTCGCAATTATAATCAGAACTTTATTCATCTGTTTTTAAGTTTAAAAGATTGTTCTTTGTGTGATAATAGGATATGTACTACTGGAATTGCTATGTAGTTATCTATCCTTTTATTGACTTTCTCAGCTTGTTCTAAGAACAGGATTTATATCAATAGAGTTGAGTTATTTTAATGAAGTGTTTTTATCTAAAATTTAGGGCTATCTATGTATTTGCACGAATCAATAGTTTTATGACAAGTTTATGCGTTGTGAAACGCCAGGCTTTTTCTCTTTTTAATCTTAAATATGGAAAGAGGTTGTCACAGGCCTCTTTAGGAAAGACTAATATGCATGCTGTTTTTTATGTATTATTTTGTTCGTTCTCCCCAGATATAAGGTTTAATTGTATCTGTTGATTTCGTCCCCGCTTCTTAGTGATAAGAGGCGGGGGGCTTTATTGAGGGTGTCTTTTTATATCTTTCTGCTTTTTGCTTTATAGTATTAAGTTTTAGACATTCGTTTTTAATATAAATACCTAAGAGTAGGTATTGGCAATTTCCTATCCTTTACTTTTCTTTGCAAAATATATAATTTAAACAACTCTTATTTATGAAACTAATCTATTCCTTTTTTTCGTTTCTCTCTCTTTTATTTTGCTCCGGTTGCTCTGATGATATAGAGGTAGCCAAACAAGAATTTTCGTCAGTGTTTTTGACGCAAGAAACATCGACTTATCGTACTAAAGAGAATGCTATTATTGAGGTGGAGCGTTTTATTCAAAAGGATAAAGGTGCCACACGAACGGGTTCTCCTTTAAATTATTCAATAGGCAATGAAATCTATTTCTATAGGGATACAATTACTAATCAGGACTATCCATCATTTTATATTGCCAATGCGGATGGGGGTAACGGCTATGCCATTGTATCGGCCAATCCATATACAACTCCTATTATCGCTTATTCCGAGTCCGGTAATCTTTCTTTGAGTGATACACTTCAACATCCGGAGTTTTCTTTCTTTTTTGATCTGGTTCAAAACTACATCTCTAATACTGAAAAGTATAAGACAGAGTTCGAAGAAGATGTTGATAACTCTTTGGATATGCCTCAAACAAGGGCCAGAAGACGTCCTCTTTATGAAACGAAACCTGGAGAGTGGCAGGAAACGGAGAGGATAAAACCATTGATTTCTGTTAAATGGGGACAGAGGAGTCCCTATAACAATGCGGCACCTTTTATAAAAGGACAAAGAGCGCTTACCGGCTGCGTAGCTACCGCAACAGCCCAAGTAATGGTGTACCATGAAAAGCCCTCAGAATATAATGGCGTATCCTATAACTGGTCTGAGATGAAAAAAGATCCTTATACCCCTGCGGTTGCTCACTTACTTCGCTCTATCGGTAATCTGGTTAAAATGGACTGGGGGGGTAGACGCTAGCGGGGCTAACAGGAATAATATTCCACGGTGCTTTGAGAAAATGGGATATAGTAAACCTCGTGCCCCTCAGAGTTATAGCCAATGGGACGTTATAACATCTATCAAAGCTAAATGTCCGGTTATAATATGTGGTAACTCTGTAAGGGGCAATATACTGGGTATTAAGTATTATCAGCGTGGGCATGCATGGGTTTCTGATGGCTATTTTCATAGAGAAAGAAAGGTTGATGTCCATAGAAAAGGAAGTGATAAAGTCCATCATTCGTATACAGAAAAAGAAGATTATCTGCATCTAAACTGGGGGTGGAGAGGGCATTCCAATGGATATTATTTAGCAGGAGTTTTTAATGGAGGAGATGGGCCGTCTTTTCCTTCTACTAGAGCGGCTGGTAAAGGTAACTTCCCATATAATGTTGAAATAATCCCATATATTAATATAATACAATAAAATTATGAAAAAATCTTATTTACTTCTGTCCTTCGTGTTTCTTTTATCTGTATTCTTTTCATGTCGCAATGATATTGTCGGTGACTGCAAAGATTCGATAGGAGTAGAACGTAAAGAGGTTGTGTTTAATGCTGGTAAAGATTCTATAGAATTACGTACCAAGAAAGGTGATGACTGGTGGTTATCTGGCATTACTATTCGTGACAGTGTATATAACAGCTTTTCTGCTGACGATAAGGTAATAACCGCAGGTGGGCTTTCTGTTGAGAAAACTGGTCGCAAATCAGTATTTATCAGGATTGAACCTAATCTAACAGACGCAGAGAGGAAATTTACTGTATGGCTTCAAGATGGTAATTGCTTTAATAGAATTCATATAACACAAAAGATTAAGGAATGAATATAAAAGTCATCTTTTTGAAGTCAACGATATTTGTTTTATTCTTCTTGTTTGCAAATGGTGCAAGTGCTCAGTTTCTGAGGTCTTTGTCCTTGCCAAAAAGAGACAGTGTATTAATTAGCATTTCTAAAAAGGTATTGGAGAAAAAAGCTCCTGAATATTTATTAGAATATGGGAAACCTGTTATTACGAAAAAGGTGATTCATTTTAAGTCGAAGAAAGATGAATTAGAAGAACCTAAAGCTAGTCCTTTTTATGGTACTAAGAATGGTCAGGTTTATTATATTGTTGAATTTCCTCAAGATGAATCTATAGAGTCTTTCGAGGAGGGTTTTGTAGCTCAAGTTTATATTTGGGAAGATAATTCTATACCTTGGCTCCTATACTTGGGGAATGGTATGATAGAGAATATAGAATAGGAAACTGAATGGCTCTCACTTCATGTTGAGTTCGCTGTGTGATTTCGTTTTATAACCCGGCGATTAATCAGTTGTATTAGATTAGAGCGATGACGGGAGAAAAATAAAGGCATCGTTTTTAAGCGATGCCTTATACAACTCTCCACGCTCAACAACACACACTCAACTACACTGTAGAGGCTGTATATAATGCATTACTGACTAAATTAGAAATAAGTTCGGTACCGGCATAAAAAAAGTGAGGGGAACCACCCCCTCACTAAAGTCAAACCAAAATAATCCGAATTATGTCCGTATTATCTTGATTCTGTAAATATACAGTATTATTTTAGATTATCTAATATTTCCCTAATAGCTTTGTCTGCGTGTTTTTTCATGATTGTAACGTAATTGAAGATCGGTCTGTCTTCTTTCATTGATTGTCCGATGCAGTACTCTAAAGTACTGAGTGGGATACCAAGATCAAATCCATGCTGGACGAAACTTTTTCGTGCTGAATATAATGTGAAGTCATGTTTGATATCGGCAATCTTTTTTAGCGTATCCAGTTTCCGTGTAAGTGTATTATAGCATGATACATAGGTTTTGTACTTTCCGAACACTATTCGACCGGTATTCTTACTCATGTATTTTTTGATGATAGGTTTGGCTTCCTCCGGGATGGTGAATGATGTAATCATATAAAATAAGTTCGATTGTGAATATAACTTTCTGAATTACAGCAAAAAGAAAGCCGGAAGCTCATGCTCGCTTGCAGGCTTCCGACTCAACACAAAAACTAAACTAGACTTAACTAAACTATTCTATTCTTGGAAGTTTCACAACTTCCGTTCTGTTTGTTACAAAGATAGAGATTTTTTTGTTTATATATAAATAATAATCGACAAATGCTCACATTTTACCGATAAATCAGCTGCAAATCCTTTCAACTTCGTTCGTCAAGGAAAGCTTGGAAAGCTTGTTTGTAGCTATCGCTGACGGGGATGTAGGTCTTATCGAATACGATGCGGCCGCGGTCGATGATGCGTATTTTGTCCTTTTGGACAATGAAAGAGCGGTGTACACGCATAAAGCGGGTGGGGGGAAGCAGCTCTTCCATGGACTTCATACTCATAAGTGATAGGATGGGCTTGGGAGCATCTTCGGTATAGATTTTGATATAGTCCTTCAGACCTTCTATGTACAATATCTTTTTGAGCTCTACCTGTACCAGTTTGTAGTCGCTCTTCACGAAAATACTGTCTATTTCCTCGGGTTTCTGAACGAGTTCGAACCACTGCAATGCCTTGTTGGCCGCCTGCAGGAAGTCGACATACGAGATGGGCTTGAGCAGGTAGTCCAGTGCGTTGACCCGGTATCCGTCGATGGCGTATTGACCGAAGGCGGTGGTAAAGACAATACGGGTACGGGCATCTACCATTTTAGAGAATTCCAGGCCGTTAAGCTCCGGCATCTGGATATCCAAAAACAGCAGGTCAATCTGATGTCCCGGAAGTTCTTTCATGGCTTGTACAGCGCTGGAATACTTTCCTGCCAGTTCAAGGAAAGGGGTTTTGTTGACGTAACTCTCCAGCAGGCTGAGTGCCAGAGGCTCGTCGTCTACTATGGCGCAATGTAGTTTCACGGCTGTGGATGATTAAATATTAATAATTTCGATATATATTCTTTGCCATCTTCAGAGATGGCTTTGTCCCATCGGTAGCGTCCGGGGTAAGACAGTTCGAGGCGCTTGCTCACCTGTTCGAGGCCGATGCCCGATCCGCTTTTATCCATATTGGTTTTGGGATGGCAGCTGTTGCGTATTTCACACCGGATCTCTTCTTTATTCTCAGAGATAAGGATGTGGATGAAGCTCGGTTCGGTAGGGGAGATGCCGTGTTTAAAGGCGTTCTCAATAAGGGAGATGAAGATCAGCGGGGCGATCTTCGTCTGGCTGTCCGGTTGTATGTCGAGTTGCGTAATGACCTCTACGTTTCCAGAGAGGCGGATACGCATTAGTTCGATGTAGTTGCGGATAAAGTCGACCTCTTTGCAGAGGGGGACGTAGTTCTGCTGGTTGTCATAAAGCACATAGCGGAGCAGCTTGCTGAGCTCCTGTACAGCCTGCTGCGCTTTGTCGCTGTCGAAGGCAATCAGTGCGTAGATGTTGTTCAGCGTATTGAGCAGGAAGTGCGGGTTGAGCTGATTGCGCAGGTTTTTCAGTTCGGCTTCGGTGCGGCTTTTTTCCGCTTCGCGGCGGGCGGCTTCGGCTTCTCCCCAGCGGGCGCTCATGCGGATGGCGGCACTCAGGCCGATGGTGAAGATAAGGCTCAGGATGTCCCGTACAAAGAAGATCCATCCGGGAGGCATGTGAGGTTTCTTTATGGGGGGGATCGGGGCATTCAGGCTTTGCCAGATGTGCAGCAGGAGGCCGATTATGCAGACCAGCAGGATGTTATAGATGATGTACTTGTTCTTCTGTTCCCGGAACAAGAGGAAGGGGACCAGCAGGAAGTAGTTCAGATAGAATACGGTGACAAAGGAGATGGGTACGGCAGAGTGGCGCAGATAGGCACTCCAATTGATGCTGTTTCCCGCACGATCGATAAAGAAGAAAGGGAAACCGAACACGATCCCCCAGCTGATAATATGTATCAGTATTTCCAGAGGGCGGCGGGCTGATGTCAGAGACTGTTTCATGGGGACAAAGATACTAATTTTAGTTTACGTTTGGGACGTTTTGAACAATGAACGATAAACGGGGATCACCACAGAGGACACAGAGTTTACTATATATATAATGTATAAAGAATATATAATGGGCAATGAAAGCAATCAGCATCATAGGCTTTACTGATAGAATATCGGGCTTTCGTCGTTCTTTATACTTTTTTTTACTTTACGTTCTCAGTGTCCTCTGTGATAGATTACTCGTATCGGATTGCCTCGATCGGGTCGAGGTCGGCTGCTTTCTTGGCCGGATACCATCCGAAGAAGACCCCGGTGACGGTGCACACAGCAAACGACAGGAATACACTCCAGGGCTGGATGAAGATGGGCCAATGGGCAACGCTTTTCACGAGCCAGCTGGCACCACACCCGATGATTACTCCGATAAGGCCGCCGGTGATACTGATCAGGATGGCTTCTATCAGGAATTGGCTCAGGATGTCGATTCCCCGTGCACCGACTGACATGCGCAGGCCGATTTCCCGGGTACGTTCGGTGACGCTGACGTACATGATGTTCATGATTCCGATTCCGCCTACCACAAGCGAGATGCCGGCGATGCAGGCAAGCAGGGTGGTCATCAGGTCGGTGGTGGAGTTGAGCATGCTGCTCAGTTCCTGCTGGCTGCGGATGGTGAAGTCATCATCGTCCCCTTCCTTGAGTTTATGATTGCGGCGGAGGAGTTCTGTGATTTCTTCCGTGGCATTGTCCGTCATATCCTCGGTGAGGGCAGAAGCGTAAATGCCTTGCAGATAGGTCTGTGCCAGCAGGCGCTTCATCACGGTGGTGTAGGGGGCCAGTACGATGTCATCCTGGTCCATACCCATGGAGTTGTAGCCTTTGGACTTCAGTACGCCCACTACGCGGAACGGGATTTTATTGAACCGGACAATGCGTCCCACGGGGTCTTCTCCACCGGGGAAAAGATTGTCTACAATGGTTTTTCCTATCACGCACACCTTGGCGCTGGACTGGATATCGGCTTCGCTGAACATCTCGCCGTTGTCGACCGAGAGCTGGCGTATCTCCAGATAGTCCGTACCCACGCCACTGACGGATGACGGATAGTTATTGTTACCGGCTATCAGTTGACCGGAGCTGGAAACATTCGGGCTGACGGCAGCTAAAAAACTGGTTTCGTCCCGCAATGATTCGTAGTCGGTCAGTTTCAGTGTCTGCATGGCACTGGGGTCCTGACGGACTCCTCCGCGCATATCTGCTCCCGGATGGATCATGATCATATTGGAGCCCATTTCGGAGATTTGTGCCTGAATGCTTTTCTTTGATCCCTGTCCGATGGCGAGCATGGTGATGACAGATGCCACACCGATAATGATTCCAAGCATCGTAAGGAATGCGCGCAGCTTGTTGTTGTTCAGGGCACGCAGGGCTATTTTAAATAAATTGGTTCCATTCATAATGGTAAGGTTTTTGAGTATTATTCACCACAGAGGACACAGAGGACACAGAGTTTTAATATTTTGTTTATCAGGATGTTTAAGAGAAATATATTCTCTGTGTCCTCTGTGTCCTCTGTGGTGAATCGTATTCGTTTCTAAACTGTATTATTCTTCCTGCACAGGCAGTGCGGCCAGTGCCTCGGCTGCCGAAAGAATGTCCGGGTTGACACTATCATCCTTGACCTGCCCATCGCGCAGCACAATGTTGCGGCTGCTGTATTGGGCTATTTCCGGGTTGTGCGTCACAAAGATGATGGTACGCCCCTCGGCATGCAGTTTCTGAAACAGCACCAGAATCTCGAAAGAGGTGCGTGTATCGAGGTTACCCGTCGCTTCATCCGCGAGGATGACTGCCGGATTGTTGACCAACGCGCGGGCGATGGCTACACGCTGCATTTGTCCGCCGGACATTTGGTTGGATTTATGTTCCAACCGGTCGCCCAACCCTACCGCGCGGAGGGCTTCGATGGCCCGCCGGCGCCGTTCGGAGGCGCTGACTCCCGAGTTGTACATCAGCGGGAGCTCCACATTCTCCACGGCGGTCGTTTTCGGCAGCAGGTTGTAGCTCTGAAAGACAAAGCCTATCTTGCGGTTGCGCAATACGGCGCGTTGCGGCTTGCTCATGGTACGCACCGAGATACCGTCCAGCAGATATTCTCCACTGGTGGGTGTGTCGAGGCAACCCAACGTGTTTAGCAACGTCGACTTTCCCGAACCGGAAGTACCCATGATGGTGACAAACTCCCCTTCGGTGATGGTGAACGAAACTCCGCGCAGCGCATGTACCGTTTCGTCTCCCACCCGGAAGTTGCGTTTGATGTTCTGAAGTTCGATGACTGTTTTGCTCATACTTATTTTCCTTTCTTCTTACTGCCCGGGTGGCTTGGCATGAACGGGCTTTGCTCTCCGCCACCGTCCGGTCCGGCTTCGGGTGCTACGTTTCCACCGGGCATGCTTCCGATGGTTGCTTCGGTCACTACTACCATTCCTTCGGAGGCTCCTCCGGTGATTTCGGTATTGATACCGTTGGTGATACCTGTCTGTACGGGATGTGCCGTGAATGTATTTCCTTCACGTGTCCACAGTTTATGTTCGCCCTCACAGTCTTTTACCACATCCTTGTCGCTTATCAGCGGCTTTTCCGGGGTGAAGCGCAGTGCGCGTGCGGGCACGGAGAGCACGTCTTTGCGGTCCAGGGTATAAATGGTGACATTGGCTGTCAGGCGGGGTTTCAACTTCAAGTCCGGATTGTGGGCGGAGATCACTACTTCGTAAGTGACTACAGTGGTCGACGTACTGCTCGTGCTGGTGCTGCTTGCGTCTCCCAGTCGGATTTGCGTGACCGTTCCTTCGAATACGTCGTTCGGGTAGGCATCTACGGTGAATGTAGCCCGTTGTCCTTCTTCCACACCGCCTATGTCGGCTTCATCCACATCGGCCACAACCTGCATCTGAGTCAGGTCGGCGGCAATGGTGAATAGGGTCGGTGTTTCAAATCCCGAAGCTACGGTCTGTCCTTCTTCCACATCGCGGCTGATGACCACGCCGTCGATCGGTGAAGTGATGGTGGCATACGACAGGTTGCGTTCCGCTTTGGCCAACGAAGCCTGGCTGCTCTCGAACGAGCTTTTTGCCTTTTCATAGTTGTAGAGCGACTGCTCGTAGTCGGTATCGCTGATCAGCGCCTTTTCGTGCAGTCCCCGGCTGCGTTCATAGTTCTTCTTCTGATATTCGTATTCCGCTTTCGCTCCATTGTAAGTGGCGCGTTGTGAAGCAAGTTCACTCTGCAACGTCACGCGGTCCATCTCGGCAATCAACTGTCCTTTGGTCACTGCCGCATTATAGTCCACATAGATTTTGTCGATGATTCCGGATACCTGTGTACCGACTTCCACTTCCGTTACCGGTTCGATGGTTCCTGTGGCGGTCACCGATTCGGATATCTCGCCTTTGCTCACGGTCGCCGTGGTATAGGTCACTTTGTGCTTGGCCGTCGGGCTTCCGAAGAGCCAAAGCCCTCCGCCTGCCAGTACGACGATGCCTGCGGCGATAAGGATGATCTTTTTCTTATTCATATCGTTTATACGTATTAAATGTTTTTGTTCTCTGCGGTGAGTCCTGTCAACTCGTCTCCCTGATAGAACTTCAGCAGTTGAGTGTTTAGAATGGCCATATACTTGGACTGTAGCAACTCCTGCTGTGCTTGCAGCAGATTGTTCTTCTCCGTAAGCAGTTCTACCGTATTCTTCATGCCGGCATTAAACTGTTCGCTGATCAGTTCATAGCTGGTCTGCGTGCTGCGCAACTTTTCTACAGCTGCCGCATAGCGTTGTTGTGCGCTGTTGGCATCGAGCCACAACCCTTCGATGGTCTTATACAGCGTTTTCTGTTCATCGAGCAGCGTCAGTTGGCTGGTCTGATACTGAAGTTTGGCCTTTTCTACGGCGCTTTTCGTCTGCCGGTTGTTGAAGATAGGTACGCTGATGCTGAGTCCGATGGAGTTATTCCATCCGTTTTTCACCTGTTCCCCGAAGGTGAAGTCGCTTCCGCTCGTATGGTTTGTCCCTATTCCGGCTGTCAGGCTGACGCTGGGCAGATATCCCGACCGGGCTATTCCGATGCCCAGTTCCGAAGCCTCCACACTGAGTTTGCTTGCCTCGATCTCCGGCCGTAGGGCCACGGCAGCCTGAAACACGTCTGCTTTGGTGGGCAGGGGCGACAGTACATTTTCGTCACCCAGCACAGGCAGATATATCTGCATCTCCTGTTCGCCGTCCAGTTCGAGCAGTTGTTTCAGTTGCAGTTTATAATCCTGAAGCGTGGCCTGTGCCGTGACCAGTTGATAGCGGTCGGTGCTGACTTGTGCTTCCAGTTGGGCATAGTCGCTCCGGGCGATGCTTCCCGCATCCAGCAGTTGCTTGCCGCGGTCCCGCTGGGCTTCGGATACTTGCAGGGTGTTTTCGTTCACCTTCACCGACTCGGCCGCATACAGTATTTGTATGTAGGTCTGGGCGATGGACTGCCGGATGTCATTCTCCGAAGTAGCCACGTCGAGGTCCGCCACCCGGTTGTTGAGTTTTTCCTGCTCGATGGTCTTCAGGCGTTTGCTGCCGTTGTATACGGTCCATTGTGCATTCAGCCCGTAGTTTCCGTTGTAGGTTGTCTTGTTGCTGCTCTTCAGCACTTCCGATCCGCTGATGATGCTGCTCGACTCTTGATAGGGGCGGTTCACCAGATTCTGGCTGCTGGAGAATGAAAGGCTGGGGAAGAGGGCCGCTTTGGCTGTCTTCACGTCCACCTGTGTGCTTTGTGCGTTGATTCTGTTGCGACGGATGCTGATGTTTTGCTGCAAAGCATAATCGATGCAGCTTTGCAGGTCCCACCGGGCAGGTATTGCCACCGAGTCGCTGGCCTGCATTTGCCCGGAGGTTCCGGTTTGTTGCGCCCACAATCCGCCTTCGGGCAGGGTGGCTGCCAGGCAGAGGGCTATCAGGGTGATTCTTTTTACGTTTGTCATACGCTTGGTTCTTTGATTTTACTGAAACAAAGGTACAGCGTATAAGAAAGAGGCGCAAAAGCGATAGACGGGAGCGGAGGTTTTAACGATAAAAGATGAACTATAATCGATGAATGAAGTTTACCACGGAGTGACACAGAGTTCCACAGAGAATCTTTTTTAAGATTTCCTGAGTGGGAAATGTCCCGGTGACCGGTAACTGCCCTCACAGGTAAAAAGGAGGTGTGTTTCAGGAACTTTGATAGAAGTGTGACCTGTCAGGTCACACTTCTTAAAAGGTAAATATTTACTTTTGTAAGCCGGAACGTTTAGAACGATGAACTGTATAGAAATGAATACGATTCACCACAGAGTACACGGAGGACACAGAGTTTTAATCTCTTGTTTATTAAGATGTTTAAGAG
>PPYE01091121.1_pt1 | contig 14556 bp, 7 predicted proteins | sample 1559881 | NCBI WGS metagenome assembly PPYE01 (sample SAMN08240022, study PRJNA423297) | Human gut metagenome, whole genome shotgun sequencing project.
ATCTTATTGTTCAGGGCAGTACTGTTCATGCGCGATTCGGTACGTACGTTCAACAGTTCCAGATTGATTTTATTTGTTTCCAGGGCATTGGCATCTCCCGTAGCCAGCCGTTTGGCATACATGGCAGCCAGCTCCTCTGCATTCTTCAGCCGTGTATCGAGCAACTCCTGCTGGTGTTGCAGCATGATGATGTCCAGGCACACTTCTTTGGCTTGCAGTAATATCTGCTGGCGCATGGTTGCCGCCTGTGCATCCAGTGCTCCGGTTTTGAGACGGTTCATCTTTCCTCTTGTTATGTATAAGGTGGGAAAGTCGAAGCTTTGGGAAACCACCATTTCCCCTACGGTTTCATCGCTGTTTTTAGAGTCCCAGAGATGGGCGTATGAGAGGGTGGGATCCGGCAGGTTGTTCTCGGTCCTGCTCTCCAGCTTCTGTGATGAGATAAGTTGTGCATTGGCTTGCAACTCCTTGTTGTTGGCTTCTATCTGGCGAAGCACGGAGTCAATGCCGGTTTCCTGCGCCCTCATCCCCATGCAGGCGAGGATGGTGGCGGTGAATATAAATAGTTGCTTCATATCTTCTGTTATTAAGTTTTTTATTGATCGTTATAACGGGATGGCTGTCCGGAGTCATTACGGATGCATCTCTTCTTTCTTTCCGTGCATCATCAGGTAGACAATCGGAATGATGAAACCGTTCAGGAAAGTGGAAGTCAGCAATCCGCCCAGAATAACTTTTGCCATGGGACTTTGTATTTCATTGCCGGGCAGGTCGCCGCTGAGTGCCAACGGAATCAATGCAAGCGCACTGGACAGTGCCGTCATCAGGATAGGATTCAAACGGTCCAGCGAACCGCGTATCACGCTGTCGTACACACCGTATCCCTCTTCCTGCTGCAAGTGGTTGTAATGACTGATGAGCAGCATACCGTTTCGGGTGGCGATACCGAAGAGCGAGATAAAGCCGATGATAGCCGGAATACTGACTTCGCCCGTTGTGACGAGCAAGGCGAATACACCGCCAATCAGTGCCAAAGGCAGGTTGATAAGGATAATCGCACTTTCCTTTACGCTACGGAACTCATGGTACAGCAGCAGGAATATCACTACGATAGACATGAATGAAGTCAAAGCCAGTGTGCGGCTTGCAGCCTGTTCGCTTTCAAACTGGCCGCCGTATTCGATGTGATAGCCTTCCGGCAGTTTTACCGAGGCGTCCACACGCTCTTGTATGTCGTTTACCACGCTGCGCAGGTCGCGGTCGGCAACGTTGGCGGAGATTACGATTTTCCGTTTCACGTTCTCGCGGCTGATAGTGTTAGGTCCCATTGCCGAGCGTACTTCCGCTACATAGTTCAGCGGTATCTTTTGTCCGTTGCCGGTATCGAGCATCAGGTTACGTATCTTTTCCATCTCATCCCGCAAATCATCCTTTACGCGTACGGTGAGGTCGAAACTTTTTCCTTTTTCATATACCTGGGATACGGTTTCGCCGGCAAGGCATACGTTGACAAACTCCGAAAACTCCGGCAAGGAGATGCCGTATTTGGCAAGCACTTCCCGTTTGGGAGCGATGATAAGCTGCGGACGTTCAATCTGTTGCTCCACGTTCAGGTCGGCAATGCCGGGAATGTCCTGAATGGTATTCTTTATCTCATTGCCCAAAGCGAACATGCGGTTCAAATCGTCGCCGAACAGCTTAATGGCTATATTGGCTTTCGTACCCGACAGCATGGCATCGATACGGTGGCTGATAGGCTGGCCGATTTCCACATTGGCGCCTACAATTGTACCCAGCTTTTCACGTACATCGGCCACCAGCTCGCTGCGCGAACGGTCTTGCAGCTCGAATGGAGCTTCGATTTCCGATACGTTCACGCCTAAGGCATGTTCATCCAGTTCGGCACGTCCCGTCTTGCGGGCTACGGTTTGTATTTCGGGGATGGAAAGCAGTAGTTCTTCGGCACGATGTCCCATCTTGTCGCTCTCTTCCAGTGAAATGCCCGGCAGGGATGATATGTTGATTGTGAACGAACCTTCGTTGAACGGCGGCAGGAACGAGCGTCCCAATGTGAAGAAGCAGGCAAGCGCCACTGTAAACAGACCGATGGTTCCGCCCAATACGCTCTTCTTATGACCCAGCACAAAAGCAAGCGCTGCACCGTACCACTCTTTCATCTTGCGTGCTACGGGCGAATCGCCGGTGGAACGCTTTTCGTCTTTTATCTTTTCTTTGCCCAGCAGGTAGGAGCACAATACAGGTGTCACCGTCAGTGCCACAACCGTAGAAGCTGCCAATGCCACGATGAAGGCAATGCCCAAAGGTACAAGCATACGGCCTTCCATGCCGCTCAGGAAAAACAGAGGAACGAAGCTTACCACGATAATGAGCGTGGAGTTCAGGATAGGCATACGCACTTCTTTGGAAGCGTTGAATACGACTTCCAGTATCGGCAGGCGTTCCGCTTCCGGCTTCATCCGGTTCTCCCGCAAACGTTTGTACACGTTCTCCACATCGACAATGGCATCGTCCACCAGCGAACCGATGGCGATTGCCATACCGCCGAGGCTCATTGTGTTGATGGTGAATCCCATATAGTGCAACGCCAGCAGCGAAGCTATCAGCGATAAAGGAAGCGTCACCAGCGAGATTACGGTAGTCCGTACGTTGGCAAGGAATAGGAACAGTACGATAACAACGAATATACCGCCTTCAAACAGTGATTTCTGTACGTTGCCGATGGAACTTTCTATAAAGCGGCTTTGCCTGAAAATATCGGTGCTGACTTTTACATCGGGCGGCAGGTTCTTCTGTAAGTCCTTGAGGGATGTTTCCAGTTTGTCGGTCAGTTCAAGCGTGCTTGTGGCGGGTTGCTTGGTCACAGTCAGCAGTACGGCGGGCTTGCCGCGTTCGGAAGCCGTACCCAGCTTCGGCAGTTTGGCTCCGATACGTACATCGGCAATGTCTTCCAGCAAAATGGGGGAAGCGGAGTACGGAGCATTGGACGTTGCTGGCTGGACACTGCCGTCCTGCAATTTGACAACAGCCTTTGCCAGTTGCTCCACCCGGTCGGTGGAGATGACACCGCGCACGATGTATTCGTTTCCGTATTCATAAAGCACTCCGCCGTTGGCGTTCAGATTCATTTCACGCGTAACGTTCATCACTTCGGTAAGGGTTACGCCGTAGTGCCGCATCCGTTCCGGGTCGAGTTGAATCTGATACTCTTTGATGTCGCCGCCCAGTACGGCAACTTGCGCCACACCGCCGGTAGAAAGAAGGCGTGGACGGATAGTCCAGTCGGCTATGGTGCGCAGGTCAAGCATTGAAGTCGAGTCGGCGGTAAGTCCTACAATCAGCATCTCGCCTAAGATAGACGATTGCGGGCCAAGCGTAGGCTTGCCTACATTGGAGGGAAGGGACTCGCTGACAACCGCCAGTTTCTCGCTTACAATCTGGCGTGCCAGATAGACATCCGTTTCCCAGTCGAACTCAACCCATACAACGGAAAACCCGTTGGTGGAAGAAGAACGTACCCGGCGTACTCCCGTAGCACCGTTTACAGCCGTTTCAACAGGAAAAGTAACCAACTGTTCCACTTCCTCGGCTGCCATACCGTTGGCTTCGGTCATGATAACCACGGTTGGCGCATTCAGGTCGGGAAACACATCCACTTCCGTGTGCATTGCGGTATACGTACCGCCTATCAACAGCAGTACCGATGCCACCAGCACCAGTATGCGGTTCTGAAGAGAGAAATGTATTATCTTGTTTAACATGACTGTACTGTTTAGTGTTCGTGGCTATGTGCCGGAATTGCATTGGTAGCGCCTGCGAGTTTCACCTGATAAGCGCCTTGAGTCACCACTTTGTCGCCTGCCTTGACTCCGGAAAGGATTTGTACCCGTTCGCCGTTATCGGCTCCAAGAGTGACCGGTTGTTTCTTGTATCCTTCCTCATCCACTTGCAGGTATACGAAGAAGCTGCCTTGTTCCTCGGTCAGAGCCGTATGGGGGAGTGAAATAACGTTCTCCATAGGCGAGGAGAGCAGGAATATCTCGACAAATGAGCCGGGAATGATATCTCCTTTGTTGTCGAATTCAAAAGTGACGGGCACATAATAACCGTTATCGCCCGATGCCTTTCCGTAAGAAAGCAGGCGGCCGTTCAGGTCTTTCAGTGTATATACCTTATTATTGTAGGGAGTACAGAAGTTGGCGGAATCAATGGTGCGGAGATACGGATAGTATTTTTCCGAAACATCGGCGCGCAGGAACAGTCTGCGGTTTTGAGTGATGCTTACGAGCGGCTGTCCCACGGTTACATAATCGCCTTCCTTTACCAACAGGTTTTTCACGTATCCGCTGATGGGAGAGGTTACCGCCTGTCCTTGGGCCGAATGGTTCTTGGCAACGGCTTCATAGCTGATACGGGCATTCTCATATGTCTGTCGGGCTTGAGCAAAGTCTTTCTCCGAAACGATTTTATTGGGGAGAAGTTCTTTCATCCGTTCATACTCTTTTCGGGCTGTTTCGTAAGCGATGCGCGCTCTTTGTACGGGGTCGCCGTCCGCCATATTCTTGGACGAAAGCACCACGAGGGGAGTACCTTTGCCGACACTCATGCCCTCTATGACTTTTCCGTGAAAAGAAACGACACCTGCCACGGTAGCTACGGCAACGCTTTCGTCGCCTTGTGCGGCCATAACCTGCCCGCTGGTTTTAATCACCTGATTGAAAACGCCCGGTTCGACGGTGCTTACGGCTACTCCGGCAGCCTGCGCTTTGGCCGGAGGCAATATGATTTCGTCGCTATGTGCGGCAACGGCTTCCTCACCGTGGTGGTGTCCGTCGTCATGGTGGTGGCCGGGGCCTTCGTTTTCATGGTCGTGCCCTTCGTGGTCATGTCCCGCATGGGCGTGTTCTTCCGTTTCGTGATTGTGTCCTTCACCGGACTTGCTGTTGCAGGAGCCTAACAGGAATAATCCTATGACTCCCATGAATAGAATTTTCTTCATGATAATTGTTTTTGTCCTTACTTGTTTGGAAATGCAAAATTAGGGAATGGTCGGTGCAACCAGGTTGCATACATTCCTATGCCGGCAGGATAACCGTTTCCGGCAACTATCGGTCAAGCAAGGACGGAAGGGGGCGCACGAAGCCCTGTGGCACGTGTGATGAACGTGCCGTGAAGAGATTCCAGGTAGACAAACTCTTGCCTGATACCCGTTTCCTCGGGCAGAGCCAGGAGTTTGAGAAGCGGTTCGGTAAATAATGTGTTCACCCACACGAAACACGGATGTAGGTTACTGTTGTCCGAGTTGGGTGTCTGTTGGAAGAAATGGGTGGTCATGCATCCGGTGTCGCAGCAGCAATGTTCGCTGCAAGGGCCCTGATGCTGGCAGCACCCGTCGGACGGCAGGTCGTTTTTCATGCAGATTATGCCGTCTTCGTGGTGATGATGGGGAATGACAGGTACTATCAGCATAATCATGCTGATGAAGAACAGAAAGTATGCAATGTACCTTTTCGTTTTCATCCCTCTCTCTTTGATTGGTCGCAAAGATAGAAGTTAATCACTTAACTGCCAAACCCAAGATGCTAAAAAGCCTTGAATAAATCATTTAATCCTTCGCTCATACTGGGATGCGTAAAGATGAAATCCCGCAGAATGCTGTAATGCAAATCATTCTTCATGGCAAGCGATACTAAATTAATGACTTCGGGCGCATCGATACAAAACAGGGTGCAGCCTATTATGCGTCCCGTATGTGCGTTGACAATGGCTTTCATCATACCGTCTATCTGCTGCAAGGTACGGGCACGCGGTATGGCGGCAGCCGGCAACCGGGACACTTGAAGCGAATAACCGCGTTTTACGGCTTCCTCTTCGGTCATGCCGATATGCGCCAACGGCGGATCTGTAAAAATGACATATGGAACCGGAATCCTGTCATCGGTCTTTCGCTTTTTATTGCCGAATAACCGGTTGGTGATAATGCGGAAATCATCCAAGGATAAATAGTCATACAAGGCTCCGCCTCTTACGTCTCCCATAGCCCATATATGCGGGGCGGTGGTCTGAAGATGTTCATTGACGATGACAGCTCCCCGGGTGTCGGTCCGTATGCCGGCTGCGTGCAGGTTGAGGCCGTCGGTCATCGGTCTGCGTCCGGTGGCAAGCAGCAATGCGTCTCCTTCCCAAAAATAGGGGGTATTGTCGGAATTGTCCGTATAGGTCAATGTTATGCCATCGGCAGTGTCGTATACGGACAGGGCATAGGCGTTCAAACGTATCTCGATGCCTTTCCTTTTCAGAGATTCCAGCATGGATTCCGCAATGTCCCGGTCGGCTTTGGGCATAAAGCGGCTGCCCGTTTCCAATAACGTGACTTTGCTTCCAAACCCCGCATACATGGTGGCAAACTCCATTCCGATAGCGCCGGCGCCGAGAATGAGCAGGCGTCCGGGAAGTTTGCTCTGTTGGAGTAGCGTTTCGCTGGTGAATACATGCTTGCTTGCGTCGATTCCTTTCACGGCGGGCAGGATAGGGGTAGCTCCCGTATTGATAAAAACTTCCTTTCCTTTAAGGAGAATTTCCTTTTTATCGTGCGAGACGACCTTTACCGTATCGTCGGATACAAAAGATGCCGTACCGTCATACAACGTAATATTGGGGTGCTCCTTGATACGCTCGTGATTCTTGTCCCGCAAGAATGATACGAGCTTGTTTTTCCGCCTTATGGCGAGTGCATAATATTTGGCCTGATTGCCGTAGTCGTCCCGGTAGAGCCGTTCGGCCTGTTCCGATTCGTAAATCAGTGCTTTGGTGGGTATACACCCTACATTCACACATGTTCCCCCGTACATCTGCGGAGAACGTTCGATGATTGCCACTTTCCAGTTGCGGTTGGCGAGTTCGGCAGCCAGCAGTTTTCCGCCTTTGCCGAACCCTATGATGATAGCGTCATATTTGTTTCATTTCATTCGTAATTAGGAATTTGTGGCAATGAAACAATAGGAACTGTTTGTTTGTTGCGGGAAGTAAGTTAATGAAAGTTTACCGTTCCAGTTCGCGAAGCGAATCCATTTTCTTCTTTTCGAGGAATTCATAGATGCCGCTCAGGTGCTCAGTCACCCGCTTGTTGCCGAACTCGTACACTTTGCTCACCAGTCCGTCCAGGAAGTCACGGTCGTGGCTCACAAGTATCAGTGTACCGTCGAAGTCCATGAGTGCCTGTTTCAGAATATCTTTGGTCTTCATATCCAGGTGGTTGGTAGGCTCGTCCAGAATTAGCAGGTTTACGGGTTCCAGCAGCAGCTTAATCATGGCAAGGCGTGTGCACTCGCCACCGGACAGCACTTTCACTTTCTTCATGGACTCTTCCGGTCCGCCGAACATGAAAGCTCCCAGCAGGTCGCGAATCTTGTTGCGGATTTCTCCTTTGGCTACGTCGTCGATGGTTTGGAATACGGTCAGGTTCTCATCCAGCAAGGATGCCTGGTTTTGGGCGAAATAGCCTATTTGTACATTGTGTCCAATGGTAAGCGTTCCTTCGTGTTCTATTTCTCCCATAATACATTTTACCAATGTGGACTTACCTTCGCCGTTCTTGCCTACGAAAGCCACTTTGTCGCCTCTCTCTATAGTGAGGTTGGCATTCTTGAACACGACATGGTCGCCGTATGTCTTTCCTACGTTCTCCATAATCACCGGATAATTGCCGGAGCGCGGCGAGGGAGGGAATTTCAGCCGCAATGCCGAAGTATCTTCTTCGTCCACTTCCAGAAGCACCAGCTTTTCCAGCATCTTGACGCGGCTCTGCACTTGCAGGGTTTTGGAATAGGTTCCCTTGAAGCGCTCGATGAATTCTTTGGTTTCGGCGATGAACTTCTGTTGGTCGTCGTATGCCTTTTGTTGCTGTTCGCGCCGTTCTTTGCGGAGCTCCAGGTATTTGGAGTAGTTTACTTTATAGTCGTAGATTCGTCCCATGGTCACTTCAATGGTACGGGTCGTGATGTTATCCACAAATTTGCGGTCGTGGCTGATGACGATGACGGCTTTCCCATTGTTAATAAGGAACTCTTCCAGCCATTGGATGGACTCGATGTCGAGGTGGTTGGTAGGCTCGTCCAGCAGCAGTACGTCAGGTTTTTGCAGCAGCAGTTTGGCAAGCTCGATGCGCATGCGCCAGCCACCGCTGAAATCACTTGTCTGGCGGTTGAAGTCCTCTCTGGTGAATCCGAGGCCGAGCAATGCCTTTTCAACGTCCTCTTCGTAATTGGTGGCGTCGATGGCATAAAACTTCTCGCTTAGGGCAGACACCTGTTCGATAAGCTCCATGTAACTGTCGCTTTCGTAGTCGGTACGGGTCTCCAGTTCCTTGTTCATGCGGTTTATCTCGGCTTCCATCTCGTGCAGGTGGGCAAAGGCCTGTGCCGTTTCCTGAAAGACGGTACGTCCGTCTTCCGTCATCAGATGCTGGGGCAGATAGGCGATGACACAATCTTTCGGTGCGGAGATTTTGCCGCGGGTGGGCTGCCGCACTCCGGCGAGTATTTTAAGTAATGTACTTTTTCCGGCTCCGTTCTTTCCCATGAGGGCGATACGGTCTTTTTCGTTGATTACGAAGGATATGTCACTGAATAAGGTTGTGCCGCCGAATTCTACGGCGAGTCCGTCAATAGAAATCATTATGTCGTTTTTAAAAATAAGGTGCAAAGATAATGCAAATATATTATTTTTTATACCTTTGTCTCGGACAAACAATAATACAGGTTATGGAAATCGATAATCAATCGGTAGATTACCGTCCGCTCATCCTTGTTGCGGAAGACGATGATAGTAACTTTAAGTTGATAAAGGCTATTATAGGGAGAAAGTGTGAGATAATGTGGGCGAAGAACGGTGAGGAGATTGTCTCTTTGTTTCGTGAATACCGTGACAGGGCGGATGCAATACTGATGGATATTAAGATGCCTGTAATGAATGGTTTGGAAGCTACGCAAATTATACGCCGGGAAGGCGGAACATTGCCTGTTATCATGCAAACGGCCTATGCTTTCTCTACCGACCGTGAAAATGCCATAAAGAGCGGTGCTTCGGAAGTATTGGTAAAGCCCATTACATTGAGCACCTTGCGCAACTGCTTGAGCAGTTACCTTCCCCGACTGGAATGGTAGGCTTTCCGCAATGAAAAGATAACTGTATCTTAGGGTTTGTTTATATTTTGATTAAAGAGTTATATAGCTTGCTATACTCCTCATAAAGACAGAAAAACATCCTCACAAAGAATTCTCTAAAGAATGCTGAACAAAAATTAAGCAGGTTCTGAACAAAATTTCTATTCTTTTGTTAATGAAGTCTAACCAAAATTTAACGGAATGAATAGTAAACTGCGCTTTTTGTTAATATCACTGTTTATATTCTTCGTGGCAGCATTACAGGCTTCAGCAGACGGTGATATCCGTGTATCGGGCGTTGTGATGTCGGAAGGAGAACCTTTGCCGGGAGCATCGGTATTGGTGAAAGGTACTCACAACGGAACGGTAACTGACGTTGACGGGAAATATACCCTTACCGTACCGGCGGACGGTACGCTGGTCTTTAGCTTTATCGGACTGAAAACCACAGAACAGAAAGTCAATGGACGCACAGTTGTCAATGCGGAATTGCTTCCGGACAGCGAACAACTGGATGAGGTAATGGTGGTGGCTTATGCCACTGCCAAGAAGTATAGCTTTACGGGAGCGGCTTCCACGGTAAAGGGGAGCGAGATTGCCAAGATGCAGGTGTCCAATGTGTCGCGTGCGCTCGAAGGTACGGTTTCCGGACTTCAGGCAAGTGCGCCCAGCGGCCAGCCGGGTACGGATGCTGAAATACGTATTCGCGGTATCGGCTCTATCAATGCGTCGAGCGCCCCGCTTTATGTGGTGGACGGCGTCCCTTTCGACGGTAGCATCAACTCCATTAATCCGGAAGATATAGCTTCGCTGACGGTACTGAAAGATGCCGCTTCGGCTGCTCTCTACGGTTCGCGGGGAGCCAACGGTGTCATTATCATAACTACCAAGCAGGGACATACCGACTCGAAAACCACGGTCAGCATCAATGCCAGCTTCGGTGGTTCCAACCGGGCTATCCGCGATTACGACCGTGTTGGAACCAATCAGTACTTCGAACTCTATTGGGAAGCTTTGCGCAACCAATATGCTCTGAATTCGGATAAATATACTCCGCAGACCGCAGCTGCCCAAGCCTCGAAAGACCTGGTAGGCAAGCTGATGGGCGGAGGCCCTAATCCTTACGGACCCAACTATCCGCAACCTGTAGGTACGGACGGCAAACTGCTTGCCGGCGCTACTCCGCTTTGGAATGTGGATTGGCAGAAGGAAATGGAACAACAGGCATTGCGTACGGAAGTCGGATTGAATGTTTCCGGTGGCGGAAAGACCAACCAGTACTATTTCTCGGCCGGCTATCTGAACGACAAGGGTATTGCCCTTGAGTCCGGTTACCAACGCTTCAACTTGCGTTCCAACATTTCGAGCGAGATAACCCGTTGGTTGCGTGGCGGTGTGAATATGAGCTATGCCCACTCCATACAGAACTATCCGGTTTCGTCCGATGCCAAAACGAGCAATGTCATTAACGCCGGACGTCTAATGCCCGATTTTTATCCTGTGTATGAGATGAACGCGGACGGTACATATAAACTCGACTCGGAAGGAAAGCGGATTTACGACTTCGGTTCCTACCGGCCGTCGGGCGCCACAGCCAACTGGAACCTGCCTGCAACCTTACCCAATGATAAATCCGAGCGTATGCGGGACGAGTTCTCCGGACGTACTTTCCTTGAGGTCACTTTCCTTGAAGGGTTGAAATTCAAGACCAGCTTCAACTTCGACCTGATAGACTACAATACGCTGGATTATACCAATCCCAAAATTGGTCCTGCCGTCAATACGGGCGGTGGAGCAAGCCGCGAATATACCCGTACCTTCTCATGGACATGGAATAACATCGTGACCTACGATAAGACTTTCGGCGAGCACCACTTCAATATCCTTGCCGGACAAGAGGCTTACTCTTACCGTTACGATGTGTTGCAGGCGGCACGAAGCAATATGGCTGTGCCCGATATGCCGGAACTGGCTGTCGGTTCGCTTGTAACCGCAGGCACGGGCTATCGCATCGATTATTCACTGTTAGGCTATCTTATCAATGCCCAATATGACTACCGGAGCAAGTATTTCTTCTCCGCTTCCTACCGCCGCGACGGTTCCTCGCGTTTCGCACCGGGTACACGCTGGGGCAATTTCTGGTCGTTGGGAGCTTCGTGGCGCATAGACCGCGAAGCGTTCATGCAGAATACCGCCGACTGGCTTTCCGCCCTGACCTTAAAGGCCAGTTATGGCGCGCAGGGCAATGACAACTTAGGTACGTATTATGCCAGCAGCGGACTGTATTCCATCGTTTCACAGGCAGGTGAGAATGCTTTGGTGTCCGACCGTCTTGCAACGCCCGATTTGAAATGGGAGACTAATCTCAACCTCAATGTAGGTATCGACTTTTCATTGTTCGATAACCGTTTCTCCGGTTCGTTCGATTTCTTCCAGCGCCGTTCCAAAGACCTGCTGTATTCCCGTCCGTTGGCAACTTCCCTGGGTTATACTTCTATGGACGAGAATATAGGTGCTTTAAAGAATACGGGCTTTGAGATAGACCTCAAGGGAACGCTTATACACACCCGTGACTTTATGTGGCGTATGGGAGTCAACCTTACGCACTACAAGAACGTGGTGACCGACCTTCCGCTGAAAGACATGCCCGTTACCGGAGTTACCCGCCTGAAGGAAGGGCGTTCGGTCTATGACTTCTATCTGCGCGAATGGGCAGGGGTAGACCCGGACAACGGCGACCCGCTGTGGTATAAGAACGTGAAGGATGAGCAGGGCAATATCACCGGACGCACCACCACCAATGACTATGCTCAGGCTGATTATTACTATGTGGACAAATCCTCGCTCCCTAAGGTGTATGGCGGGTTCAACACCGCTTTCTCATACAAGGGCTTTGAGTTGTCCGCCATCTTTGCCTACAGCATAGGCGGTTATATCGTAGACCGTGACGTTACGATGCTGTGGAGCAACGGAAGCAATCCGGGACGTGCCTGGTCTACCGAGATACTGAAACGCTGGACGCCGGAAAACCGCTACACGGACGTGCCGGCCCTGAAAACAGTGTCCAATAACTGGAACTCCAACTCCACCCGCAATCTGTTCAACAATTCGTATCTGCGGATGAAGAACATCACGCTGTCCTACAACTTCCCGCAGCCGTTGATAAAGAAAATCAGCCTGAACAGCCTGCAACTTTTTGTACAGGCGGACAACCTGCTGACTTTCTCCAAGAATCAGGGACTGGACCCGGAGCAGGGCATCACAGGACTGACCTATTACCGTTATCCTGCCATGCGTTCCATTTCGGGCGGGCTTAATGTTTCATTCTAAATCACTGTTAACAATGAATACTTTCCTTAAAAATACAGCAATCCTCGCAGTGGGATTATTATCCGTCTTGTCCTCGTGCAGCGGAGACTTTCTCGACAACAAACCTACGGACGCCGTAGATTCGGGTATCGTCCCCGTACCTTCCAATGCCGGACGTATCTTCAACGGTGCATGGTATAACTTGTTTGAGTACAGCAGTACGTATGCCAATATCGGCTATCGTGCCCTGATGTTGCAGGACGACATGATGGCGGACGATGTGGTGTCGCGTCCGATGTATGGTTTCAACTCATCCTACCAGTTTAACGATGTGGGGATGCCGGCCAACAACCGCACCGCATTTGCCTGGTATCTGATGTACAAGACTATCGACAATTGCAATACCGCCATTTCCATTACCGCGACCGGTGATGATAATACGGCCGATTTCCGCCATTCCCAGGGGCAAGCCTACGCTTTGCGGGCTTTCTGTTATCTGCATCTGGCTCAGCACTACCAGTTTACTTATCTGAAAGACCCTTCCGCACCGGCTGTTCCTCTTTATACGGAACCTACCGCCTCTACGACAGAGCCCAAAGGGAAGGCTACCCTGGAAGAGATATATACGCAGATATTCAAAGACCTGAATAAGGCTAAGGAGCTTCTTGAAGGGTATGTCCGTCCGGACGACAAATCCAAGTTCAAGCCGGATGTAAGTGTTGTCAACGGATTGCTGGCACGTGCCTGTTTACTTACCGGACAATGGAATGAAGCCGCCGGGGCTGCACTTGAGGCGGCTGAAGGATATACTTTGATGACGGATGCCAAAACGTATATGGGCTTTAACGACATATCCAATACCGAGTGGATGTGGGGGCATCCCCAATCTGTGAGTCAGTCCGACGCCAGTTATAATTTCTATTATATTGATGTGGTGACTCCTGATGCGTATAACAGTTTTATGGCCGACCCGCATTTTAAGGACATTTTCGAAACGGGGGATATCCGTCTGGAGCTGTTCCAGTGGATGCGCGAAGGCTATTTGGGTTATCGCAAGTTCCGCATCCGTGCCGACCAGACCGGTGATATCGTCGTGATGCGTTCCGCCGAGATGTATCTGATAGCTGCGGAAGCACTGGCTCGTGAAGGACGGTTGGAGGAAGCCGTGAAGCCGTTGAACACATTGCGTAATGCCCGCGGACTTGCCGATTATGACCTGGCAGGCAAGACGCAGGAACGGCTTGTCGATGATATTCTGCTGGAACGTCGCCGCGAATTGTGGGGTGAGGGATTCGGCATTACCGATATTCTCCGTACGCAACGTTCGGTAGAACGCATGCCGTTGACGAAAGAGGAAGCGGAGAAAACGTACGATTGTTGGCAGCAGGGAGATACTTATAGGGAATATAACCCCGAAGGTCATTGGTTTACTTCCTTTCCCGACGGAACGAAGTTTGTGCCGAACAGTGTGTATTATCTGTATGCCATTCCGGAAAAGGAGACGAATGCGAATCCTAATCTATAGGAGAGGTGTGTTGGGTAGTGATTGATGTTTTTTTAGGCACGGATTACGCAGAATTACGCGGATTACACGGATTTATTTTATTCTTTTTCCGTGTAATCCGCGTAATTCTGCGTAATCCGTGCCTAAAAATAGTACCCTGAATAGTGCGTAACCGGCATATCTTCAGATTTGTTACTTTGTCTTCTTACTTTCTCTTTCCTGCATTTTGCGTTTTACGAACTCAATCTTCAGGTTGGCCTCTTCCATATTCTTCTTGATTTCCGTGATGGAAGACAGCAGTTGCGCCAGTTCATAGACAGCTGCCACCGCTTTGCGGTCGTTCGGTGTCATGACAGTGGCATAGGAACGTTCGCCAAGATAGTGTACGCGGATATTCTTGTCTTTATTCAGATTGAGGAAAGCGATTACATTACCGTCTTCGCCCAGTTTATAGTCCGCTTTCTCTATCTTCTCGCCCAAATCGGTCGTTTCATAGCTGTCTTTGGAAGCCGGGGTTTCGGCAAAACTGCCGTCGGGTGCAGTGACTTTCACTGCGAGGTG
>PPYE01456062.1_pt1 | contig 14554 bp, 12 predicted proteins | sample 1559881 | NCBI WGS metagenome assembly PPYE01 (sample SAMN08240022, study PRJNA423297) | Human gut metagenome, whole genome shotgun sequencing project.
AGTAACAGATTTAGAAGTAGCTCCAGAATATAAAGCAGTTACAATAGCAGTTCGAGCTGCAACATTATTCTTTGAAGCTGTAACAGTAGTTCCACTTAATGTGAATCCAGTACCACTAATTGCTAATGTTGGAGTTGCAGATTCAGTAGTAGCTGTTCCAGTAGAACCTGATGTATAAACAGGAGTTTTAGTTCTCGTACAACTGGTTGTAATAATAGAAGTTCCACCTGATGCAGCAATAGTTATAGGATTTGCTGAAATAGCAATATTCCAACTACTGTAATTATAAGAATCTATTACGTTGGCAGCTTGATAAATATACATTGTTCCACTTGCAGATTTACCATTAGCCGACCAAGTAACAACTTGACTCTTTACAGTAGTTTGAGAAGAAACAGTGATTCCTTTTGAAGATGCAGTAGCTTCAATATATGTAACATTTGGTTCAACTTCATTTATACCACTGGAAGCATTTTCAGTTACAACATCTTCTGTAGCACCAGAAAGATATGTATAAGTAGTAATAGTTTCAGACTTGTTCCAACTTTGAGTACCATTTCCAGCAGTAGCTCTTGCAGAACCACCACTTGCAGGAATTGTAGCATTCGTAATTGTACCAGCTGTTATACTACCGTATGTATAAACACCACCAGAAGTAGAACTATCTGTTCGAATATTTGTTATACGTTTAGAAGCAGTAGCTGACTTAGAACTATCTCCGTCATTTACAGCTTTTATAGTAACAGTATCAGTAGTTATATTAGTTCCCATACTACTATGAGTAATCGTATTTCCAGATAAACTGAATCTATTATTACCGTTAGCAATCATAGAAATTGATAAACTACCACCAACGCTTCGTGTTTGATTCGGGCCAGTAGCACCCGAACTATACAAAGCGTTATAAGTTTCAGTATTAGTAACAGAAGCACTTACAGTCGCAGAACCACCAGCTGCTGTCAAACCACTACCAATACTTATAGTAGGAGTTCCATAAGCAGTGATTCGAGGATTGTAATTACTATTAGTTACTTTATTTTCAGCTTGATAAATATCAACTGTTTTATTGGCAGTTACACTACCTTCACCAGTGTAAGTTACAGTAACTTGTCCAACCTTAGTTCTTGCCTTAACTGTGGTTCCAAGAGAAGAAACTGTAATCTCATCTGTTTTTGAATAGGTAACTGTACCAGCACGAGTCGAACCAGATGTATAACTAATTGTTTGCGACATATTAGAAATACTGGTCGAAGAAGTTCCACCACTTGCAGGAATATCAGATGCTAAAACAGAACCACCTGTTAAAGCACCATAAGAAGCCTCATTGACTTCTTGATAAATAGTAATAGTTGATGATACTGTTTGACCATCAAATGTATTTGAATATTTACCAGTTACAACTATACTTCTCTTACTACCAACTGTTGTAGTTCGATTGCTTGCAGTAACCGTAGTACCAGATATAGAAAATCCAGTAGCACTTCCTGATAGAACTGGTGTAACATTATCTGTACTAACTAAATTACCATTACGATACGTTTTAAGTACAGCTGTAATATTTGCAGTTCCACCTTTTGCGGCAATTTCAGTATTATCACTATTTAACGTTAAATCATATGTATAAGTAGATGCTTCTTGTTCAATAATAAGAATAACTTGTTTAATGGAATCTTTTTTACACTTTCCAATAAACTTCATACTTCTTTTAGAAGTACCCTTTTGAACAGGTGATGAAATTTTAACAGTCTGATTTCCTTGAAAAGAGGGAGATTCAATGTTAATTGAATCTCCACTCCCGTCATTCCATTTATTAGTGATAACACTCATAAATGATTAATTAATTTATTCAGCAGGTTCGAATGTCCATTCGTCATTAGACAGAACCCTCAGAGTCTGCTCACCACCACCCTTCGGAATAGTAACAGTTGCGATAGTTGTACCCTGCAAATTGAGATACAAATAGCTGTCACCAAGAGCCTGAGTAATAGTAATAATTTTAAGAACAGTCGAACCTTCACCCTTGATTTCAAGAGTTGCAGAACGAGCTTTGATAGTGTCGTTCTTCGGTACAACAATAGTAGCATCATAAGTGTATTCTCCAGTAGCACCGGGGTCACCAGTAATAGCAGTGCCAGATGTAGCTGTTGTACTACCATTAACTTTGAATGATGTTACATTTGCAATACCGAAGTTAATTTTCCATGTAAACGTAAGAAGTTTCGAGTTAGACTTACCAGTTACATGAATTGTTTCACCACCTTTAGCAACATTAATAGTTAAACCATCGGGAGTAATAAATTCGTCAGCAGCCTTTTCAAGAACCGTGACTGCAACTGCGTTAGTCTTTCCGACAATCTTACCGGAAACTTTAGTGCTTCTATCTGCACGACCGGTATAAGGTTTCACAGAATTAATCTTAATCTGTGCATTTCCAGTACCAGTTTTAGGAACCCATGATAAATAACTCGGAATAGTTGCCATTTGTTTTTTTTTGATCGATTAACTACAATAACAAACTAATTACCAAATTCCCATTCAGCTGTATCACTTGCGAAAACACTTATGGTATCATGATAATTATTATCTTTATTTAGAATAACAAGAGTTTTATCAACAGCTAATTCTACAACAGGTTCATCTATTGGCCAAACTTTTTTACCATTAAGCCACATATCAAGAACCTGCCGACGATTACCATTAAGCATTACGACAGCTTCTGTAGCTCGTTCAAGAAGATTAAGTTGTGCCATAGTTGTAGATTAATATTAACCTTGCGGTGTTTCAAGAGCAGTTACACGACTTTCTAAAGAAGTATAATTACTCTCTAATGTACTTACTTTACCACTTAAAGTAGTAACAGTTTCTTGTAATGTATTAACAGTACTTTCAAGAGTTTCTACTTTTGTTTGTAATTGTTGAACAGTTGAAGATTCAGCCTTAATGGCTAAACCTTCAACTACAAAAGTAATTAACTTCTGAAAAGCACCAGTTTTCGGAGGCCAGTTTAAGGCACAAAATACTTTACGAATTACTGATTCTTTCATATCATTAAACCGTTAATTAGATTCGACATCACCAACCCTAAATATAGGATGTTTAGTACCGTCACCTTCGATTTGCATATAATCAATACCGTCCTCAAAACGAAGAGTAACAGGTACGATTAAAGATTCATCACTTTCAGTTTGAAGAGTAACATCAATTTCTTCAGTAATAAATCCAGTAGCAACAAATTTGACTTTAATAACAGTTCCCGGTATAGCAGTATAGTTAAATCCGATATTTGCTATAACAGTTCGTAAATCTTGAGGAATCCATTCATCATCAACTAATACAGAAGCAGCAGTAACTGTTTCAATAGGTGCGTTCTTTTCAGTAACAGCGAATACAAAATATTCCTTAGTTGTAGGTTGAGGAGGAGTTTCCTCTGTCATTACGACTTTAACATCAATTGGTTCTGTACTACCATCTTCTAAAACAATATCTTTTTCAGTATCGTTGTATCCGGTAGCAGTAAACTTAACACGAATAGAAGTTCCGGGTTCACCAGTATAAGCAAATCCCATTGCTCCACCTTGTAAAGTTTGTTCAACCCAACTATTATTATTCCATAAATAACCATGAACACCTGTTGTGATATTAACAGATTCCTCAGTTACAGCATGAATATAATATTGTTTAGTAGTAGGTTCAGGCGGAACCTCTTCAAGTACAATAGTAACACTATGTTCACCAGTAGAATTAATCGTACCAGTTCCAGTGTTAGTTATATAACCAGTTTTAGAAGCTCGGAAATTAACACTTGTTCCAACTGGAGCAGTAACAGCTTCAGATTTACCAGTAGTCGATTCATCATTACCAAGAGGTTTCCAACTACTTTCAGTACTGAGTTTATACTCAAACGTAACACCGTCTAAAGGAGTAGATTCAGTATTTACAGCAGTTGCATAGATAGTACCATTTTGAACTGGAACTTTATCCATTTCAACAGTAACTTCTGCGGTAGGAATTGCATAAGTTACCAGTTGTTCAACCTCTATATAACCCGACGAAACAAACCTCAAAATTCGGCTCGTATTGACATCTCCGGTGAGTTGTAGCGGCGTATCTTTTGTGACTTGACCTAATATACCACCCGTGTCCTTATCATAGACGTATGCGGCTATTTTGGCCTTTGTTTCGCTATTGACTACCGTAAGACTTACAGCACCTTGTTCAACTGGTAGAGCTGTAAGAGTAATATCACGAACTATATTCTCATCTAACGTAATACGCTCTTCGTAAGTTTCATATCCACTTGCACCAACCTGAATTAAAATATCACGCGGGTCATAAGTTTCATATGTAAGAGTACCAGTACCTTGAGCAATAATTACATTAGAAGGTTTATCAGTAAATACAATTAAAGCATTATCAGGAGTTGCATTTACAGTTAATGTCTTTTTAGTCTTAGGTGTAAGAACAACATTGATTGTCGTATCTTCAACACCTACATCGACATAAACATCTTTTGTAATGTAACTTCTTCATTTCGAGGAATACGAATCCAAAGTGTACCATCTTCAAACGTAGTAGGAATCTCGCTTGTAACTTCAATTTGATTAATACTGTTGCTACGAACATGATTATTGTGTTCTACAACAATACCATAAATCTCATTAATAGCATCTACAATACGTTTGTTATCAGTAACAAGTTCTTCAGAAGTTTTATCTTGCTTATTAATAAGCAAACCTTGAAGCTCTTGAGCTTTTTGTTTTAATTTCTCAATATCACTTGCAGCTGTTGGTAAACCAACTTGTGCGGCAGTAACTCTATGAGGGTTATCATAATTACGAATATGAGCATTGAAATTATCTTTATCATTCTCGTAATCTTCTTTATCAAGTTTCTTGTTTATAGCAGCCCAAACATCTTGAAACTTCTTATTAACTTCTGCAACATGATTGTTAATCCAAACATTCAACTGTTTGAACCAACCTTTAACCCTATTTTCAAGAGCATCAATGTACTCTTTTTGAGGTCGAGATACAGGTTTATCCATATCGGCAGTGTTATCAACATTGCCAAGACCAACTTGTTCTTTTGTTACCTCATGAGGATTAAACTTATTATTAATATGTTCAAATAAAAGTTTTGTAAGTTGTTCAATAGGATTTAAGTCCTCTGCTGTAAGCTCACGAACATATACTTGAACATCAAGAATCTCATTAACAGCATCATTAAAATCAAAATTGGTCTTTACATTCGTTCGATAAATCCACCAAGATTTACCTTCATGAACATAAATACCAGTAAGAGTGAATATCTGATTACTTATGATACCTTGTACTGTAATTGTATGTATAGAACGAACAATCGGTACAAGTATATAAAGATATTGTTGAGTTGATTTAACCCACGGAACTTTATATTCATAATGTCCTACATCAATATTTCGAGATTCAAACTCGGTAATCTTTGCAGAACTAATATCAGATTTTTCAGTTAGCTTAAATAGAGCACTATTATCGTAAGCAGTTACATTAGTTAAATCTATTTCAATCCTCTCCTTTGTCCTATATAAATATAGGTGGCCGTTCTTTCGATAGTACATATATAATGTAGGAACTGTTTTAACACCAGCACCTTCACCATCTACTGTACCAATATATTCTCCGGTTTGGCCATTATAAACACTCGGATATACACCATCTTCAAGCACACCGAGCGCTACAACATTTCGAAGATTAATTACTGCCATACCAAGAACAATAACGAAATAAATACTCCAACTACAAAGTTAATAATAATAGGATGAATTTTAAGACCAGTTACTGTTTTCTTTCTTGCAGCTTGAATACCACAAGTAATGATTTGATAAGTTAATGTAATCCATAAACTCATAAACCAAGTAGCAACAGTAGCCTTAAATAAAATACCTACGACAGTAGCAATGACGAAACCAATAATAATATCGTCTTTATGTTCTGAATAATAACCACTTAAAAAAGTAGTTATTTTATTCCATATTTTCTTTATCATAATACTAATCGTATTTATTATTATATGACGATTAATAATAATAATGGTGCAACTTGTATGGCTCGGCCTGCGGCCTCGCTCCCCGGTGGGGCAGGAGGTTGCACGCCCACTTGTCGCATAACATTAGCATCATTAAGAGAATAACTCCTAACACCACAATTAATAGCATTAGGAGTTATCCTTGTGGTTACATTTTTAACAAATCAATTTCTTACTTAATGAGTGCCAATACCCCTTCAAGTGCAGTAATTGCAGAAGTTTTAGTATTGTCAATAGCAATAAATTGAGTAACCTGTAAACCCTCTGTATGTAAATTAAAGGGATGTGTGAAATCAGCACGAGAAGTAATTACATAAGTATCATACATAACACCCTCGGTAGCTGTAAAAATATCACCATAAACACGGTCATATTCCTTGAAATTAGGATTATAACCTATACCGGCAACATCTGCTTCTTTCTCAAGTTTAGCAACTTGGTCATAAGTACCAACCGGAGTTTGATTCTCGTCACCCTCTTCAAGCGTAGCACGAAGAATACCATCAAACGTCACATAATACTCAAAACCTGCGGCGCCAGTGAACGTAACACTTGCTTCGGTAAAATCATCAATCGTAATGCTATCAGCACCAAAACGAGCGTTAATCTTAGTTAAAGTCTTTTCAACCTCAACTTTCAGACGAGCAATAATATCAGCACTTGCTTCGTCAATTCCGTTGATAGTTACGCTGGCATTGTAAACTTCCAGAGGATAACCACCAAAAGAATTAATAGGTTTGCACGAGATAATAACCTCAGCATCGAAACCTTGATAACCAATACCACGATTAGCTACGAGATTCGTAAACTTATACGTTTTACCAGCAGGAGCAAGATACTTTTCCTTATGTTGCTTCGACCACTTAGGATTAATCCAAACGCCGCGCTTAACCTTGCCATCACCAAGACCAAGAACAAACTGCAACATCTCATCATCCTTGACATCCGAAGCAGCTGCAACGACTTTACCAGCCGAATTAAGAAGAACAGCTTGTCCACGAGTCAGCTTGCTAACATCATTATTAGCAAGTGTTGTCAGAAAATCATTTGCGACAATTACACTTTTCATTTTCTATTCTAAATTTGATTGTTGTTTAACAGCACTAAAACTGTCATCTTTAAGAACAAGAAGAATATCGCTAACTACACTATCTATGAAATCAGGTGTAACTTCCATATCTGACATTTGGTTAATATCAATATTAAAAAGACGTGGCTTCTTAATATATGAAATCTTAACCGCATCAACACAAAAATCATCACCGTAATAAACAAACAGCCTATCATCAACAAGTTCACTTATTGGATTAAGATGTCTATTTTTATTACCATAGAAGTTGTTTAGAGTAGCTCGAATATTTTCGGTAGCAATTAAATCATTTTCAGAAAACTTATTTCCTACATTTACGAACTCATCATAAGTAGTATTATAAGTAATAACAGGAATGTCTGTATTATTAACTTTCAATGCAATTTCATCTTTTGCATTAGAAGTAATAATAATACAATCTTTATAATAACGACCAATCAGATTCTCCCAATAAACATTATATTCATTAGAAAGAGCTTGACGTAATCTATCACAAGTTAAACCTGCAATTTCATACAAATCAATCTTATCTGAATCACTATCATAAAGAGAAAGAATATCTGAAATATCAATCTCATTCCCATTAACAATAATTTGTCCATTAAATTCATCACCAGTTAAGGCAATTTTAGACAAATCTATTAGATGATAATACAAATTCTTAACTTCATCATCAGGATAAACTTCATGTAAATTCTCAACAAGTCGAGCTTTACCATAAGTTAATCGAGAAGTAGAAGAAATAAGTTTTAGATAATCACCCGGAAGAATAACGAAAGCTCTATTTGGATAATCCGCATTTTGCTTATCACGTTTAAGTTTAAGCCACGGAGTTTCACGTTTTAATGATTGAATATCATCTACACGTTTTTTACTATCTTCAAGACCTTCGCCTTTATAATTAGTTTTCCTATTTGATTTAGTTTGTATATATTTAACGGCAGCTCGATTCAGCATCATATCAATAAACTGAGGAGCAATACTCCGATGTCTATTAGATGTTATCTGCTGTATTCGTTGCTCTATTTCGATGTGTAACTCTTTTACCGTTTCATACATGACTAACCTTTCAAACTACGATACTTCGCGTTCCACTCGGCAACAATACCTTTGTTGTTATCATTCGAGAAATACGAGATAGCATCATTAATATTATTACCAATAACATTTTCCGGATTAGAAGCATCGACAATGATAGAACTATTCGGAAGTTGTCGAATAATATTCATCCAAAGATAAATAGTAATTTTAGCTTTCATCTCCAGATGTTTATCATCAACAATACTAATAAACTTCTGCGGATCACTGTCAATAAGTTCAAGAAGAACAGATTGCTTATCATCGGCAGTCATTGCCATAAATTCCGAATAATCACCTACGCTACCTGTCGATACAACAACATTGTCAATAAGTGCGCTATTCGGATTATTAATAAGTTCTGTATATTTCTTGAGAGCATCAGTGCGAAGTTTCGTCCGAGCAGCTTTGAGTGCTTTACGCTCACTATCCGAAGTAAGATAAAATTGAATATTGACGCTCTTATTAATGTCTTCAACCTTATTAGCAACTTTGCTACTTAAAAGGCAATATCTCCAACTAATATAATCGGGAATATTAACAAAAGTAACATACTTATAAAGTTCCGTTTCATCAAGTTCCTTAATCCGTTTCAGAACAATAGCTTCAAGTTCCGAACCAGTTTCATTCTTAATCTTATCAGCTTTTTTAAGTTTACCAATAAGTTCGTCGATATTACTTTTCAGAGCAGGATTACCTAAATCTAAAACATAAGAAGTATCGAACTCTAAGCCATGAACAGGAATCTCAAGAAGAAAATCATTTAAGTATGTAGTGATTCGTTCTTGCCAAGAACTATCAATAGGAGATACACCAACAACAGTAGGAAGAAGAACTCGCATTTCCTCACTACGGCTCAGCAGTTCATTAACAGGACGAATAGCAGAACCAAGACGAAGAAAATCAGTTTTGAAAGCATCTTTATTCCGAAGTTCAAAAGAAGAAGGATTGTTCCTCCATTCAATACGAACTGAACGATTAACTTTAATCATATTTTTAACATTTTAAGTTATTCAATCTTTTATATGTTAATGAGTAGTAATAACTTTTCGATTATTACTACTCAAATTGGGTGTTTAGTTCAGAGCTAAATCAAGCCAGAACGAAGTAGTAGGATTATCAATATTGATACCCTGCGAACCAAGAACTTCATAAGAAGCAATATCCTTCGTATCCGACAGTTGAGTACCACTTGCAAGTCCCCACGAAGCAGGCAGTTCAGCCATACCTTTATAGACACCTACTTTATACTCACGACCCTCTTCACAAACAAACTTAATATTACGCTCACCATTCGAACCCATAGTATGGTCAAGGAATACAGCACTATAAGAAGTAATAGGCAGACCTTGATACATATTACCGGCTTCACGGTCACGACGAGCACGAATACCGTGGTCGAACATATCAACAATCTTGACAGTAAGAATCTTACCATTAAACATCTTATAACGGTTAAAATACTTACCATAAGACATCATCTCACCATCGCTCTTAATCTCGTTATCACCAAGAGTTACAAAGTAATTCTTAAGACGAGCATCATAATAGATAGCATCATTGAACATTCGTGCGAAACCTTTACCGCAATAAAGAACAAGTTCCTCAACGGTAGAATCAATACGATTGTCAAAGATACGAGTGATGATACGGTCGAAACGATTAAGTGTCAGAACAGAATACGTTTCATAATTACCAACGGCCTTGAGAATATCAAGAACACCAGCACCACGAGGAATTGTCTCACCAGTCTTCTCATCCTTTAAGTGGATAATACCATTCGAATCTCGGTTGTACTCCGAGAACCACAAGTCCTCTTCGAGCATCTCGCGTCGCATGATTTCCCACATCTTCATTTCGTAAGGCATCCACAGACTACGCTCACCACCGGATGCAGTATCAAAGGCAATATTAACAACCTTATTACCCATGTTACCAGCAATCTCTTTCGAGAAACGGTAGTAACCATACTGGTTGGTTGCCTTGCTGAACGACTGGTTATTCGAGCGGTTTCCGTCAGATTTGCTACCCGGAATAGTCGAAGCACCTAATGCCCAAATAGCACCACTAATGAAGTCTTTTGCAACAGCATCAGCCGAGATAGGAGTACCCGACATATTGGTAAAACGATAAACGTATCCACCAGTCGAAGTAGCAATACCCTCATTCTGAATACGCCATTGCATACCCGAAGGAGCAATAGCCGTGTGCTGATAAATAAACCAATTATCCTCCATTTCAACCTCAACAGTTCCGTAAGGCTGAATAGCACTTTTATCAGATACCAGCTTTTTCAGACGAGAAGTAACACGCTGACGAGGAGCAATTTCCCAAGTATATTGAGTATCACCACCATTCAGCTTAACTTTTGTTGTAACAGCACCCTGACCCTCAGTAAGAGTAAGAAGAGGATACTTGTCACTATCCTTACCCCAAAGATAAGTAAGATTACGATTAAGTTTAACAGGGTCAATCAAATCAAAATTCAGAAGCATATTAGCATCTGTATATTGATTCGAGTCAAATTTTACAGTTCCAATTTCACGCATTGTAAATTAGATTTTTGGTTAAGTTATTATTATAAGGCAAGAACATTTGCTTTATTTAATAGGTAAAACAATTTTATCATCCTTTGCAATCTTATGAACCTTAGGATTACCATTGTTTTTACCAGTCTTACTTGCTAATGAACGAAGACGTTTAACTTCTTTTTTAGCAAGTTCAGCTTTAATCAGTTGGTCAACTCCACCATCAAGATTCATAATAAATCGCATAGCCAATTCAGCAGGATTAGAAACAACAATTAAATCATAAAGACTACCCGGTGCATTATGAACTTTGACAGTACCATCATCTTCATACGAAACACCAAAGTATTTAATTTCCTTTTCAAGTTCAGCCTGCATTTCTTTGGCCTCACGTTCACGAATTGCTTTAATCTCACTCTCTTGAGTTTTACGCAACCAATTAAGACTTTCAGTCGCATCGTCTTTAAGAGTGTTATTTGCTTTTGCAAACTCAACAATTCGTTTGGCACGTTCCGGAGAAGTGCCTTTTTGAATTTCAGCTTTATAGATTAAATCAGCAAGTAAGTTATCATCATCTTTGATTTCAACTTTACTATAATCTACATTTGCCGAATAACCTTCGATTGTACCGAACTTACTCTTATATTCAACAAGAGCTGCAATATCAGGATTGTTAGCTAAAAACTCGTTAAAACCTTTTGCAAAACCCTCTCGTTCACCAAGAGCTTTTACAGCAGCTTCACGTTTAGCAAAACCCTCAATCGTAGGTTCAAACTTAACAGGTTCACCTTTTTCATCTTTAATAACAATGCCACTTGCTTTTGAAATAGCTTCGATATAATCACCGTCTAATTCATTAGCACCTTCATCAGACATTGCATCAATTTGTTCTTTTGTGAACTTAATTTCACCGTTATCATCTACGGCGTTTCCGTTATCATCAAGTGTGTAAAGAGTACCATCAATTTCTACTTGTTCCGGTTCAGTTTCTTCTTCACCATTACCAGTAGAACCACCCTTATCACCTTCTTCTTCAGCTTTCTTACGAGCAGCTTCCTCTTCAGCTTTACGTCGTTCTTCAGCTTCTTGAGCTTCTTTAGCTTCCTTAGCTTTACGTTCTTCTAATTCTTTACGAAGACGTTCTTGTTTTTGCTCCTGAGTTTCATCATCAGGTATAACAACTTTTTCAACAGCCATATTAGTATTTATTTATAGTTGAATATTATTACATGAACAAAGATATACTATATATAATATATTATCAATAATTATAGTAGTATTATCTTGCAGGTTCTCTTGCTCGCCGTCGATAATTCTCGGTCATCATTGCTTTAATTCTTTTTGTAACTTTATTCTATTAACATCAGAAGCAGTATAACCAGATTGAGCAGCCATAGCTTCATCTTTATCTATATTACCATTTCCATTGGTATCGACTTTAAGTCGCATATTCCAAATCTCTTTTTCACCTTCTTGTTTAAGAACTTCAAGATTAATATTATGTTCTCTATCAAGAGCATTTTGTTGAGCTTCAAATTCTTGTTTAGCTGCTTCACGCTGACTAACAATTTGTTCAACTTCTGCTTGGGCTTGTTGTTGAACTTGTTGCATTTGAAGTTCATAATCTCGACGAGCTTGAATAGCTTTCTTAATATTCTTAGCAATAGAAGTAATATTATTATTTTCAATAGCTTCAATAGCAACTTCCAGTTGGTCATTCTGACCTGCACTAAATGCAAGTTCTTTCATCATGTTCAGCTTATTCTGAACATCGGCATTATTACGAATATAAATTCCAATATTACCAGAGAAATCAGAAGAACCATCAATATCAACTACAACAACTTTATTAGTTGTCGGGTCTACATAAGAACCTCGTTTACCATCAATCCAAGCAAACTTACTGTAATCAATATTTGCAACATAATCACGTTCACGGAAGAGATTAAAACATTCAAGACTCCAAACACTTCCGGTCATTGCTTGAGAATAATTCGATTCATTAACAGCCTTACCTGCATAATCTTTGGCATCACCAAAGCGAGCATTATTCATATTAGCTGCTTCCCAAGCTTCTGCTTTTAAACCTTGTTTAAGATTATCAAGCATTTGAATATAATTCGTAATAGCACTTGTAGCTACTTCTCGAATAGATTGTAAAGCATTAGGTTGTGCATCAGAATCATCAAATGGTAAGAAACTATCTTTATTAGCAACAGCAAGACGTTCCTCGGTAGTCATATCGCTACTATCAGCGAGAATACTTTCAGGGAATAATAACCAAGATTTGAATTTAGCTACTGCACGTTCTTGTTGTAAAGTATAAATACGATAAAGAGCAAGATAAGGTAAAACACGGAAAGGAATAGGATTACGAAGATTATCTTTATGTAAACCTACAATACCATTATAAGGTAATTTACAATCACTATAATTGTTAAATCTTTCACGTTGAACTTCGATAGGTCGCGGCTTAATATAAATACCACTATGACAACCACCGATACGCCAACCTTCCCAAACTTGATTTATCCATTCCCATTCAATTTCAATATCACCAGCAGAAGCATCAAATTCATAATTCTCATCTACAACACTTTCAACGATATTTCCTAATAAATCTCGATGTTTAAGAATACCTTGTTTAATTTCAGTTTTCCAAACATAATGATAAATATCAATTTCTTTACCATATAATCGAGCTTCACTACGAAGTGCTTCTGCGTTAGTATGTAAGATAGCTTTACGTTCAGCAAAATCTGTTTTATTGAAGATTTGAACTATGCCATCAGGAGCATCATATTTAGGAGATACAGTATAAATATCTTTAAGATAATTCATTTCTGCATCGGTAAGCTCATCACGGAATCTATCAATGATTTGCGGAATAGTCATTCGATAAACACGAAGTCCTGCATCATCATCTTCAATATATCGTTGACCACTTTCAATACGATAATATTCAAGAGGAGATATTACTTGAAGATAAACATCACCTTTGTAAACTTCTCGATAAGTATAAACCTCTTCACAAGCCCACCAATAGAAATAGCATTGTTGATACTTGTCTTTCGCTTCAACAATAGTATTAATAAGTTCAAGACGCTTTTGAGTTGTAATAGTTACATCATCAATCCAATCATTAAGAACTTCTTCAATAATATCGTTAAGTTCACCTTGCTTAATTGTCTTTTGACCAGTATTAAATCCTGCTTCATTAAGACGATTAATAATTTCTTGATTACAATAAGCCATTACTTTATCAGCAAGAACTTTATTGCGAGCAAGAGTTACAGAAGGGTCATTATTAAATACTTGATAATTAGAGAACATATTAATAAATTCTCCCATATATCGTTCTTTAATAGGAGTAAGAAAATCTACATCACGTATCTCACCATACATGACAGCTTTCTCACCAACCTTATCAATATAATTCCGAAGAACATACTCATAAGTCTTAGGGTCTACTAAACCATTAGCAGCATCAAGAAATTTCTGCGTAACAGTTTTATCATTCTGACCAATAGCAAGATTAATCCAATAATTACAATTAGGAATGTACCAAGCTTTCGTTTGTTTTGTAGCAGTACTTGCACGCTGGTCAGGCATAACAAGTGGAGTTGCTCTTAAATCACGTTCACTCATTTTAGGAATCTATTAACTTTACGACCAGTGTCATTAGTTTTACTTTTCGAGTTAGCTTCTCGTTCAAGTAAAAGGGAATCTTTACGAAATTCAAACATTGCAACGATAGCCGAACTTAATCGGTCTGCATTACGCCCAAATATAAATT
>PPYE01681656.1_pt1 | contig 14553 bp, 10 predicted proteins | sample 1559881 | NCBI WGS metagenome assembly PPYE01 (sample SAMN08240022, study PRJNA423297) | Human gut metagenome, whole genome shotgun sequencing project.
ATTGAAGAAAACATTGGAAGAAGCTGGAGCTGAAGTTGAACTTAAATAACATTAGCCTGTAAATCAGGTAATTCGGTTAAGAACCCTTCTGAAGAGGGTTCTTAACCTTTTTGTGTATATATTTAAAATTAAGTTCTACAAATCCATTAACAGATGTCTTCAAATACTGTAAACCAAAGAATTAATTTTGCTTCGACTAAAAATCCACTTGAATATCCGGATTTTTTGGAAGTACAATTGAAGTCATTCAAAGACTTTTTACAACTGGATACCCCACCCGAAAAGCGTAAGAACGAGGGACTGTATAAAGTATTTGCTGAAAACTTCCCCATTGCTGATACAAGAAACAATTTTGTTCTTGAGTTTTTGGACTACTATATTGATCCGCCGCGTTATACAATCGATGATTGTATAGAGCGAGGGCTTACTTATAGTGTGCCTTTGAAAGCAAAATTGAAATTATACTGTACAGATCCCGATCATGAGGATTTTGATACCGTTATTCAGGACGTATTCCTTGGTCCTATTCCTTATATGACGGATAAGGCGACTTTCGTCATAAACGGTGCGGAACGTGTGGTTGTATCTCAGCTTCACCGTTCTCCAGGCGTATTCTTCGGTCAGAGCGTACATGCTAATGGTACCAAACTTTATTCTGCCCGTATCATTCCGTTTAAAGGTTCATGGATTGAGTTTGCTACTGATATTAACAATGTCATGTATGCGTACATTGACCGTAAGAAGAAGTTACCCGTTACTACTTTGCTGAGAGCTATCGGTTTTGAGAATGATAAGGATATTCTTGAAATTTTCAATTTGGCCGAAGACATTAAAGTCAATAAGACGAATCTCAAAAGAGTGCTGGGACGTAAGTTAGCGGCTCGTGTATTGAAAACATGGATTGAGGATTTTGTAGACGAAGATACCGGTGAAGTTGTTTCTATTGAGCGTAATGAGGTTGTTATAGACCGTGAAACAGTTATCGAACCGGAACATGTTGATATTATTTTAGAGTCAGGCGTTCAAAACATTCTTGTGCACAAGGAAGAACCGAATCAATCTGACTACTCTATCATATATAATACGCTTCAGAAAGACCCGAGTAACTCAGAAAAAGAAGCAGTACTGTATATCTATCGTCAGTTGCGTAATGCAGACCCAGCCGATGATGCCAGTGCACGTGAAGTTATCAACAATCTGTTCTTCTCTGAAAAGAGATATGACTTGGGTGATGTAGGCCGTTACAGAATCAACAAGAAGTTGAACCTGACGACTGATATGGACGTGCGCGTTCTGACCAAGGAAGATATCATTGAGATTATCAAGTATCTGATTGAGTTGATTAACTCAAAAGCTGATGTGGATGATATTGACCACTTGAGTAACCGTCGTGTGCGTACTGTAGGTGAGCAATTGTCTAACCAGTTTGCAATAGGTTTGGCTCGTATGTCACGTACGATCCGTGAGCGTATGAATGTGCGCGATAATGAAGTGTTTACTCCGATTGACTTAATTAATGCCAAGACTATTTCTTCCGTGATCAACTCATTCTTCGGAACGAATGCTTTGTCCCAGTTTATGGACCAGACGAATCCGTTGGCTGAAATTACGCATAAACGTCGTATGTCTGCCCTTGGTCCTGGTGGTTTGTCGCGTGAGCGTGCCGGATTTGAGGTACGCGACGTTCACTATACTCACTATGGTCGTCTTTGTCCGATTGAAACACCGGAAGGACCGAACATTGGTTTGATCTCTTCTTTGTGTGTGTTCGCTAAGATTAATGTGCTTGGTTTCATTGAAACTCCGTATCGTAAGGTTGAAAATGGTAAGGTAGACCTTTCTGATGCAGGTTTGGCATATTTGACTGCGGAAGAAGAAGAAGGCAAGATTATTGCTCAGGGTAATGCTCCTTTGAATGATGATGGTACTTTCATTCGTGATAAAGTAAAGGCCCGCCAAGATGCTGACTATCCGGTTGTAACTCCGGATGAAGTGGAATTGATGGACGTTTCTCCTCAGCAGATTGCTTCTATTGCTGCATCTTTGATTCCTTTCTTGGAACATGATGATGCTAACCGTGCGTTGATGGGTTCAAACATGATGCGTCAGGCAGTTCCTTTGTTGAAGAGTGAAGCTCCTATTGTTGGTACAGGTATCGAACGTCAGTTGGTACGCGATTCTCGGACGCAGATTACTGCTGAAGGTGATGGTGTAATAGACTTTGTGGATGCTACTACTATTCGTATTTTGTACGATCGTACGGAAGACGAAGAATTTGTAAGTTTCGAACCGGCTTTGAAAGAATACCGTATTCCGAAATGGCGTCGTACAAACCAGAATATGACGATTGACCTTCGTCCTATTTGTGAAATTGGCCAGCGTGTAACGAAGGGGCAGATTTTGACAGAGGGTTATTCTACGGAAAAAGGTGAGTTGGCTTTGGGTAAGAACTTGTTAGTAGCTTACATGCCGTGGAAGGGTTATAACTATGAGGATGCTATCGTATTGAATGAACGCGTAGTTCGTGAAGATATATTGACTTCAATTCATGTAGAAGAATATTCACTGGAGGTTCGTGAAACGAAACGCGGTATGGAAGAATTGACTTCCGATATTCCGAATGTGAGTGAAGAAGCTACTAAAGATTTGGACGAGAATGGTATCGTACGTGTGGGTGCTCGCATCCAACCGGGTGATATTTTGATTGGTAAGATTACACCGAAAGGTGAGTCTGATCCGTCACCGGAAGAAAAATTGCTTCGTGCAATTTTCGGTGATAAAGCAGGTGATGTGAAAGATGCTTCGTTGAAAGCTTCTCCTTCTTTGAAAGGTGTTGTTATCGACAAGCGTTTGTTCTCCCGTGTAATCAAGAGCCGTAGTTCCAAATTGGCAGATAAGGCTTTATTGCCGAAGATTGATGATGAATTCGATGCAAAAGTTGCTGATTTAAGAGGTGTCTTGATCAGAAAGCTGTTGAAGTTGACAGAAAATTATGTATCGGAGGGTGTGAAAGATTATATGGGCGCTGATATTATTTCAAAAGGTGCCAAATTCTCTCCTTCTGATTTCGGTGATCTGGACTTTACTTCAATTCAGTTGAGTAACTGGACGAATGACGACCGTATCAACGGTATGATTCGTGATTTGGTGATGAACTTCATCAAGAAATATAAGGAACTGGATGCAGAACTGAAACGTAAGAAGTTTGCTATTACCATTGGTGATGAACTTCCTGCTGGTATCATTCAGATGGCGAAAGTGTATATCGCTAAGAAACGCAAGATTGGTGTAGGTGATAAGATGGCTGGTCGTCACGGTAACAAGGGTATTGTTTCTCGTGTTGTCCGTCAGGAAGATATGCCGTTCCTCGCTGATGGTACTCCGGTAGATATTGTATTGAATCCGTTGGGTGTGCCTTCTCGTATGAACATCGGTCAGATATTCGAGGCTGTATTAGGTCGTGCCGGTAAGAATTTGGGTGTTAAGTTTGCAACTCCTATTTTTGACGGTGCTACATTGGATGACTTGAATGAGTGGACTGACAAGGCTGGTTTGCCACGTTATGGTAAGACAAAATTGTATGATGGTGGTACGGGTGAGCCGTTTGATCAGCATGCTACGGTTGGTGTTACCTATATGTTGAAGTTGGGCCACATGGTTGAAGATAAGATGCACGCGCGTTCTATCGGTCCGTACTCTCTGATTACTCAACAGCCGTTGGGTGGTAAGGCACAGTTCGGTGGTCAGCGTTTCGGAGAAATGGAAGTTTGGGCGCTTGAAGCATTCGGTGCTGCGCACATTCTGCAGGAAATTTTGACTATCAAATCCGATGACGTTGTAGGCCGTTCTAAAGCTTATGAAGCAATTGTGAAGGGTGAACCGATGCCGCAACCTGGTATTCCAGAATCACTCAATGTATTGTTGCATGAGTTGAGAGGTCTGGGTCTTAGCATCAATCTGGAATAAATCTATAATTAGTAGTTGGGAGTGATAATCTATTTGCTCTCAACTATTAATTCTCAATATTCAATTGTCAATTTTCAATTATATATAATAAAGTATGGCTTTTAGAAAAGATAACAAGATAAAGAGTAATTTCTCGAAGATCTCTATTGGTTTGGCTTCTCCGGAAGAAATCCTTGAGAATTCGAGTGGTGAAGTTTTAAAGCCTGAAACTATCAACTATCGTACGTATAAGCCTGAACGTGACGGTTTGTTCTGTGAGCGCATTTTTGGTCCTATCAAGGATTATGAATGTCATTGCGGTAAGTACAAACGTATCCGTTACAAAGGTATTGTCTGCGACCGTTGTGGTGTGGAAGTGACAGAGAAAAAAGTACGTCGTGAGCGTATGGGACACATTCAGTTGGTTGTGCCGGTAGCTCATATCTGGTATTTCCGTTCGCTTCCTAATAAGATTGGTTATTTGTTGGGTTTGCCTACAAAGAAACTTGATTCTATTATCTATTATGAGCGTTATGTGGTAATCCAGGCTGGTGTGATGTCAGGTGAGATTGCTGAATATGATTTGCTCTCGGAAGAAGAATATCTGGATTTGATGGAGAAGTTGCCGAAAGACAATCAATTCCTGGAAGATTCAGACCCTAATAAATTCATAGCTAAGATGGGTGCCGAAGCCATTTATGACTTGCTGGCCCGTTTGGATTTGGATGCACTGTCTTATGAATTGCGTCACCGTGCTGGTAACGACGCTTCTCAACAACGTAAGAATGAGGCTTTGAAGCGTCTTCAGGTTGTTGAATCATTCCGTGCATCTCGTGGACGTAACAAGCCGGAATGGATGATCGTACGTATTGTACCGGTTATTCCACCCGAACTTCGTCCGTTGGTTCCGTTGGATGGTGGTCGTTTTGCTACTTCTGACTTGAATGACCTTTATCGTCGTGTAATTATTCGTAATAATCGTCTGAAGAGACTCATTGAGATCAAAGCTCCTGAAGTAATTTTGCGTAATGAAAAACGTATGTTACAGGAAGCTGTTGATTCTTTGTTCGATAACTCACGTAAATCCAGTGCAGTAAAAACGGATGCTAACCGCCCTTTGAAATCTCTTTCTGATAGTTTGAAAGGTAAGCAAGGTCGTTTCCGTCAGAACCTGTTGGGTAAACGTGTTGACTACTCTGCACGTTCGGTAATCGTTGTTGGTCCGGAATTAAGAATGGGTGAATGTGGTATTCCTAAATTGATGGCAGCTGAACTGTACAAACCGTTCATTATACGTAAGTTGATTGAACGTGGTATTGTGAAGACCGTGAAGAGTGCCAAGAAGATTGTAGATCGTAAAGAAGCTGTTATCTGGGATATTCTGGAACATGTAATGAAAGGTCATCCGGTACTGTTGAACCGTGCACCGACATTGCACCGTTTGGGTATTCAGGCGTTTCAGCCTAAGATGATTGAAGGAAAAGCTATTCAGCTGCACCCATTGGCATGTACGGCTTTCAATGCTGACTTTGACGGTGACCAGATGGCTGTTCACTTGCCGTTGAGTAATGAAGCTGTTCTGGAGGCTCAGATGTTGATGCTTCAATCTCATAATATCTTGAATCCGGCGAATGGTGCTCCTATTACTGTACCTTCTCAGGATATGGTGCTTGGTTTGTACTACATTACGAAATTACGTAAGGGTGCAAAAGGCGAAGGCTTGATATTCTATGGTCCGGAAGAAGCTTTGATTGCTTACAATGAGGGTAAAGTTGATATTCATGCTCCGATCAGCGTTGTTGTGAAGGATGTGGACGAGAATGGAAACGTTGTTGACGTAATGATGCATGACACTTCTGTAGGTCGTGTAATTGTTAACGAAATTGTTCCCCCTGAAGCTGGTTATATCAATACCATTATTTCTAAGAAATCACTTCGTGATATTATTAGTGATGTAATTAAGGTATGTGGTGTGGCTAAAGCTGCCGACTTCCTTGATGGTATAAAGAATTTAGGTTATCAAATGGCCTTTAAGGGTGGTTTGTCATTCAACTTGGGTGATATTATCATTCCGGAACAAAAAGAGGCATTGGTGCAGAAAGGATATGATGAAGTTGAGCAGGTTATCAACAACTATAACATGGGCTTCATTACCAATAATGAACGTTACAACCAGGTGATCGATATTTGGACACATGTTAATTCAGAGTTGTCTAATATATTGATGAAGACCATTTCGAGTGATGACCAAGGATTCAATGCTGTATATATGATGCTGGATTCCGGTGCTCGTGGTTCTAAAGAACAGATTCGTCAGTTGTCCGGTATGCGTGGTTTGATGGCAAAACCGCAGAAGGCAGGTGCAGAGGGTGGTCAGATTATTGAAAACCCGATTCTTTCAAACTTTAAGGAAGGTCTTTCGGTGTTGGAGTATTTTATCTCTACCCACGGTGCTCGTAAAGGTTTGGCGGATACGGCGTTGAAAACGGCTGATGCCGGATATCTGACTCGTCGTCTGGTTGACGTATCTCATGATGTGATTATTAATGAAGAAGACTGCGGTACGCTCCGTGGATTGGTTTGTACAGACTTGAAGAACAATGATGAAATCATTGCTACACTGTATGAGCGTATCCTTGGTCGTGTATCTGTACATGATATTGTTCATCCTACAACGGGTGAATTACTTGTTGCAGGTGGTGAAGAAATAACCGAAGAAGTTGCTAAGAAGATTCAGGATTCTCCGATTGAAAGTGTTGAAATACGTTCTGTATTGACCTGCGAATCGAAGAAGGGTGTTTGTGCAAAATGTTATGGACGTAATCTTGCAACGAGCCAGATGGTTCAGAGAGGTGAGGCTGTTGGTGTAATTGCTGCACAGTCTATCGGTGAGCCGGGTACACAGTTGACGTTGCGTACTTTCCATGCCGGTGGTACGGCTGCCAATATTGCAGCCAATGCAAGTATCACAGCTAAGAATCCGGCACGTTTGGAATTTGAAGAACTTCGTACTGTAGATGTTGTAGATGAAGCTGGTGAACCGGCAAAGGTGGTAGTAGGTCGTTTGGCTGAAGTACGCTTTGTGGATGTGAATACTGGTATTGTTCTTTCTACTCATAATGTACCTTATGGTTCTACTCTTTATGCAGCTGATGGTGAGGTCGTAGAAAAAGGTAAGATGATTGCCCGCTGGGATCCGTTCAACGCTGTTATTATAACGGAAGCTACAGGTAGGATTGAGTTTGAAGGTGTTATCGAGAATGTCACCTATAAGGTGGAATCTGATGAGTCTACCGGTCTGCGCGAAATTATCATCATTGAGTCTAAGGATAAGACGAAAGTTCCGACAGCTCACATTATGACAGAAGACGGTGACTTGATTCGTACATATAACCTCCCTGTGGGTGGTCACGTTGTTGTCGAAAACAAGCAAAAGGTAAAAGCCGGTGAAGTTATCGTGAAAATACCTCGTGCAGTTGGTAAGGCTGGTGATATCACGGGTGGTCTTCCACGTGTAACAGAGTTGTTTGAGGCTCGTAATCCGTCTAATCCTGCTGTTGTTTCTGAAATTGATGGTGAGGTTACAATGGGTAAGGTTAAACGTGGTAATCGTGAAATAGTCGTAACTTCTAAGACTGGTGAAGTTAAGAAGTATCTGGTACCGTTGTCAAAACAGATTCTGGTACAAGAGAACGACTATGTACGCGCTGGAACTCCATTGTCTGACGGTGCTACAACTCCTGCTGATATTTTGGCTATTAAAGGTCCTACGGCTGTACAGGAATATATTGTGAATGAAGTACAGGATGTATATCGTCTGCAGGGTGTGAAGATTAATGATAAGCACTTTGAAATTATAGTTCGCCAGATGATGCGTAAAGTTGAAATTGATGAACCGGGCGATACCCGCTTCCTGGAACAACAGGTAGTGGATAAGTTGGAGTTCATGGAAGAAAATGATCGTATCTGGGGTAAGAAGGTCGTTGTTGATGCTGGTGATTCTCAGAATTTGCAGCCGGGACAGATTGTTACTGCTCGCAAATTACGTGATGAAAACAGTATGCTGAAACGCCGTGACTTGAAACCAGTTGAAGTACGTGATGCTGTTCCTGCAACTTCTACTCAGATTCTTCAGGGTATAACTCGTGCTGCTCTGCAAACTTCAAGCTTCATGTCAGCTGCTTCATTCCAGGAAACTACAAAGGTTTTGAACGAAGCTGCCATCAATGGTAAGATTGATAAGTTGGAAGGTATGAAAGAGAACGTTATCTGCGGTCACTTGATACCTGCCGGTACTGGTCAGCGTGAATATGAAAAGATAATTGTTGGCTCCAAAGAGGAATATGACCGTATCCTTGCAAATAAGAAAACGGTTCTTGATTATAACTCAATGGATGTTGAAGAATAAGATGTAATAAATACAGTCAATTGATTATTAAATAGGAAAGAGGAGATGTCTTTAAAAGGATGTCTCCTCTTTTGTTTTTGGAATAAAATATTATTCTTACCTTTGAATATTTAAATTCTAAACATAAAGCGAAAATGGAAAATCAGGAAATGAATAATCAATTACAAATTGAACTGAAAGAAGATATTGCGCAGGGGATATATGCCAATTTAGCTGTGATTACACACTCCAGCTCTGAGTTTATTGTTGATTTTGTACGGGTGATGCCGGGAATACCTAAAGCTGGTGTAAAATCCCGTATTGTGTTGGCACCGGAACATACTAAGAGACTATTGCGTGCTTTGGAAGAAAATATCGGTAAATATGAACGCACATTTGGTCCTATCAGGTTGTTGGATGAACAGCCAATTCCGCCTATGACGAATGTCAAAGGGGAAGCTTAAAATTAAAAAAAAACTTGTAGTGCATTGATTATTCAAATATTATTCGTATTTTTGCAGCCCAAAAGTGTATAGCTACGAAATTAATATAATAATAATATATAATTAAAAACAATTAAAATGCCTACAATTCAGCAATTAGTAAGAAAAGGACGCGAGGTGTTGGTGGAGAAAAGTAAATCACCGGCTCTTGATTCATGTCCTCAAAGACGTGGCGTTTGCGTGAGAGTGTATACAACCACTCCGAAAAAACCGAATTCTGCAATGCGTAAAGTTGCACGTGTACGTTTGACCAATGGTAAAGAGGTGAACTCTTACATTCCGGGAGAAGGACACAACTTGCAGGAGCACTCTATTGTATTAGTACGTGGTGGTCGTGTTAAAGACCTTCCGGGTGTACGTTATCACATTGTCCGTGGTACATTGGATACTGCAGGTGTTGCAGGTCGTACTCAAAGACGTTCTAAATACGGAACTAAGCGTCCGAAACCAGGACAGCAAGCTGCACCGGGTAAGAAAAAATAATAGATAGCCCTACACTGTAAACAGTTAAATTAAAAGTAATAACTTACGTTTTAGTTTATTGGAAATGCTAAAGGTTGAGTAAATTCTCCGGAGGGGGAGTTGAAGAAGTCAAGAAGTAAACAACCAAAAACGAAAAACATTATTCTTTCAAACAAATGAGAAAAGCAAAACCAAAAAAACGCGTTATCCTGCCGGATCCCGTGTTTAATGATCAAAAGGTTTCAAAATTCGTAAACCATCTGATGTATGACGGAAAGAAGAACACCTCTTATGAAATCTTCTACGCCGCTTTGGAAACAGTAAAAGCAAAACTTCCTAACGAAGAAAAGTCTGCCCTTGAAATTTGGAAAAAGGCTTTGGATAATGTGACTCCGCAAGTTGAGGTTAAATCTCGTCGTGTAGGTGGTGCTACATTTCAGGTTCCGACTGAAATACGTCCGGATCGTAAGGAGTCAGTATCAATGAAGAACTTGATTATTTTTGCTCGCAAGCGTGGTGGTAAATCAATGGCTGATAAGTTAGCTGCTGAGATCATGGATGCGTATAATGAACAAGGTGGTGCTTACAAACGTAAAGAAGATATGCATAGAATGGCTGAAGCTAACCGTGCATTTGCTCATTTTAGATTCTAATACTATAAGAATAACCGATAGATTAAAAACTTAAAGTAAAAGGAATTAAAAAAATGGCTAAGCAAGATTTACATTTGACGCGTAATATTGGTATCATGGCTCACATCGATGCCGGAAAAACAACTACCTCTGAACGTATCCTGTTCTATACGGGTTTGACTCACAAAATTGGAGAAGTGCATGATGGTGCTGCTACAATGGACTGGATGGCACAGGAGCAAGAACGTGGTATTACTATCACCTCTGCTGCTACTACAACTCGTTGGAAATATGCAGGTGATACTTATAAAATCAACTTGATTGATACTCCGGGACACGTTGACTTCACTGCTGAAGTAGAGCGTTCTTTGCGTATCTTGGATGGTGCTGTTGCTGCATATTGTGCAGTAGGTGGAGTTGAACCGCAGTCTGAGACTGTATGGCGCCAGGCTGATAAATATAATGTGCCACGTATTGCTTATGTGAATAAGATGGACCGTTCAGGTGCTGACTTCTTTGAGGTTGTGCGCCAGATGAAGGCTGTTTTGGGAGCTAATCCGTGTCCGATAGTTATTCCTATTGGCGCTGAGGAATCTTTTAAAGGTCTGGTGGATCTTATTAAGATGAAAGCTATTTATTGGCATGATGAAACAATGGGCGCTGACTATACAGTGGAAGAAATTCCTGCTAATCTGGTAGGCGAAGCTAACGAGTGGAGAGACAAAATGCTTGAGAAAGTGGCGGAGTTTGACGATGCTTTGATGGAGAAATATTTTGATGATCCTTCTACTATTACAGAAGAAGAAGTATTGAGAGCTCTTCGCAATGCTACAGTGCAGATGGCAGTTGTTCCGATGTTGTGTGGCTCTTCATTTAAGAACAAGGGCGTACAGACTTTGCTTGACTATGTTTGTGCATTCTTGCCGTCTCCATTGGATACAGAAAATGTAGTTGGTACAAATCCTGACACAGGGGCTGAAGAAGATCGTAAGCCTAGTGATGACGAAAAAACTTCTGCTTTAGCATTTAAGATTGCAACTGACCCTTATGTAGGTCGTTTGACTTTCTTCCGTGTTTATTCGGGTAAAATAGAAGCAGGCTCTTATATTTACAACTCTCGTTCTGGTAAGAAAGAACGTGTATCTCGTTTGTTCCAGATGCACTCAAACAAGCAGAATCCGGTTGAAGTTATTGGTGCTGGTGATATTGGTGCAGGTGTTGGTTTCAAAGATATTCATACTGGTGATACCTTGTGTGATGAAGATGCACCGATTGTATTGGAATCTATGGATTTCCCGGAACCGGTTATTGGTATTGCGGTAGAACCAAAGACTCAGAAGGATATGGACAAGCTGTCTAACGGTTTGGCTAAATTGGCTGAAGAAGATCCGACGTTTACTGTGAAAACTGATGAGCAGACTGGCCAGACGGTTATTTCTGGTATGGGTGAGCTTCACTTGGATATTATTATTGACCGTCTGAAACGTGAGTTTAAGGTAGAATGTAACCAAGGTAAGCCTCAGGTTAACTACAAGGAAGCTATTACGAAGACAGTTAACTTGCGTGAAGTTTATAAGAAGCAGTCTGGTGGTCGTGGTAAATTTGCTGATATTATAGTAAATATCGGTCCGGTTGATGAAGACTTTACTCAAGGAGGCTTGCAGTTTATTGATGAAGTGAAAGGTGGTAATATTCCTAAAGAATTCATTCCATCTGTACAAAAGGGATTCACTACTGCAATGAAGAATGGTGTACTAGCTGGTTATCCTTTGGATTCACTGAAGGTGACATTGCTTGATGGTTCTTTCCACCCGGTTGACTCTGATCAATTGTCGTTTGAGATCTGTGCTATCCAAGCATATAAGAGTGCTTGTGCTAAGGCAGGTCCTGTACTTATGGAGCCTATCATGAAACTGGAAGTTGTAACTCCGGAAGAAAATATGGGTGATGTGATCGGTGACTTGAATAAGCGCCGTGGTCAGGTAGAAGGCATGGAATCAAGTCGTTCAGGTGCTCGTATTGTAAAAGCTATGGTTCCGTTGGCAGAAATGTTTGGTTATGTAACGGCTTTGCGTACTATAACTTCTGGTCGTGCTACTTCATCAATGGTTTATTCTCATCATGCTCAAGTTTCTAACTCTATTGCTAAGGCAGTATTGGAAGAAGTAAAGGGACGTGCTGATTTACTCTAAAATACTTAGAATCCGTAGGCTAGCGAATGACTCTTAGCCTACGGAATTTTATCTTATTATAACTTTAATAATTAATCAAACTAATGAGTCAAAAAATTAGAATTAAATTGAAATCTTACGACCACAACTTGGTTGACAAGTCAGCTGAGAAGATTGTAAGAACGGTGAAGGCAACGGGCGCCATCGTTAGCGGTCCGATTCCTCTCCCTACGCACAAGCGTATCTTTACCGTGAACCGTTCGACTTTCGTAAACAAGAAGTCGCGTGAACAGTTTGAACTCTCTTCTTATAAGAGACTGATCGACATCTATAGCTCAACTGCTAAGACTGTAGACGCTCTGATGAAGTTGGAGTTACCGAGTGGTGTGGAAGTAGAAATCAAAGTTTAGTATTTAAATTTTAAGTGAAATGCCAGGATTATTAGGAAAAAAAATCGGAATGACATCCGTTTTCAGTGCCGAGGGTAAGAACGTACCATGCACTGTTATCGAAGCAGGTCCTTGTGTTGTTACTCAAGTTAAGAGTGTCGAAAAAGATGGCTATGCAGCTGTTCAGTTGGGCTTCCAGGATAAAAAGGAGAAGCATACAACTAAACCGTTGATGGGTCACTTTAAGAAGGCTGGAGTAACTCCCAAGAAACACTTGGCTGAGTTCAAAGAATTTGAAACAGAGTTAAATTTGGGTGATACTGTTACCGTAGAATTGTTTAATGACGCAACTTTTGTTGATGTTATCGGAACTTCTAAAGGTAAGGGTTTCCAAGGTGTAGTTAAAAGACATGGTTTTGGTGGTGTAGGTCAGACTACTCACGGTCAGCACAATCGTGCTCGTAAGCCGGGTTCTATCGGTGCTTGTTCATACCCTGCAAAAGTATTCAAAGGGATGCGTATGGGTGGTCAACTTGGCGGCGACAGAGTGACTGTTCAAAACTTACAGGTATTAAAGGTTCTTCCGGATCACAACCTTCTTTTGATTAAGGGGTCTGTTCCCGGTTGCAAAGGTTCAATCGTAATAATTGAGAAATAATGGAAGTTAACGTATATAACATTAAAGGTGAAGACACTGGGAGGATTAGTGGTTCTACTCGTAAGATCGGTCGTCAAAAAGGCGGCGGTGGTGCACGCCGTGGTGACATGAACTCACCGGTACTTGTCGGTGGAGCTCGTGTTTTCGGTCCTAAACCGAGAGATTACTACTTCAAGTTGAATAAAAAAGTAAAGACATTAGCTCGTAAGTCAGCTTTAGCATATAAGGCACAGAACAATGCGGTTGTTATTGTAGAAGACTTCAATTTTGAAGCTCCGAAAACGAAAGATTTTGTTGCAATGACAAAAAACCTTAAAGTTTCTGACAAAAAGCTGCTGGTAATTTTACCGGAAGCAAATAAAAATGTATATTTGTCGGCTCGTAACGTGGAAAGTGCAAATGTACAGACTCTCTCAGGATTAAATACTTACAGAGTATTGAATGCTGGGGTTGTTGTGTTTACTGAAAGCGCTCTTTCGGCTATTGACAATATCTTAATGTAAAAAGGAGGCTTAAATAATGGGAATTATTATTAAACCGTTAGTAACAGAGAAAATGACAGCGATTACAGATAAGGCGAACAATCGTTTCGGCTTTATTGTACGTCCTGATGCTAACAAATTGGAAATTAAGAGTGAAGTTGAAGCCTTATATAACGTTACGGTAGTTGATGTAAATACAGTTAAGTATGCCGGTAAAAACAAAAGCCGTTATACAAAAGCAGGTATCATCAATGGTCGTACGAATGCATATAAAAAAGCAATCGTTACGTTGAAAGAAGGAGATACTATTGATTTTTATAGCAATATTTAAAAGAAATGGCAGTACGTAAATTTAAGCCCACGGTCATAAGAAGATTATTAGAATTGTAGATTTCAAGAGAAATAAGGACGGTGTACCTGCAGTGGTTAAAACAATTGAATATGATCCGAATCGTTCGGCTCGTATCGCTTTGTTGTTTTATGCAGATGGAGAAAAAAGATATATAATTGCTCCCAATGGATTGCAAGTAGGTGCGACTTTAATGTCAGGTGAGAGTGCTGCTCCGGAAATCGGTAATGCACTTCCTCTTCAGAATATTCCGGTTGGTACTGTAATTCATAACATTGAATTACGTCCGGGTCAAGGTGCAGCTTTGGTTCGTTCAGCTGGTAATTTTGCTCAGTTGACTTCAAGAGAAGGTAAATATTGTGTTATCAAATTACCTTCAGGTGAAGTTAGACAAATACTTAGCACTTGTAAAGCTACTATCGGTAGTGTTGGTAACTCAGATCATGGGTTGGAAAGTTCAGGTAAAGCTGGACGCTCTCGTTGGATGGGTCGTCGCCCGCGTAACCGTGGTGTTGTTATGAACCCGGTTGATCACCCGATGGGTGGTGGTGAAGGACGTGCTTCAGGAGGACACC
>PPYE01233574.1_pt1 | contig 14549 bp, 10 predicted proteins | sample 1559881 | NCBI WGS metagenome assembly PPYE01 (sample SAMN08240022, study PRJNA423297) | Human gut metagenome, whole genome shotgun sequencing project.
CTTTTAGATAATGCAATTGAATCTGCTGTCAAATGTAGAAAAGGTGAAAGGTATATTGTATTTAAAATATATAATATAAATGATATATTTGGGATTAAAATTAAAAATTCAAGTATATCGAAACCAACGATGGTTGGAGATGACTTTTTGACGGAGAAAAAGGAAAAAGATATTCATGGCTGGGGAATAAAAAGCGTAAAAAAGATATTAGAAAAATATAATGGAGAATTAAATTTTAAGTATGATAATTCATTTTTTGAAACTCATGTAATCATTGAAGATGATATAAGTATAATGGAGAATATTTATGAAAAATAATGAAAAGAACTTTATAGGAGATATAAATAAAGAATTAGAAGAAATTGAAAAACTGGACATTTTAGAAGAAATCGAGGAGAGTCTGTTGACAATGCTTGGATCAGTTAATTCACTATTTTGCTGTCATTAGTAAAAAACAGTAACTAACAGTAGGAAGTATATTAAATTGATAAACATTATTCAACGAATAGTAATATTTGATATATATCGAAAAAAAACCAACCATGATCTTCGGGGTAATAACGTAAAAGAACAATATGATTATTATGAAAAAAAATATCTTAACAATGCAACATATGTAAAATCTTTACTGCAGGAATATCCCGAGTTAAAACGTCTGCTTGAATTAAAAAATAACTCTACCCAGAGGGCAGAATGTGAAATCGGGAAATCCCTTTATGCAGAAAAAGAACAGATACAAAAAATATTCTGTGATGGAAGGAAGTTTTCCGGGACTGTGGGAATTTACATGGCGAAAGGCGATATACACAGAGGAGGACGAAGTGTGGCGAAGGTAGAATTGGATAATGGAACAATTCTGTACTATAAGCCACATAGTCTTGATAAGAATATAAAATATCAGGAACTTTATAACTATTTATGCAGAAAAACAGGAATTTCCTGCAGGACGGTACAATATTTATCTCATGATTCCTATGGATGGGAAGAAAAAATTGAGAATATTCCCTGTAAAAACGAAAGTGAGGTGGAGCATTATTATTTCAGAATGGGCATACATCTGTTTTTGGGATATGCCCTTGGAGCAACAGATCTTCATGGTGAAAATATTATCGCACATGGAGAATATCCTGTGATTATCGATATGGAAACGTATCCGGGATATTTAAAACAACAATCAGAAAAAGACGGAAGTAGTGTAGAAGAAAAAATAAACAAAAGTACAGAAATAAAATTGGCAAATTCGGTTATACATACAGGAATGCTCCCTGTTCTCACATGGGGCAGAGGAAACAGCAGAGTTCTTATAAGTGCAATGGGAACAGAGGAAAAGATAAAAACGCCGTTTAAACTTCCTGTGGTAAAGGATGATAAAACATCTGATATTCACATAGAATATGAACCTGTGGAAATGCAGATAAAGGAATGCATTGTAAGACTAAATGATCAGGTTATCAATGCGGCAGATTATACGGAATGCATTATCAGAGGATTTTGCAGAGCGTACATGGTGACAATGGCAGATAAGAAAGTGGAGGTGATGTTGTCCGGCTTTTTTGACGGACGTTCCAGAGTTGTACTGCGGCATACCCAACAGTATGCAATGTATCTTATGGCTTCGTTTCATCCGGATTATATGAAGTCAAGAGAATGCAGGAAAGCTCTTTTGAATGTGATTCACAAAGAGGGGGAATCTTCTTTTATGAAAGAGATTCATGATTATGAAATTGACAGCCTTCTGGAAATGGATATACCCTGCTTTGAGATTGATGCGAACAGCAGATCTGTTTATGATGGAAATGGCGGAGAACATAAAGAATATCTGCCCTGTACTCCTTATGAGTCATGGCGAATGCATATGAAGCAGATGAGTTACTCTGATATGGAATGTCAGTGTGATTATATCAGGCTGTCCATGGAAATGCTGAAGGCATCTGATGGAAAGAAAAAGATGTTTCCGACCAGGATAAAGGGATATGACACAGATAAAGAGCGCAAAATATACAGTCAGATCAGAAAGATAGTTCATCGAATCTGCAGCAGAGCAATTATCCGGGAACAGAGCGCCGGCTGGGCGGGTCTGCAATTCTGGGATAATGGTCACTGGAATCTCAGATCAGGTGGAATATATTTATATGATGGAATATCCGGGATAGTCTTGTTTCTTGCAAAATATCTTCATGATTTTGAAGAAAAGAATGCAAGTGCAGAAGAAATTTATCATCTTGCTGTTTTGAGATTGAAAGCTTATACAGATGAAATACACAAAAAACAGATTTATGATAAAAATCTTCTGACAGGTATTGTAAATGGAGAAAGCTCGGTGGTATATACCTATCTTTATTTGTTTAAACTTACAGGAAAAAGAGTATGGATGATTTATGCGGAAAAGCATTTCAGCATTATTGAGAGGGTATGGAAAGAAGATTCACAACTGGATTATCTGAGCGGAAATGCCGGAGCTATTGTAATGGCAGTAATGTTATATAAAGAAACCGGAAATCTGAAATATTATGAAATAGCGGCAGATATGGAAAAAGATTTGTGGAAGAAAGGACAGGAAACCGGAAATGGATACGGATGGAGATTAAAAGGAACAGACGGACCGCTGGCTGGAATGTCTCATGGCAACAGTGGATTTATGATGGCTTATGCAGCGTTGTATGAATGTAATCATAAAGCGGAATATGCTGATAAAATACAGCTTTTGCTGAGATATGAGGATTCTCTGTACTCAGAGAAAGCCGGAAACTGGAAGGATTTACGAGAGAGTTCAGGGGAAAGCTTCATGAATGCATGGTGCCATGGGGCGCCGGGAATCCTGCTTTCACGAATGAAACTGGAAGAGCTGTTTCCTGAGGATATGCAGATTAAAAAAGACAGGTTAAATGCTGCAGACTCTTTGTTTTATGGAGAACAGGATGAAAAAATTTGTCTGTGTCATGGGATGTCCGGGAATTTACTTATTATGAAGAAGTATCTTCGAAAATATGGTAATAAAAAAATGAAGGAGCAATATGAGGCGTTATGTGACTGCCTTTTATTTCAACTGGATCACCCGGCAAAAATATCTGGGACAGAATATCTGAATCTGGCTTTTATGAATGGCATTTCCGGTACGGGAATGGCATTAATGGAAATTTTATGAAAACTAAGGGAACACCTGCAGACTGTAAATTTATGGTCAGCAGGTGTTTCTTTTATTTGTTTTCGGAAATATATTTGAGAATTAGTTTCTTCTTCATCCGATTGACGTACTGGCGGGACAGCTTCAGTTTCCGGGCAATCTGGGCATCGCTTTTATCCTGATAAAAGTACATGGACAGAATTTTTCTCTGGACACTGTCCGAAGGGTAAGAGTTGATATATGCGGTCACATCATAATAGGTGTCATCAAAACTGTCGGGAGCCTGTAATGAAACAGAACAAGAATCAAAATCATCTTTTTCAGGTTCGGAAAGACAACTGCGGCAAAGGGAACGATATCTGTTTTCGACAGAGGTCTGCATGTATCTGATACATTCACCTTCTGAGGATGAAGAACTTAAATATGGCAATGTCTTTAACAGAGTAAGATACAATTCCTGTGTGGAATCTTCACGTTCCATGCAGTGAATCCGGGATGCATATCCTTTCACAAGCGGTTCCATACGTTTGAGAATTTCACTGTCTGAATCTGGGATACCATTTTGATAATTTTGGATAAGTTCTGTCAGTGTTTTCATAGTTATCTACCTCCTTTTTAGGGGAAGTAGTAAGAAAACTGCTGATCAGAAACTAAAAAAGAAAAAAATTGTGAGTTTACAAATGGAAGAGAAAAAACTCTTTATTAAGTGAGTTTGCAAATTCAAATTAATGATAAGAGGAGAAAAAATATATGGTAAAAAGAGATTGGTAGAATAATTGTAGAGAATAAAACTGTGCCTTAAATTGGAACGGTAATAATAAGACCAGAAAAGACTTTTAGTGGATGGAATATAGAAAAAATGCGTAATAAAAGAAGATTAAGAGGAGGGAGGTGAACTATGGAAACAACGGTTATGAATGTGGCAGTTTCGCATGGAATCTGGGCAGTGCTGGCGGTATTTCTTTTGGTTTATATTGTGAAATCAAATGAAAAACGAGATGAGAAACAGGAAGAGCGGGAAAAAAATTATCAGTCTGTAATAGAGAAACTGACAGAGAAATTAGAGATTTTACATCAGGTACAAAGTGATTTATCAGAAATCAAAGAGAAGCTTTTTGATAAGCATAAGCAGGAGTAAAATAACACTTGGTGCAGAGGTTAAAAGCTTATCAAGAAATACAAATTTGCAGAGTTCACAACTAACGTTTGTATAATATAAGATTCATGTCCATCAAAATACATTTAATGCCATAATTACAAAAATTTCTCCATCTTGTTATATATTAACACTAACGGTTAAATATCACGGAATGGAGGAATTTTTATGGATAGAAAAAAGTTCATAGCGGTTGCTATTTCGGCAGCACTTGGTTTATCCGGTGCTCCGGTTTATGCATCAGAATCTGTAACATTTTCTGATGGGGAAGTACAGGAATATGGAGCAGAAGAAGAGAAACAGGAATTCCAGACAGATAGCCAGGATCCTGAAACTGATGCATTTCAGGATAAAATGGAATCAGATGCAGATACAGACGGATTTTTGGATGAAGCAACAGGAGTATCCTCAGGGGAAGCGGATGCGAATGGATTTACATATCAATATCTTAAAGAATCTGATACATACCGCCTGACAAAGGGAACAGATACAGAGAATGTCATAATACCTTATGAGTATAATGGAAAAGTAGTTTCAGAGGTTGGAGAGAGAGCTTTTTACGGATGTATAAACATAAAAACTGTGAAAGCAGAAGAGGGAGCTGACAGAAGGAAAAATCATATCCGCATTGATAAATCTGCTTTTGAGAACTGTGAAAATCTCAGAAAAGTTTCTTTTGATCAGGGAGCGAAGCTGGAAAGCAGGGCATTTTATAATTGTCCGAAGCTGTGGGAGTATACAGGTGTTTCCTACTATGATTCTTTTGACACAGAAATAGAACAGGATTCTTTTGACGCGGATACAAAGGTAATATTCAGAGCAGGAGATAATGGAATTCCGGAGTCTGTTAAGGCTTTTGCAGACAAGAACAGGGTATTTATGGAAATTACGGATAATGATGATTATGTTCTGACAGATAAAGATGGTACTTCTTATTATGATGACTGGAGTGAAGGAGATTCCAGAACATTCTGTGTAGATTGTGATGATACAATGGCATCGGTAAGAGTGTGGTCTGCTGTGGAAGTGATTGGGCGGAAAGCTTTTTATGGATGCTCAAATGTAAAAAAAGTGCTCATTGAGAGGAAAACTTCAACGATTGAGTCGAAAGCTTTTGCAAAGTGCAAAAATATGAGTATTATTATGCCTTCCGGTATAACAGCAATCAGTGACGATGCTTTTGATGGTGCTTCTGGCATTACTATTTACGCGGATAAGGGCTCTTATGCGGAAAAATATGCAAAGAAACATAATCTGACCTGCAAGACAATACCAGCACCGACAGCAGTACCGGTACCGAAACTGAAGGTATCTTATGATGAAAAAAATGGTAATGCTACATTAAACTGGACACCGGTAGAATATACTTTTCAATATTATATTTACAGATATGATACAGCCACAAAAAAATATAAATGTGTAAGTAAAGTTGACCAGAATACTACGTCATATAAGCCTGAGAACCCTGTAGGGAGAACAGTGAAATACAAAGTCCGGGTAAGAACATTAGCCGGAATATATACAGACCAGTACAGTAAGAGGAGTAATACAGTGACTGTCCAGGGACGACCGGGGAATGTAAGTGATATTTCTAAAAAGAAGAAGGGGAAAAACCTTACGTTTAAGTGGACAAAGGCAAAAGGCGCACAGGGATATATTCTGTACAGATATGATGAAAATGCCCGGAAGTACAGAAAAATCAAAACTATAAAAAATGGAAATATTACATCTTATACAGATAAAACCGGAAAATTAAATAAGAATGAAAATTATTATGTGAGAGCATACTGTACAACTAAAGATGGTACCAGATTATATGGATGGTACTGGGCGTAATAATTTCAGGCGGTGATAAAATAAAAAAAACTGCCTGGGGTTGATTTTATATCAGGCAAAAGGTCCCTGACAGAAATGAAAGAAAGTTTCATAGGTAAAAATAAAGATTCGAGGTCAGATGATGTATGTTTAGTCCCACTTTTATATTTTCGTCATCAGCTTAATGTAAAATAATAACGGGTAAAGAAGATATAAGATGTTCTGGTACATACAATTAAGAAGAAAGGGGCATGTGCTGTGCATAGTCAAAATGATGAACCGCCTGAGATGATCAGGCGGTTTTGAAGTATCTGGATTTTTTATGAATATTTTATTTTTAATTACAGGTATAATGTGTTACAATAAATATAACCATTAAGACTACCAGGCAGGTCAGAATTTGACCTGCCTGTAAATAAATACGGAAATAAATCGGGGTCAAAAGAATCGTTAATAATTGTAACAAAATAAAATTACCGGTGTAGCAAAAATAAAATTACAGGGGAAATGCGGATGAGCGAGATGACAGATGCATATGTAAAACTGGATAAGGTTTCCAAGATATATGGAACCAAAGAAGTAAAGATCGTTGCAGTAGATGAGATCAGCTTTGAGATTGCCAAGGGAGAGTTTGTAGTGATCGTTGGTCCCAGCGGTGCGGGCAAGACGACAGTGCTGAATATTCTTGGGGGTATGGATCAGGCTACCAGCGGAGAGGTTCTGGTGGATGGCAGGAATATTGCCAGGTATAACAGCAGGCAGCTTACCGGTTATCGGAGAAATGATATTGGATTTGTATTCCAGTTCTATAATCTGGTGCCTAATCTTACAGCGCTGGAGAACGTAGAACTGGCATTGCAGATCTGTAAAAATCCGCTGGATGCCAGGGAGGTTCTGGAGGAAGTGGGACTGAAGGACAGACTGACCAATTTCCCGGCACAGCTTTCCGGTGGTGAGCAGCAGAGAGTTTCCATTGCCAGGGCACTGGCGAAGAATCCCAAGCTGTTGTTGTGTGATGAGCCTACAGGTGCACTGGACTACCAGACTGGTAAGGCAATCCTGAAGCTGTTGCAGGATATGTGCAGGGAGCGTGGAATGACAGTGATCGTCATTACCCATAACTCGGCGCTGACACCTATGGCAGACCGTGTGATCAAGATTAAGAACGGCAAGGTTTCCAGGATGACAATGAATGACCATCCTACACCCATAGAGGAGATAGAATGGTAGGTGATGAATATGAAAGCAATGCATAAAGATTTCTGGATGGAGATACGCAAAAGTAAGGCCAGGTTTATTTCCATATTTATGATCGTTGCTCTGGGAGTTGCGTTTTTCTCCGGGATACAGGCCTCGTCACCGGATATGCGCTTCTCGGGTGATGCCTATTATGATGAAACCAATCTTATGGATATCAAAGTAGTGGGAACTCTGGGACTGACGGAGGATGATGTAGCTGCCATTAAGCAGGTGGACGGAGTAGAGAATGCAGAGGGCGCCTATGGTACAGATGTAATGTGTGGAGAGGGCGAGAAGCAGAAAGTACTTCATGTGGAAGCTGTGGATCAAACCATGAATCGGATCTCAGTGACAGAGGGAAAAGCTCCGGAAAAAAGCGGAGAGATTTTCCTTGATTGTATTTTTGCCGAGAACAATGGATATAAGCTGGGGGATCAGATTACCCTGAAAGAGGGCGGAGACAGCGAACTGCTGAAAAAGACAGATTACACAGTTGTGGGTTTAGGTGAGAGTCCGCTTTACATATCCTATAACCGGGGAAACTCTACTCTTGGTTCCGGTGAGGTTAATGGATTTGCCTATGTGCTCCCTGAGGATTTTGACCAGGAGGTTTATGCACAGATCTATGTGCAGGCTCATGGGGCACAGGATCTGATCAGCTATACAGATGCTTATGATTCCCTGATAGAGCGAGTGCAGGAGCGAGTGGAGGGGATTGAGGCAGAACGGTGTCAGGTCAGATATGATGAGATTGTAGAGGAAGCCAATGACAAGCTTGCAGATGCCAGACAGGAACTTGAAGACGGAAAGAAGGAAGCTAATGAGAAGCTTGCGGATGCCAGACAGGAACTGGAGGACGGCAAAAAGAAGTTAAAAGATGGCAAGAAGGAATATAAGGATGGCAAGAAAAAGCTTGCAGATGCAAAAAAGGAGCTGGAGGACGGAAAAGCCCGGCTTGCAGATGCAAAGAAGGAGTTAGAGGACGGCAGATCCCAGCTTGCCAGTGCGAAAGAGCAGATTGCCAGTGGCAGAGCACAGATCGCATCTGCAAAGGAACAGCTGAATGCCGGATGGGCGGAGGTTTCCGAAAACCAGGCAAAGCTTGATGATGGAAAGGCTCAGCTTGAGGATGGCAAGAACCAGTTAAGTGCCGGTGAGAAGAAGATTGCAGATGCAAAGACGCAGCTTACCCAGAGTCAGCAGGAACTTGACAATGGCAAGGCGCAGATCCAGTCAGGCAGAGAGCAGATTGCAGCAACCAGACAGGATTTAAATGCCAAAAAGGAAAGCTGCAATCAGGGACTTGCGCAGATTGAGCAGCAGGAGGCCGGACTTGCAGAAGGAGAGGCTCAGCTTGAGGGTGCCAGAAGTCAGCTTGCAGCATTGCAGGCACAGTATGAGCAGGCACAAGCTTCAGGCACATATTCCGAGGAAGACCTGGCGGCTCTGGCAGCACAGGTTTCCGCTTATCAGGAGCAGGTGGACAGTCAGGCAGCCCAGCTGGAAGCATCCAGAAACCAGATCGCAGCAGCAAGAAGTGAACTGGAGAGTGGTTTAAGCCAGGTGGAGAGCGGACTGGCCCAGCTTGATGCAAAGGAAGCAGAACTGAACCAGCAGGAGGCCGCATTTCCCGATGCCCAGGCAAAGATTGATGCAGGATGGAAAGAGGTGAAGGCTCAGGAGAAGAAGCTGGAACCAGCCAGAAAAGAGATTCAGGAAAAAGAAGCCCAGCTTGAGTCAGCACAGGAACAGATCGATGCTGCAAAAGCAAAACTAAATTCCAGCCAGGCTCAGTTAGAGGAGAAGGAGGCAGAACTTGCTTCGGGAGAAGCACAGATCCGGGAGAATGAAGGGAAGCTTGCTTCCGGCGAGAAAGAGATTGCCGACAATGAACAGAAGCTGAGGGATGGAGAGAAGGAAATCTCAGAGAACGAACAGAAGCTGAAGGATTCCAGAAAGGACATCAAAAAAGCTGAGAAGGATCTGGAAGAAGGTAAAAAAGAATACGAAGACGGCAAGAGGGATGCAGAGAAAGAAATTGCAGACGGTGAGAAGAAGATTCAGGATGCCCAGGATGAGATCGATGATATCAGTATGCCGGAATGGATGGTAACGGACCGCAATGATCTGCCGGAATATTCAGATTATGGGGATAATGCAGACAGAATGAGAAGCATCGGACAGGTTTTCCCTGTTATTTTTTTCCTGGTGGCTGCACTGGTAAGTCTGACTACTATGACACGAATGGTGGAGGAACAGAGAACCCAGATTGGTACAATGAAGGCTCTGGGATACGGCAAGTATGCGATTGCATCCAAATATCTGCTGTATGCCTTTCTTGCCACAGTGGGAGGCAGTATCCTGGGAATTCTGATCGGAGAGAAAATCCTGCCCTGGGTTATTATTAACGGGTATGGCATTATGTACAAGGGAATGATGAACAATATCCAGATCCGTTATGAATTTAAATTTGCAATGATAGCAGCAGGTGCAGCAACTGTGTGTACTGTCGGAGCCACCATTTTCTCCTGTTACAGGGCACTGGCGGAAACTCCGGCATCACTGATGCGTCCTCCTGCTCCCAAAGAGGGTAAGAGAATCCTGCTGGAAAGGATCCCGCTTTTCTGGAAGCATCTGAATTTTACATGGAAATCTACTCTGAGAAACCTTTTCCGATATAAAAAACGTTTCTTTATGACGATTTTCGGTATTTCGGGAAGTATGGCGCTAATGCTGGTAGGTTTTGGACTCAGGGATTCCATTATGGATATTGCCAGACGGCAGTATCAGGAACTTCAGCATTATACAGGAACGATCATTGATGATGAGGATGCAACGGATAAGGAGAGACAGGAGCTGGATGAATTTTTGAAGAATGACAGCCAGATCGAGAGATATACCCATGTGCAGTTTACCAAGATGAGTGTTCCCAGAAATAAATCCAATATCAGCGTATATGTGTATGTGCCTGAGAATCTTGAGACCTTTAATAAGGATGTAACACTTCAGGACAGAAAGATAAAAGAGAAATATAAGCTGACTGATGCAGGTACAGTGATCAGTGAGAAGACGGCAACCCTGACAGGGCTGAAAGTTGGGGATACCATGACCATCACAAAGGATGGGAAAAATTATGAGACAAAGATCGCAGCAGTGACAGAGAATTACATGGGACATTATATTTATATGACAGGAAATGTCTATGAACAGACCTTCGGGGAGAAGCCGAACTATTCTGCAACTGTATTCACGGTAAAAGAGGAGTACAAAGAATCAGAATCTGAGGTGGGAAATGAGATCCTGAAGTATCCGGCTGCGTTAAGCATCAGCTATACCAGCAGTCTGGAGGCTCAGCTTCACAGAATGCTGGGAGCATTGGATACGGTAATCATAGTGCTGATCATTTCTGCGGGAATGCTTGCTTTCGTAGTCCTGTATAATCTGAACAATGTCAATATTACGGAACGCCAGAGAGAACTGGCAACCCTGAAGGTACTGGGATTCTATGATAATGAAGTTTCTGCCTATGTATACAGGGAGAACGTTATCCTTACCCTCATCGGCGTGCTGGCAGGGGCTGTATTCGGAATCTTTTTGCACAGATATATTATCCGTACTGTGGAAGTGGATGCGGTCATGTTCGGAAGAAATATTAATCCTGTCAGTTTCCTGTACTGCGGACTGCTGACAATTGGATTCTCCATGATCGTAAATCTGTTTATGCATCAGAAATTAAAGAAGATTGACATGGTAGAATCCCTGAAAAGTGTGGAATAAACGATTTGTCGCTTTATTGCAGGAAAGAAGAAATAGAAAAATACAGGATAAAATGTAAAATATATCAGATAAAACACAAAGAAGTATGAAAATGCAATAGCGATTTTTGACAAAATAAAAAAGTGGGGTTAACGTATTTTTGTAACTTTGTTATAATAGCTTCATCAATTAAAAACATACGGATTGTTACTGTTAGGCAGGCAAAACCAGAATCTATGGCTGAGGAAATCAGTCTGTAAATTCTGGTTTTTTTATGTTACAGGGAAATTGCTTCGTAATGTTCCTGTAAGCAGGATTCTTTCTTGTTACGTTACAGGAAAATTACTCCGCTGTCAGGAAACATATCGTTTGGAAAAGGAAAGACATGGATAATATCATAATTGAAAAAGTGATCAATAACAATATTATCTCGGCATATGAGAAATCCGGTGCAGAAGTAATTGTGATGGGACGGGGAATTGGTTTCAAAAAGAAACAGGGAGAAATGGTTCCTGCTGACCAGATCAGTAAAATCTTTCGCATTAAAAGCCGGACACTGGCGGAACAGTTCAAGGAACTGCTGGCGAATATGCCGCTGGAACGTGTGAGGATTTCAGACGAGATCATCTCTCATGCAAAGGATCATCTGAAATTAAAACTGAATCAGAGCATTTATGTGACACTGACGGATCATATTAATTTTGCAATTGAAAGAGTGAGCCAGGGAATTGAACCTCAGAATGCATTATTGTGGGAAATCAAGCGCTTTTATCCTCAGGAATTTCAATTAGGAATTTATGCATTGGAGCTGATCCAGGACAGACTTGATATTCTTTTGCCGGAGGATGAAGCTGGATTTATTGCCCTTCATTTCGTAAATGCAGAATATGGTACAGATATCCGGGATGCAGTGAAGTTTCCGGATCAGATGCAGGCAATCGTGGATATTGTGGAACGTGATCTGGGAATACTGTTGGATGAATCGTCCTTGCATTATGAACGTTTTATGACACATATTAAGTTTTTGATACAGCGGATATACCGAAAGGAGCTGCTTTCCAGTGAGGACAGAGAGTTGTCCCTGTTGATGCAGCGGAAATATCCCAGGGAATATCAATGCAGTTTAAAGGTTGCGGAATATATCATGCAGGCAACCGGCAGCAGATTGTCTGAGGAAGAAATTATGTATCTGTCTGTGCATATCCGCAGAGTTAGTACTATAGATTTATAAGGTTATAATTATAAATGTAAAACAGAAGGAGGTTTTTAAGAATGTTTGATTTTTTTAAGAAGAAAAAGGCGCCTGAACTGATTATCGGATCTCCGGTGAAGGGGAAGACAGTTCCTCTTTCCAGTGTAAATGACCCGACCTTCAGTGAGGGGATGTTGGGAAAGGGTGCGGCAATCCTTCCGTCCGACGGAAAAATTTATGCGCCTGCAGACGGAACAATTGAAACACTGTTTGATACCCTTCATGCATTCAGTCTTTCTACGGCTGATGGTGTGGAGATTCTGGTCCATGTGGGTCTGGATACAGTCAAAATGGGCGGTGACGGATTTACAGGTCATGTACATTCCGGTGATGCAGTGAAGAAGGGAGATCTGATTCTGGAGATTGATCTGGAAAAGGTCAAAGCTGCAGGATATGATACCAGTACACTTGTTGTTATCTGTAATACAGATGACTATGGAGATGTCCGGGGACTGGATAACAAAGAGGTACAGCCCGGTGATGATGTGATCGTGATCACAAAATAATAATCATGTATTTTTCCCGGGGGTATCCGGGTAAAAATAAATAAAAGGGGATTTGAAAGAGTAAATCATTCTATCTAAGGAGGAAAAAGTATGAAGTATTTACAGAAATTAGGAAAAGCCCTGATGTTACCGGTAGCTTGTCTTCCAATCTGCGGTATCCTCATGGGTATTGGTTATTTACTTTGTCCTGCAAGTATGCAGGGTGGTGATATCACCGGATTTGGTCCGATGGTTGGTATTTTCCTTGTAAAAGCCGGTGGTGCCCTGATCGATAATATGGCACTGTTATTCGTAATCGGCGTAGGTGTGGGTATGTCAGATGACCACGATGGTACAGGCGGTCTTGCAGCCCTTGCTTCCTGGCTTATGATCACAACACTGTTAAGCACAGGATTTGTTACCACACTGTTCCCGTCTATCGCAGACAATGCAGACAAAACACTGGCATTTAACAAAATTGCCAACCCATTTATCGGTATTCTTGCAGGTGTGATCGGATCTAGCTGTTACAACAAATTCAAAAGCACAAAATTACCGGACTGGCTTTCTTTCTTCAGCGGCAAACGTTGTGTAGCGATCATCGCAGGTGTTGTATCTATTCTTGTATCCGTAGTGTTACTGTTTGTATGGCCGATCCTCTTCGGTGCACTGATCTCCATCGGTAACGCAATTGCCGGAATGGGAGCTCTTGGAGCTGGTATCTATGCATTCCTGAACAGACTTTTAATTCCTACAGGTCTGCATCACGCATTAAACAATGTATTCTGGTTCGATACAATCGGACTTGGCGACCTGACTCATTTCTGGGCAGGTGAAACATCTGCAGATGTAAGCTGGAGCCTTGGAATGTATATGTCCGGTTTCTTCCCATGTATGATGTTTGGTATTCCTGGTGCAGCTCTGGCAATGATCCAGTGTGCAAAGGACAATAAGAAAAAAGTTGCTATTGGTCTGGTAGCTTCCGCAGCAATCTGTTCATTTATCTGTGGTGTTACAGAGCCGTTCGAATTTGGTTTCATGTTCCTGGCTCCTGGACTTTATGTTATTTATGCATTATTATATGGTATCTTTACATTTGTCACAGTATTATTAGGATTCCGTGCAGGCTTTTCATTCTCAGCAGGTGCAACAGACCTTCTGTTCTCCGCATCTCTGCCTGCAGCACAGAAAACATTGCTGATCATTCCTCTGGGAATCGCAGCATTCATCGTATTCTATGTAGTATTCAGATTTGCAATCCTTAAATTTGATCTGAAGACTCCTGGAAGAGAAGATGATGATATGGATGAGACAACTGTAAAGCTTGCAAACGATAACTTTACAGAAGTTGCAAAAATTATCTTAGAAGGTGTTGGCGGAAAAGGAAACGTTGCATCTATCGATAACTGCATTACAAGACTTCGTCTGGAAATCAAAGATTACACAGCTGTTGATGAAAAGAAAATTAAATCAGCCGGTGTTGCCGGTGTGATCAGACCTGGTAAAAATTCTGTTCAGGTTGTAATCGGCACGAAAGTTCAGTTCGTAGCAGATGAGTTTAAAAAGCTCTGTAAATAATATAGCAGATAAAATCCCTTTTTACAAAAAGATCATAGTTAGGATTTCTTTTACAGCGGGTAAACAGTTACTGTTCAGAGGTATGCATAAGTCATTGTAAAAAATGACGAAATTTATTTTTTTATTTTGTGGATAACCATTCGC
>PPYE01158141.1_pt1 | contig 14544 bp, 13 predicted proteins | sample 1559881 | NCBI WGS metagenome assembly PPYE01 (sample SAMN08240022, study PRJNA423297) | Human gut metagenome, whole genome shotgun sequencing project.
ACGTATCGCGGCTCTACGGCGACCCCGTTTTCGGAAAGCGCCTTTTCGTAGCCCATGCGCCTCTGCTGCGTGGAAATAAACGAATTGGCCGCGCCGATCAATCCGATTTTCCGGTGCCCGACAGCGCATAGAAAATGAGTCATATCGTAGGCCGCCTTGAAATTGTCGATGGAAACATGCCCCACGCTTTCGTCGCTGCAGTATTCGCAGCACTGTACAATGGGGAAGCCCTTTGCGAGCTCCGAGACCTCCCTGTCGTCCTTTCTGACATCCATGAGGATGACGCCGTCGGCGTTGCCGTTATGTAAAAGCTCAAAATAGCTGTTGGTATGAATCTGGATTCCGTCCGTGATGCACAGCATGGTCTGGTACCGATTGTGCCGCGCGATATCTTCAATCCCGTGTACGATGGGCGAATAATAAGGGTTTGTGATATTCGGCACAAGGATCAGCAGGATTCTGCTCTGCCCCTTGCGCAGACTGCGCCCCCACGCGTTGGGGTGATAATTCAGCTTTGCGATGGCCGCCAGCACCTTCTGCCTGGTGACCGCGCTTACCCTTCCGTTGCGGTTGATGACCCGCGACACCGTGGCAACAGAAACGCCCGATTCCTGTGCTACCTCTTCGATCGTGCTCAAGTAAACTTCCCCTTTTCCCACCCGGATGGATGCGCTTCTTTTACTTTCTATACCTTATATATGTAATCGATTACACAAAATTGCCAGAACCGCTCTTTGCTTTTTTAGAATTTGCTAATTTAGATATAACAGATTTCACAAAAATTGTCAATAAACCATAATATTTTTATTTTATTATTTCCGATGAGTCGCTTTCCCTTCTGAACTATTCTGAATTTGCTCTTTTTTGTGTAATGGTTTACACATAAATACGGTTTATGATTCTCTCCCTTCAAGTGCAAAACCGCTTCTGCCGAACATGTGACCGGCCGCCCATGAATCTTTGGCGGCATAAGCAGCCATTCTATTCCAAGGCCGATTTCTGGCATTTCGGAAGAAAACCCGGCGGCGGTGCGTGGATGCCTGAATATTCAATAATTGAGATCGGTCCAATTAAGACTCCATTGAAAATGGCAAAAACAGAAAATTTTAAATCTTTTGAGGGTCGGCCGTTCAGATACAAAATCATGCCAAAATAAAAAGTCTGGTATTTTTTTTATTTTCCCCTATACTGAATAGTATGAGTTCAAGAAAAAAAATCAGGGAGACCAATATGTTACACCAAACTGAAAGCGATGAAAGAACATATTTGAGCGTGGTTCAGGGGAAGCTGCGGGCGGAACTGGAACAAATCAATCAAAAAATTGACGACTACTCCAAAGAGATACTGGAAACCAAACGGTATATCTACGAAAATCTGGCCCAGCTTGATTCTGCGGAAAAAGCGGCGAACAGAACGGCCGTTTACGACAGCGTCACCTTTGGGGAGAAGGCCGTAAGAGAAAGAGAAAAGCTCGAAAAGCTCATTCAATCCCCCTATTTCGGGAGAATCGATTTCGTCCGGGCAGACGAAGAACAGGGAAATGCGTTCTATATCGGAGTGCACGCCTTTGCCGATCCTGCGACCTTGCGCAGCGTCATTTTCGACTGGCGCGCGCCTGTCTCCAGCATGTTTTATGATTTTGAAACCGGCCCGGCCTTTTACACGGCTCCCGCCGGAAAAATCGACGGAGTGATGACGTTAAAGCGGCAATACAGAATCCGACGCACTCAAATGGAGTATATGATCGAAAGCTCCCTGAATATCGGCGACGAGATTCTGCAAAAGGAGCTGAGCCGCAATTCCGACGACAAGATGAAAAATATTGTGGCCACCATTCAACGGGAGCAAAACGCCATCATTCGCAACGAGGCCGCAAAAGTGCTGATCATACAGGGCGCGGCGGGCTCGGGAAAAACCTCCATAGCGCTGCATCGGGTCGCGTTTTTGCTGTATCGTTTCAAAGACACACTGACGTCGAAAAACATTCTCATCATTTCCCCCAACAAGGTATTCGGAAACTACATCTCGAATGTTCTGCCGGAGCTGGGAGAGGAAAACATGTCGGAAATCGGCTTTGACGATATCGCAACGGACATGCTTGGTAAAAAGTATCGGTACCAGACTTTTTCGGAGCAGGTAGAAAGCCTATTGGCCGACGGAGACGCCGAAACCATAGCCAGAATCCAGTTTAAGGCGACAAATCTCTTTGTGGAGCAGCTGCAATCGTATTTGGAATCCGCCGATAAAACCGGTTTTGTGCCAACCGATCTTTCATTCGGGAATTTTTCCGTTTCCAGAGGAAAACTGCTTTTGCATTACCGCGCTTTGAAAAAGCTGCCGATCAGACCGCGGCTGCGCAAAATGGCGGACGACCTGATCGAAAGGCACAAAAGAGATACCAACCAAAAGATGGACGCCGCGGTGATCCGCCAAATCAGAAGCGGCATTCAAAAAATGTTTCAATTCAGCGACGTACTGGCGCTGTACCGGAATTTTTACCGCTCCATCGGTCAGGAGAACTTGTTCCGCCTGATCGGCAAAAACGAATTTGAATTCTGCGACGTGTATCCCTTTCTGTATACCAAGCTCTATTTTGAAGGAGAGGAGCAGGAATACAAGAGCATCAAGCACCTGCTGGTGGATGAAATGCAGGATTATACGCCGATTCAATACGCGGTTCTGGCAAAGCTGTTTTCGTGTAAGATGACCATTTTAGGCGACAGCTACCAAAGCGTGAACCCTTACAGCTCCTCCTCCGCGGAAAAAATCCGGCCGTACTTTTCGGGGTGCGACTGTATGGAGCTGCACAGAAGCTACCGCTCTACCATCGAAATCACCAAATTTACCCAGCAGATTTTAGAAAACAAAAAGCTGATCCCCATTGAGCGGCACGGTGCCGCCCCCAGCATCACGGAATACCGGACCCAAAGCGAGCAGCTGGACGCGATTCGTGCTTTGACAGAGCGGTTCAGGCAGTCCGAACACGCCTCGTTGGGGATTCTGTGCAAATCGCAGCGGCAGGCACAGCTGCTGTTTGAGCAGCTGCACACCGAGGGGGACTCGATGGTCTTGCTGGATTTCGGCAGCAGCGAATTTCAGAACGGCATCGTCGTTACCTCCGTGCACATGTCCAAGGGGCTCGAGTTTGATCAGGTGATCGTCCCCGACAGCTCCGACGAGCTGTATCACACGCCGTTGGATCGAAGCCTTTTGTACATTGCCTGCACAAGAGCCATGCACCAACTGGATTTAACCTGCTGCGGCAGAAAAACAGAGTTTTTGCAAGGCTGCTAAGCCCGGCTTTGCTCCCGATGTGATTCCAACAGCAAGCTGCCGTACCCTTTGAAACGGGCTGAAAAATCGTTTGCCCCGTGCGCCTCCGTGTCACATCCGCCGGGTTCCATGGAACAAATCGGCTGTTACTCAAAGTCGCATTTCACAATGGGATTTCCGTGATTCTGTATTAGTTTCTCGACATCCTCAAAGGCCATAAAAATGGTTGCGGTGTTTTCCATGGGGTGAATGCCGATCTGCCGGTTCTGCAGGCTTCGATCAAATATCACAATCACATTTTTCTCCGCGTTATTCAACACCCCGAGCGGGGTGACATGTCCTTTTTCCAGCATCAGCAGTTCCCGGAGCGACTCCTCGCTGGCAAAGGTCAGCTTGCGGCTGGCGATTTGTTCACGCAGGCTTTTCAAATTGACGGTTTTATGGCCCGGCACGGTAACGAGATAATAATGCTGCTTTTTATCGTCACGCAGAAAAAGATTTTTTGCGACCCGCTCGCTGTGCGGCAGGTTCAGGGCGTCCATTTCTTCAATGCTATAAACGGCGGGATGCTCAAAGGCCTCATAAGCCATTCCGTATTGATCGAGTAGATCGTATAACCCTTTTTTATCCAACATTTTTCCTTCCTCTCCCATCGGTTGATATCGTCTTATGATGTTATTATACAACAAATCGCCGCCTTTCCAAACCGCTTTTTGCCGCCGGAACGGGCAGGTGAGGACGCAATTGCAGTAAGGCCCCTGATCCGCACAGCTCTGCGGATCAGGGGCCCGTTTTGTTATTGGAACAGCACCCGGCCGCAGAACGGGAGCGGAGAGGGCGAACGGCTCCTTGCTGCGTTTAGGTACCGAACACCAGAAAGGCCCCGGCCAGAACAATATAAGCCACCATGAGCTCCGCGCCCTCCAGCCAGTTAACCTTGTGATCCATAAACACCGTGGCGGTGAGAATGACGCTGATCACAATCCCGAGCAGTTCCATCGAGGTATAGACATATTCCATCGTATTCCCAAGGATCGCGCTCCAGATGACCATGAGCGGCGTGACGAACAGCGCAATCTGCATGCTGGAACCGACCGCGATCTCGATACTGATATTGATTTTTCCCTTGATTGCCATAAGACACGCGGAAGCATGCTCCGCCACATTCCCCAGAATGGGGATCAGGATGATGCCGATGAACGCTTCCCCCAAACCGAACTGCTTTGCGGCGCCCTGCACGGTGCTGACCAGAATTTCACTCATCACCGCCACGGCTACCGCCGCCGCCGCCATAATGACGACGCCCTTTCGCAAGGACCATTCCGGTTTTTCCTCTTCCTCACCGTCGTCGGCATCCTCCAGAAAGATATCCCTGTGCGTAATCAAGGAGAAAATCAGCCCCAGTATGTACAGCACAAGCATTACAATTGCCAGCGCAAGGCTGAATTTCTTTACCGCGTCGGGGTCCTCCCCGCCTCTGCTCCCGAATTTGAAGAAAAACGGGACAACGATGCTGAAAAGCGCAAAGCCGAGCAGGTCAAAATTGTTTTTGACAATGTTCTTGCTGACGGGCATGATTTTATATTTTAACCCCCCCACAAAAATACTCATTCCCATCACAAGCAGAATGTTGCCGAGCATGGACCCCGCCAGGCTTGTGAGCACCAGCGAAAACATTCCCGCCTTGACGGCGAACCCGCAGATCAGGATTTCCGGCACGTTCCCCATGGTGGCGTTCAGAAAGCCGCCGACCTTTGGGCCGGTGTACAGGCTGATCTGTTCGGTCGCGTCCCCCAGCACGGCGGCCAGAGGAATGATGCTGACGCAGCAGAGGCAGAATACGATTCCATCGCTTAAATGAAATCCAAGCCTTGCGACAAGAGTGATCGGGATAAAAACCAGCAGCCAATACAAATACTTCATCGTCATTCTCCTTTTTGGGCGGTCGGGCGGCCCTGTTTGAACGCGCAGATTCGGCAAAATACTTTTCCGATCGGGAATACGGGCGGCCCGCGCCAAACTGATCAAACACTTTATTTTATACAGATTTTTTGATTTTGTTACGGAAATATCCGCCGGCAGATGGAGCGGCACGCTTGCCCGCACCCGCGGCCAAAAGCTTGAACGCGGCTCCGGCGCGGGCTCGGCCTTTCCCACCTTTTCATAGGACAATCCGAAAGGAGCATACAGATAATCATGCCCGCATCAAGGGAGGGAAGCATGATTATGACGACGTTAGAGCAGTTAAACGCCATGCAAGGCGCAGATATTCGAGCAGCCGACAAGAATACGCTTGCGGACGTGCGGGGATTCCGGTTCGACAACAGCCTTTCCAGGCGGGAGCGTATAGAGCTTGTGATAGAAAGAACAAAAAATCCATACTGCTTTCGATATGGCGAGTTGGGCGTTCAGGTGGAGTTTGCCGATAACGGCCCGGCGCTTTGCGAGCTGCTGACGAACTTTCTGCTTCGCAAGAAAAACGGCCTGTAGCCTCCTTTTCAATTAGCGACGGCATAAAAGCTGCGGGAAAGGAGGAGCTATGGCAAGGCCGAAAGCCCGGTATGAGATCACGCCGAAAACAGGCAAAAGCAAAACCTGGTATGTCGGGTTTTACATCCGGCTGTCCCGTGAGGACTCCCGGGGAAACGACGAATCCGAAAGCGTTCAGAATCAGCGGCTTATTTTGACGGACTGGCTCCGGAATCAATTCGACGACGACCAGTACGTGTTGGTAGATGAATTCATCGACGACGGAGTCAGCGGCACCACCGATGAGGAGCGCCCGGATTTTCAAAGACTGCTCCGATTCATCGAGGCCGGGAAGATCAATTGCGTCGTGGTCAAAAATCTGGCCCGCAGCTTCAGGAACCACGCCGACCAGGGCTATTATCTGGAAGATTGGTTCGTCACCCGTCAGGTGCGGTTCGTCTCTCTCTACCAGCAGCCGATCGACACGTACAAAGACCCCTGCGGCGCAACGAATATCGGTGTTCCCGTACAGGGGGTTCTGAACGAAAGCCACGCAAAGGATACGTCTGAAAACGTACGCAGGGTCTTTGACAAAAAACGGGAAAAGGGGCTGCACATCGGTTCCTTTGCCGCCTACGGGTACAAGAAGAACCCGGAGGATAAAAACGCGCTGGTGGTTGACGAAGAGGCCGCCGCGGTTGTGCGGGACATCTTTGCGTGGTTTCTGGACGGGATGAGCAAAAATGCCATTGTGCAGACGTTGAACGTGCGCGGCGTATTGTGCCCCTCCCTGTACAAGCGGAGCAAGGGCCTGAAATACAAAAATCCCAACGCCGAAAACAAGCCGCTGTGGAACGCAAAAACCGTCACACAAATGCTGAAAAACCGCCTTTATGTCGGCGACATGGTACAGGGCCGCTACCGGGTACGGAGCTATAAAATCCATATTCAGGACGCTGTTCCCGAAGACGAATGGTTTATCGTTGAAAACACCCACGAGCCCATCATCGGCCGGGAAGCGTTTGCTCAGGTGCAGGAACTGTTAAAGCGCGATACACGAGCTGCCCCCGGGGAAAAGAAGCTTTATCTGTTCAGCGGCTTTCTGCGCTGCGCGGATTGCGGCAAATCCATGTGCAGAAGCGAGGTCAAGGGCAATGTCTACTACTTTTGCCGCACTTACAAGGAGCAGTCCAAGGCTGCCTGCACCAAGCACTCCATTAGGCACAGCCTGCTGGAAGCGGCGGTTTTGCACGTGATTCGGCAGCAGGTATATATGGCCGACGCCAACGCACAGGTTCTGGCCCGCGTAGACGGAGCCCCACCGAAAAAAAGCCCGACAAACAAACTGGACGGCCTGATCGCCGCAAGGGAAAAGGAGCTTGCCAAAGTGACGCGCTACAAGCAGTCGCTTTATCAGGACTGGAAGGATGGAAACCTCACGCAGGGGGACTACCAACAGATGTACGAAGCCTATGGGCGGCAAACCGAGCGCATCAGCGCCGCTGTTGAAAATCTGACGGCGGAACGGGCGGCGCTCGAAAAGAACCCCCACACAGAAAATCCCACCTTGACGGCTTATAGGAAATCCGAAAATTTCAGTGAGCTGACAAGGGATCTTTTGATTGAACTGGTTGACCATATTCTGGTGTTTGAAAACGGCAGTATCCGCATCAAGCTGAGGCACGGCGACGAGATACGCCGGACGGAGGAATTCATAGAAAAAAGCTGTCGCTCGGAGGCAAGTGAACCAACCCCCGCCAATGAAAAAAAGCAATGGTTTTCTGAATAAGAACGGCCCGACCGGGCCGACCGGACCAACCGGGCCCACAGGGGCCGACGCAGTAGCCGTTCTGGACGGCCTGCAGGTTCAGCTTCAGGGGAGCAGCGGCGGAACTATCGCCGATAGTGCTAACGTGGTGTTTGATACTCCGATCAATGCGGTGTCCACAAATATCACCTATGATACCGGAACCGGAATCTTCTCGATTTTGCAGCCGGGCAATTATTTTATTTCATGGTGGGTAAATACCGATGGTGCCGAAGTGGCACTTACCGTAAACTTTGGCATTCGGGTATTGAGCGGCAGTATTGTCCCATCTGTTCTTGCTTCTTCCCCGTCCCCGCAAACCACTGTGCATCTGAACGGAAGTGCTTTGCTGACCGTTACCACAGTTCCAACCACATTTTCTCTGTTTAACAACAGCGCCGCTACGGCTTTTTACGGCACCACAGCGATTCAGGCAAATCTGGCCGTCATTGGTCTCACGTAATCCGCGCGAAGACGTGTGATTCACGTTAAAAATGATTGCCGAGACGGAAAAATAAGAGAACAGGACGCCTCCGAAATTTTTTTCGGAGGCGTCACCTTTTACTTTCTCATCAATCCCTCTTTATGGAGTACCTCTCATGCAAGCGTAAAACACAGCCTCATCCGCACGCCGGGCATTGTTGACTATTTTTGGAGTCGATGCTATAATTAATAATAATATAGGTAGTGTATTCGACGCCTGAGGGAACACGAAGCGCCAAGCCGGTCTTTTTCGGTGTTCGTGGTAAGCGCAGCCCATTGCTCCTGAATTTTTGCTGCTTATTCTATCTTGTACAGAAACGCTTTGCGCTTTTCTTCTGTTATTCATTCTTGATATTGAACTCAGATTCATTTGAGATTTGAGAGTGTCATCGGAGGGCTTTTGGTGAAAACAAGGCCAGATAAGATGTCGGGGGAATTCCCGGTATTTTGTCTGGCTTTTTTCTGCGGCAGGCGGATGGACGGCAAAGCTTACGTCCTTATGGAACCGGCTTATTGTTTGACATCAGACTTATTTGGGGAAGGCAAGGGTCAATATGGGTACTCAAAACACAGATGTAAAACCAATCAACAAACAGTTTGCCAAATACGTCATTCCCGCCGTGATCGGTATGGTCGTTCAGGCACTTTACACTGTGCTGGATGGGATCATTGTCGGGCAGGGTATTGGGGAAATCGCACTTGCCGCGATCAATATTGTCTTTCCATTCGGCATGATCGTCATCGCTCTGGCGATGCTGATTGCGGTGGGCGGCGCCAATGTGTACTCTTTTTACAAAGGACAGGGCGATTTGGCCAAGGCAAACAATATTTTCTGCCAGTGCATGACGCTTGCCTTTGCCGTCGGCATCATGACGGCTCTTCCGGGGTTCTTTCTGCGGGAGCAGCTGGTTGTGCTCGCGGGAGCCAACGAGGCGCTGCTGCCCTCCACAGAGGCCTATATGAAATGGATGTCGGCGTTTTTCCTGTTTCAAATGATCGTGTGCACGCTTTCTGTTTTTGTGCGCAATGACAACGCACCCAGACTCGTGATGGCGGCGACTTCCACCGGCGCCATCATCAACGCCGTTCTCGATGTCATATATATCCTTGTCCTTCACTATGGGGTCGAGGCGGCCGCCATCACAAACGGCATCGGAATGCTGGTGGAGCTTTCCTTTTATGTGGCCCACTTTGCCGGTAAAAAGGGCTCGCTTCGGATCCGAAAGCCGATCTTTCACTTTTCGGATATCAAACGAATTGTAAGCAACGGCTTTGCCACCTTTCTGATCGAGTTCAGCCTGCCGGCCGTCACGTTCTCATTTAACCTTGCGATCATTTATGTTGTGGGCACGCTCGGCGTGACAGCGTATTCCATTGTCGGCTACGTCTGCGCGATCATCAATATGATTTTGATCGGCGTTACGCAAGGCGCGCAGCCGCTGATGAGCCTTTACCACGGCCAGGGGAATAAACGGGCTTTTACGCATATCTACCGCCTTGGGCTGCGCACCAATTTCCTCGCCCCGGTCATATTGGTCTCCCTCTGCCTTCTGTTCAGCAGTGGAATTGTTTCTCTGTTCCGCGCGGGAAATCCTGAACTGACCGCGCTGACCGGCCACATGCTCCGCTTTTATCCGTTGGCGTATATCCCCATTGGAATTACGATGATGAACATCCTGTTCTTTCAAACAACGGAGCAGAACGCCTTTTCTTCCGTAATCTCTCTGCTTCGGTGCATGGGCTTTATACAGATTTTTCTGGTTGTGTCCGTCTTTCTGTTTGCGGGAAGGGGCCTTTATCTCGCTTTCTTTCTCGGCGAACTATGCCACCTGACCATTTCGCAGATATTGGTACAGCGGGCGAAACGATTGGAAAACGCCGCCCTGCAAACAGGCGATACCGCCGCCAACGAAATCGCCGAAAGCCGAATTTCATGAAAGCTCGATTCAAAATCAAAACCGCGCGTTCAACGTATGGTACCGGCGCGCGCCTTACGATGCATTAAAGGCTCAGTCGCAACACCGGCCTTGCAGCCGCTAAAGCCGCAAAGCAAAAGCCACGGCAACCCTATTGTGGGCGGCCGTGGCTTTTTATTCTTCCGGCGTTACATACATTGTGCGGTAGTTTTCGTAGATGACCATGCCCGGCTTCGCCCCCGCCGGCTTGTGCACGTGGCGTACCTGTGTGTAATCCACCGGCACCTGAGAGGAGGATTTCCCCTTGCTGTGCGCGGCCGCAAGACGCGCAGCGTCCAGCAGGGCGCTCTCCGTGGGCGTTCTGCCGTCCGTTACCAGAATGGTGTGCGAACCGGGTATGTTCTTGGTGTGAAACCAGATGTCGTTGTTATTGGCAAGCTTGAGCGTCAAACGGTCGTTCTGCCTGTTGTTTCGGCCCACCAGCACCCGGAACCCGTCGGAAACGGTGAATTCCATCGGCGCGGCAGCCGCCGCCGGGCGCTGCTTGCTCCCCTTGGGCGCTTTAATATAGCCCTGCTCCTGCAGCTCCTGACGAATCTCGATCAGGTCGCGCTCCGTTTCCGCACGGCTCAGCTCTTCCAGAACCGTGTCGAGATACAAAAGCTCCTGCTGGGCCTGCGCGATCTGCTCCGTCAGCTTTTCCTCAGCCGTACGCGCCTTGCGGTAATCCCTATAATACTTCTGGGCGTTCTGGGAGGGCGTGAGCCGCGGATCCAGCCGGATGCGCAGCTTCGGCAGGGATTCCTCGTAAAAATTCTCCAGCTCCACGCTGGAGAGACCCGGCTCAAGCTGGTACAGATTGGCGTTGAGCAAATCTCCGCAGACGCGCAGATGCTCCCGTTCGGCACACTGGGCCAGCTCGCCGCGCTGGGCGTTGATTTTTCTGCTCAGCCGGTCGGAGATCGTCGTCAGGTGCCGGAGCAAATCCTGCTCCCGAACCCGCATGCGGTCAATGCGGTCGCGCTCCCCGTAAAAAGAAAGAACAGCAGGCGTTCCCTTTGCGCATCGGTCATCCCGTGAACCATCACCTGCTCCCCATGGCCGACGCGGTGCTGCAGCTCGCGGCAGACAATGGGCGACACCCCCTGCAAAACAGACAGCAGCCCCTTCGAGAGCTCCATCTCCTTTGCTTGGGACAGCAGCGCATTCAGCACCTGCTGCGGCTGCGTTTCCAGCAGGCACAGCTTTCCCTGCGCCGGCGGCAGCTCGTACCACAGGGCCGGGAGCACCAGCCGCTCCGAGCTCATTTCGTCATCGACCCGCTTGAGCGCATCGACGATCCGCCCTGCTTCGTCTACCAGAATGATATTGCTGTACCGCCCCATGATCTCGGAAACCACGGTCAGGCGCACAAGGTCGCCCAGCTCGTTGACGGCTTCAAAATCCAGAAAGAGCAGGCGTTCCAGCTGCGGCTGGCGGATCTGCACCAGCTTGGCGCCGGAAAGGCGCTTGCGCATCAGCATGCACAGCATGGGCGGCTGCTTTGGGTTTTCCGGTACAAACCGCGTAAAATGAATCCGGGCGCTGTTGGCGCGGGCAGAAATCAAAAGCTTGAACTGCGCCGTTCTGGTACGCAGCAGAAAGACCATCTCTTCCCGATTGGGCTGGTAGATTTTCTCCACCCTGGCCCCCTGCGCCTGCTCCAGCTCCCGCGACAAATGTCTTAAAAAAGCCCCGTCCAAAGCCATTGGGGCACCCCCTTACAGGTACTGTGCGGGATCGCACAATACCTCTGATTTTTGAAAATGCACGGTTGGGAACTGTTCCTGCAGATTTGCCTTGAGCGGCAGAATCACAACGTCCTCCGTGTTGAAATGGCCGGCGTCCACCAGCGTGACGCCGAGCTGCTTTGCCAAAAGCAGCTGATGATGCTTGGTGTCCGCCGTGACAAATGCATCCGCGCCGGCCTGCGCCGCATCCTCCAGAAGATCGGCGCCCGCACCGCCGCACAAGGCGACCGTTCGCACGGGCTTTCCGCCGTCCACATATTTCAGCCCGCCGCAGCCCAGGGCCGTTTTCACATACTGCGCAAATTCCAACGGGGAATCGCCGCGCGGCAGCGTGCCGACGAGGCCTTCCCACAGCCCATTTGCCCCATACGGCTTGAGCCCGCGGATATCGCTGAGACCCAACGCCTCCGCCAGGCAGGTGTTCACGCCGCCCGGCGCGAGATCGAGATTGGTATGGGCGCAGATTGCCCCGATGCCGTGCTGTGCCAGAAGATACGGCACATCCCGCGGGCCCATACGGCGCAGCGGCTGAAAGATGACCGGATGATGGCTGATGATCAGCTCGGCTCCCAGCCGGGCCGCTTCCCCCACCACCTTGGGCGTAATATCGAGCGCCAGCAGCACGGCCGAAACAGGAGCCTGCCGTTCGCCCACGAGAAAACCGGCATTGTCAAAGCTCATCGCCGTTTCAAAGGGAGCGCATACATTCAAAAAATCATAAATATCGCCGGCGGTAACCATTTTCATCTCAAATCCTCCTTTGGAATCAGATGTTCCAGTTGATCTGCCACGCGCAGAAGCCGCCGCGCCTCGACGGGGTCTTTTGCACACAGTCCGTTTCCGCGCACCCGCAGCGCGGCGCTCTGTTTTTGAATATAAGTACGGGCCGCGGCAGTTTCGGGGCGAAGCATCCCGATATAAGGGTACAGCTCCCCCGTGCGCGGCTGCCCGGGTCGCCAGCACACCAGCATTACACTGTACACATGCCCGCGGGACTCCACCGCTTCCTCCCTTAGTACGGCAAACCCGTTTTGCCGCAGATAGTCCCGAAGCTCCGGCGCACAGGTCATCGGCTGCAGAATCAGGCGGCGTTCCTCCTGCCTGACCCACGGCGCGCCGGATAGAATTTTGGCGATCAGCTCGCCGCCCATGCCTGCAATGACAATATCCTCCGCTTCTTCCGGCAGGATTTTCGCAAGGCCGTCCGACAAGCGCACCGAAATGTGCTCCGTTTGGTAGCGTTTCAGATTCTCCTCCGCTTTGGCCAGCGGCCCGGTGCGGACGTCCGCGGCCACCGCCGACCGGATGCGCCCCTGCTTTTCGAGCCAGATGGGCAGATGGGCGTGGTCTGTGCCGATATCGGCCATTCTGGCCCCCGGCCGCACAAAATCCGCGCAGAGCCGCAGCCTTGGGTCCAGCTGAAATAACGGTCTGCTCACACAATTCCTCCCCTATGTTCCGGCCAAGTAAGGCCCTGTACTGTTTTTGCCGCTTTTTACATGCGTCCGATTTCTCCTCCGCCCGCGCCCGCGACAGAAATCGCCGTACGCGTCACATGACGCGTACATACGGGCGGTTTCACCGGATAAAAGAACCGCCCGGGCAAAATAACTGCCGGGCGGCATTTGGCCTGTCTGTTTATTTCGCGCCGAGATGGGCGTTCAGCTTTTCAACAAGCGCGTCGGGGTCTACTCCGTGCACCATGCAGGCTTCCTGAATTGATTCTCCGCGGGAGGCCGGGCAGCCTAGGCAGTGCATGCCCATCTCCAAAAAGAAAGGCGCGGTGGATTCATCTAAATCGAGAATATCGCCGATGACGGTATCCTTCGTAATTTTTGTCATGGGAACTTCCTCCGTTTTTGAATTCTTTTTTATTATAATACCCACAAGTAAAAAAATCAATCCCTGTCCGCATACACAAAAATAACGCCCCCGCGCAGAGCGCAAGGGCGTTAACCGCTCGCTTTTATCAGCCTTCTTCTCTCATCTTCGCAAAGCATTCGCTGCAGTAAACCGGGCGATCCTCACGGGGCTTAAACGGAACCTTCGCTTCTTTTCCGCAGGAAGCGCAGGTGGCCACAAACATTTCACGTTCCGGTTTGGCTGCGTTCTTGCGGGCATCGCGGCAGCTCTTGCAGCGCTGGGGCTCATTTACGAAGCCTTTTGCCGCATAAAACTCCTGCTCGCCGGCAGTAAACACAAATTCCGCGCCGCATTCCTTGCATGTGAGAGTCTTGTCCTCGTACATTTGATTTTACCTCGCTTTGAATTAAAGATATTTGCCCTTAGACGGATTCGCACCGACTCCTTTGATTACCAACGCTCTACGTAAGCTACCCGGGCATAGAGATTCTAAAATGGGTTTTTCAGTTTTTTTCGCACCCGCTGAATCGCATTATCCACCGCCTTCACAGATACAGCCTGCTTGTGCGCGATCTCCTGGTACGTACAGCCATTTAAATATAAAAACAGCACTTCCTGCTCCATTTTAGACAAGCTCTGATTGATGCGGGCCCTGAGCCCCTCGAGGTTTTCTCTGTCAATCAACAATGTTTCCGGATTGGCAATCTGGTCGGACAGAACCGAGGCTGTCCAGCTCTCGTCCTGCTCCGCATCGTAAAAAGAAACGAAATTATGTAAAGGAAGATTTTTCCGGCTGAGTGCCGACCGGCACGCCGTTACCATCTGATGGTAAATGCAAACCCCTGCGTATGTCTTAAAACTGGCGGAACCACTGGCTTTATAGCTGTGCGCCGCGTGAAGCAGCCCCAGCAGACCCTCCTGACACAAGTCCTCGGTCTCGATG